>Ga0051987_10001804_pt1 | contig 10663 bp, 13 predicted proteins | sample CryGey08umfilter_2_FD_58083 | JGI IMG/M metagenome (GOLD analysis project Ga0051987, IMG submission 58083) | Groundwater microbial communities from aquifer in Utah, USA - Crystal Geyser 4/10/14 0.8 um filter | ecosystem: Environmental > Aquatic > Deep subsurface > Groundwater | place: USA: Utah... | reverse complement strand
TGTAAAACTCCATGAATTCTTACGGCTTCAAGGAGTGCAATATGTTTATGGCCTTATGCAGTATTCTTCATTCTTTTTAGAAAAACATCGGGCTATTGGCAAAATTAAGCGAAAAAGCTCGAAAATAGCGGCCATTTATTGTGCCTTATTATTGCTGTAATGACCTGAATAAATCTCGATGCCGCATTCGCACCTATCTTAGGGCGCTAATCTCTTGCTTGGCATCACAACAAAGAGCTCAGCCTTGGCACCTTGAGCTCTTTTTCAAATTCAAACAGAATTAATGACTTTTTTGTTCCGTTTATTATCAGCTGACTTTTTGGGAGTTTAAAGACAGGGATTAAAACGCATTAGAATATGAGGCGGCCGCGGCGGGCCAAATAATCCATTCGGGCCGGCACTCCAGGGAAAAATTTCTTTAGCCATAAATTCCTCTTTCCTTTCATGCATTTCCCCGATAACCCTAATCAGAGAGCCCGTGCTAATACTCACAAAATCGGGAATATCAGTATCGCTAATATTAACTATCCAGATTTCTCCGTCAAAACTTCTGAGTAATAGATCGAGACCCTTTTGAGAAATTACTTCTCCCGATAAAAATCCCGCCGCGGGCTGAGACCAGAATTCCCCGCGGTTAGGCATTACGTTTTGGTAGCCAGGCAGATTTTCGGAAAACAGAAAGTCAATTTCATAACCGAAGCCGGTACTGTACAGAGCTCCGCCCAGGAAAAGGCTGGCTAAGACAGTGCCAATAACTATTCCATAGACGCTGTAGCGATAGCCCTTTTTAGTATGCCGGGCATTATAATAAGCCAGTAATACGAATAAGGCCATTACCATAATCCAAAGATAGGGCAAAGTAAGCAAGGTATGGTCAAGCAAAGAGCGCCCCAAGTGTTTTCTAACCTCCCAGTCATTATTCACTAACCGAAAAATGATTACGGCAAACGCCTTGGCGCCGATTATTACCGAGAGGGTCGCGAACGCCCAGATCCCGAACTGTTCCAAATGAAATTGCCATCTGGGCTTGGGCTTGATTTTGCTTTCTTTGATCTTTTCTAAAGTATTTTTGCTAGAATCATTCATGTTAAAATTTTGTTCCTTGTTTATTTACTATTTCCCTAAACTGTTTTTTAGCGCGATTAATTAAAGTTCCTACCGTTCCGATCGGTTTTTTAACAATGTCGGATATCGCCTTGTAGTCTTTTTCCTCTAAGTATTTCAAAGCCAAAACTTCTCGGTATTTCAAATCCATTTGGGAAAGAATGTTTTGGATTTTTTCTCGGGAAAGTTTGTTATCCAATTTTTCTTCGGGATCGTTTTTGTCTTCAATCAAATCCAGCATTTTCTCCCCTTCTTCCCCATCTACCAGCTGCGGGCGGGTCATAAGCTTGCGATAGCGGCTGATTACTTCGTTGTGGGCAATCCGGTAGATCCAAGAATTAAACTTCAAATCCGGATCAAATTCATTCAAATTGCGATAAGCTTTAATGAAGATATCCTGCAGAACATCTTCTAAATCCTGATCGTTTAATCCTGATATTCTTCGAATGTAGCGGGTGAGTTTTGCTTCATAGCGCCGCATCAAACATAAATACCACTCTTGATCAGCAAGGGTCAATTTGACCAGTTCCTCGTCAGTTTTCTCTTCACAATTTCGGTAAGCAGTCATTAAATAATACGTCTTAAAATTAAGCGCTCTTTCATTTTAGCTTTTATTAGACGAGAGTACAAATAAATCCCGTTAGAAGCCCCGACTTAACTAGCATTAATTGATCATTAGAGTTAATACTTTTTAGAAACAAGCCCCGTTAGAGATTATCTCTAACGGGGCAAGCTTCTAACGGGATAAATTAGAGTTTTGCTAACCATTGCTTAGATTAACCATAAACGCATTTGAACAAAAAAGAGGCGAATGTTTGTTCGTCTCTTTTTTATTCTGATATAAACTCTTTACTACTTCGGCTATAAGAATTCAAGGCAAGCAAATGATTCGCGCTTACCTCTATTTTGAACATTAGTAATCTATACCGGCCGTAATGTTCCTGCCCAGACTTGCCAAGCCAAAAGGGATTTTGCTACTAGGCTCAGAATAATATAAGCTCTTTCACCGTAAAGATAATCTTTCCACTTGCCCACCTTTCTGTACTGCAAAACCATGTTGACGGCGAAAACATTGAAGAATAGGAAAATAGAAAAGAAAATCCAGTAGACAAAAGTGGGAGCACGCCCCGTTTCTCCGCCGGCAAAGAACAAATATAAGGCTACCGCGCCCCAGGGAATTGCTCCGGCTAAGCAACCAAAAATAAAGGAAGTCCAGTTAGTTCTTTCCGTAGTCTGATTATGCAGCTCCATTATCCAGCCAAAAAGGATCATCATGCCGTTGAGAAAGAATAAAAGCATTAAGCTGACACCGTCGGACATACCGGCCAGCATGGCCACGACCACAATCATCAAGGAAGAGCTGAAAAAATATTCAATCCAGCGGGCATAGTTGGCGCCTTTTTTAAGATTGCGAACGTACCAATCGTAAATACTGGGCAGCGACACGGCTAAGTGGGCCAAGGCGAACAAAAATAGAAAACCGGCCACTAAAGGGCCGATTGATAAACTAAAAATCTCTTTTAATACCGGCTCCAGCTTTTGGCTCTGACTGTTAAATTCCACAAAAAGAGTGGTGATCGGTAAACTGAAATTAGTGCTGAAGTAAAGCATTAGCCCGCCTTGGGCTGCGTGTAAAACAGCCATTAGCAGGTTGAATATTCTTAATTTTTTAAAGCGAGTGTCGTCAACCTCTTTAGTTTGATTGATTAATACATCATCCATAGTAATCGCGCCGTTAATATTTTATTAAGCATTTCTTAACGCGTTACCTGAAAATCAGGGCAATTTTCTTCCGCCCAGTTTAAATAATCGTTAGAACAAATCCATTGTTTTTCTTCAGGTACTATCGGCATGCAATTAGCGGTTCTAATGCAAGCGTACTCGCCGTCTTGAGGGATTTCTATAGTTGTTGTATTGGTGTTTTTATTAGGATTATTATTCTCATTGGTCGCAGTACGAGAACCACTGTATTGAGAAATACTGCCTGATCCCGAAATCTTTTGGCTAATGGAGGGAGAACCGATGTATTGGACCTTGCCGCTGCCGCTGATATCAATACTCAGCTCCTCGGCGGCATTAAGCACTCCGCTGCCCGATCCGCTGATCTTAATGCTGGCCGTTTGGGAAACCAGATCCTTAGCGTTATAACTGCCCGATCCGCTGATCTCAATATACTGACTCGTGGCCTTTCCTGCCAGGGTGAATTTCCCTGAACCGGAAACATCAATATTGAGGTTTTTAACATCAACTACTAAGTCAGCTTCGCTGGAACCGCTCGTGTTGATTGTTAAATCATTTGATTGCAGACCGCTGGTATTAATAGTGCCGGACCCTGATATACTAACCCGTTCCAAGTCGTCAACTGATAAATAATAGTTAATGTCGCGAGCGGGCCAAAAAGTCCAAAAAAACCAGGGGTTCTTAACCCGAAGCTTAAGGGTATTGTTTTCTACTTTAGCCTCAATGTGTTTTATCAGATTATCTTCGGCTTCAATCCTAAGCGATTCTGTTCCTGATTGATTGATGTTAAGAATGCCGCTACCGCTCAACTCCACTCGATTGAAATTAGCAACCGGCTGGTCTTTGGTAGTAAGATTGCCGGATCCTTTTACCGATAAGTAGGAAACGATTAACAAAACGATAATAACGACTCCCCCTACCGTCACTACCATTTTCCCAAGAGATGTTTTTTTATGACTAGTCGAGTTTTCTTCAGGGGCATCTGTTTTTGATTCTCCTCCCTTTTCGGGATAAAGCCCCATCATTCTTAAGATTGGACCGCCGATTATCCAGATTGCTAGGGCAATGATTACACCAATGATTACATCATAAAGACGGGTTAAAGCGCCAATTAAAATGGCCATTACTCCCAATCCATCAACCAGGGACTTGAGTCCCTTTTTTTGATCATAAGTCATAAAATATTCGCTAAATTATTATCATTCGCTGCTATTGGGGATTTTCTGGTGATGGGGGCGGTGGTGGAGTCGGAGATTGCGGTGGCGATTTAGGGCCTCCTTCTTTTTTGAATCCGGTTGCCAGCATGATTAATCCGGCGATTACCAATACCGCTCCGCCTAAGTATTTTGCGGTGGAATTCTCTATCGCGAAGTAAATCCAAACCGCCAAGGCGATTAGTATCAACCCGACTAAAATTTTTCCAATTTTCATTTTTTTCACCTCTTTCCTTTTTAGCTTGTAGCTTATTAGCTTGTAGCTTATTCGATTTTAGGTTCTGGCTTATTAGACGTTAGCTTTGAGGTTAGTAAGTTTTACATAACATCCTAAGAAGCTAATAAGCTAAGAAGCTAGTTCCTCAATTCTATCTCCGTTCAGGCTGAAAATCAAGTCAGTCAATGAATTTTAGCTTTTCTTTTTTGGGTATTTTCCTTAACGTATTCCGTAAAAATATAAAGAATTAGAACAGAGCCTGCTACCACCGGTAAATTGTGAGGAATAAGGTATCCTTGCCCATTACCTTGCCAATTACACCAAGCCACGATTGCCACTAGGGTTAATCCCCAAAGGTAAACAAAATACTCCCCTTTTCTCCATCGTGATGAATATTTTTTCCTCCAGCGCCGCAATTCTTTATCGCCGACATAGCTTGCCAATATTAATAAGTAAAAAGTTGGAATCAGTTCCGGCAAAACAAACCGTTCCTTGGTAAGGAACTCCAATACCATCCAAAACCAAACAATGAAAGAAAAAATATCAAAGGCCATTAAAAGAAGTTTGTCTTTTTTAAGCAGAAACATGTTTCATTTTAGATTCTTGATAATAATTGTTTTTCCTGTTAAGCGATAACTTCTAAAATACCCGCCAAATAAAAATCCCGATCATTAATAATCCGACCAGGAATTTTATTATTGTTCCGCTTAAGAATCCCACCAGTGTTCCGATTCCCGCTTTAAAGGCTTGACGGTGGTTTTTACCGCTCAGTAATTCCCCAATTATTGCTCCGATTATTGGCCCGACTATTAACCCAATCAGCCCGGCCGTAACAACTCCGATCATCATTCCGATAACAGAAAAAAATATTCCTAATTTGCCAGCCCCAAACTTTTTTGCTCCGTAAATGTTGGCTAAATAATCCACGACAATAGTAAAAAGCAGCATGGCGGTAAAAACAACGATCACGGTAAAACTAATTTCTTTGAAGCCGGTGAAAGCGCCGTAAATTACGCTACCAAGCCAAATAAAAAAAACTCCCGGCAAAATGGGAAGAGCAATCCCCATCAGGCCAATCGTAAAAAAAATGATGGTTACTCCTATTAAAATAATGTATTTCCAGTCCATTTTAGCTTGTTCACTTATATTGGTAGTATACCAAAAATCATCAAATTTAGGTACAAAAAGGGGGGCAATTAATGCCCCGATTTTTATTAACAGAATTTGGTTAATCCTTTAATTGATAGGCCGATGCTAAAGCAAGTCCGTTACGATAAAAATTTCGATACACATTGAACACCGCCGGCGCTAAAGTATCCCAATGGTAATTGCCCAGCGCATAGCCCGACAGGTTCTTCTGCTTTTCATAAATTTTTTCTTTGTGAGCGATCAGCCATTCCATTGCTCCCTTAAGGTCGCTCGGATCCTCGTGTCTAAAATAACGCCCTAGATTCCCCACCACTTCTTGGTTCACTTTCAGATCGCTCATTAAAACCATTTTGCCGTAACTCATTACCTCTAAGGCCGTGGTCGGGCATCCTTCTGAATTGGAAGCGTTGACATAAAAAAGAGAATTGGAAATAAGCTCCTGCAAAACTTTTCCTCGGCATTCACCGGTAAAAACAATTCGGCGGTCGCTGTGCGCTAATTCTTTTAACGATCGCACATAGTTATCGGTAAAGGCTCCTCCGCCCACAATGGCCAGTTTGACCTCGGCATTAATATTCTTAAAAGCTTCGATTATCAAATGGATGTTCTTATGCTGGACCAAACGGCTCAAGACCAAAAGATATTTTTCTTTTTCCAGACCGAATTTCTGCTTGATCGAGTCGGCTTCACGATAAATAGGATCCGTTATCCCGTTAGGAATAACGATCGGCTTTTTGCGGTAATGCTTTTCGCAGTATTCGGCAATGTTTTTGGAAACCGCAATGGTAATATGAGGAAAACGGCAAGCGGTCCATTCCCCCATTCTCAAAAAGAATCGGGCCACCGCATTCCATTTGGTATGCTGGCGGTCAATGCTGTGGAAAGTGACTACGGTAATGGCCGAGGGGCGGAAAATTCGGGGAAGAAAAGACAACAGCGAAGGACCCACTCCATGGTAGTGAATGATATCCGCCTTGGAAAAGATAGCGTGCCAGGTGGACAAGAAAACATGGGTAATGGCATCAAAATGCTTCGTGCGCAAAGAAAGGAGCTTTCTGGCGCGCACCCCCTCAACGTATTTCTCTTTTTCTTTTTGGGTATAAGGCCGAACATAGACCGTAGTGTCGAAACCGGCCTGGGCCGATCTTATGGCCAGCTCCCGGACATGGGTTTCTACTCCTCCGACTACATTCTCGATTCCTTTTTGCCCAATATAGGCTATTTTAAGCTTATTATTCATATAATATTGCTAAACTGTTATTTGAAGAGAAACCTTAGCAGAGTAATAAAAAAATGTCAACCTCCCGAAGGCGCGATTTCTCAGCCACCTTAAATTTGAAGGCGCGATTTCGAAATCGCGCCTTCGGGGGAGATTATGCCTATAAAAACAGAGGTGGAAAGTAATTTCCCACCTCTTGCTCAAAATTCGGAATATCGGAGAGTATTCCCTCTACTCCTTGATCTCCATGGACTCCTCGATTTCCCGTACCATCATTGCCGCAATATCATCACATCGCTCCGGCAGTTTCATGGTCAGAAGCAGAACCTCACGGTCGCTCGCCTCAAAATCCGCTTCTGCCGCATAAAGATCGCCGGAGCCGCGCCGATAGAACAGTTCGTGCGCATCCGGATCGAATTCAATCTCCATCAGTTCCAGGATGTCACCGAAGGTAGTGACTTCGTCATCGGCTTCTTCGATTTCCACCACCACTGGATCCGCTTCCGGATTGGTCAGATTCACAAAACCCACTTTAATGCTCATGTGGCACTCTCCTTGGCTGGTTTATGAAACCGGGCCTTTTACCCGATTGTTTTCGATTCTTAAGGCTTCTAACGGGATAAAGAACTAAAACTAATCTTTAAATCGAAAGGTTCGCCAGGCAATTAAAAACGAAATGACAATCCAGATGCCCATAAAAGCGAGCTGCTTCCAAATATCCTGAAAACTGCCGGCGTTGATTGATATTTTTCTTAGCGCTTCAACCATGGGAGTGAGCGGCAAATATTCCACCACTTTGCCAACTATTTTAGGCAGCGCTTCGGTAGAGAAAAATACTCCCGAAAAAAACATCATCGGCATGGTTACCACTTGCGAGAGCGATTCCGCCGTTTTGGTGTTTTTGGCATAGCCGGCCACCGCGAATCCAAGGTTCAAGAAAATGACGCTGCCGATAATACAGATTAAATAAATAAGAAAGTAGTCCCCGTATACTTTTACGTCAAAAGCGATGCGCGCTAAAAGAATGATTAGGGAAATTTGAATGATGTTTAAAAACAGGTAAGAAAAGACTTCCGCCATCAAGAAATTCCGGACTTTCAAAGGAGTGGCGGACAGACGCTTCAATAACTTGCGCTCCCGATACTGGCTGATGCCGGTGGCAATGCCAATAACCGCTGAGGTCATAATGGCCATTCCTAAGATGCCCGGCATAATTACGTCGATGTACTTAATGTTCTTGGTTTGAACGCTCTCGGCATTGTAGCTGAAAAGGGTGGGGGTTTGCCCAATTTGCATGTTCATGCGGTCTATGAATTTATCCACCACGCTTAAGGCGATTTGATTAACGGTAATATTGCTTTCGCTGTAAAAAACTTCGATCGGAGAAGGTTTCGGCAGTTGCGCTGAATCGTTATTGCCCGGGGGAATCGCGGCGGGATTGTTTTCCGCTGGCGGCAGGGCAAAATCTTTCGGCACAACGATAATCAAATCAATGTCCCCTTCTTTCAACTTGCTTTTGGCCTGATCAAGTGATTCCGGAACATCTTGTTTTTTCAAGAAAGTGATTTGATCTAGCCCTTGCTGGAACTGCTGGGAGATTTCGGAATCAGTTTCGTTGAAAATCACGTATTTAGCATCGCCCATTTTGGAAAAATCGAATAAGCCAAAGATGATAATAAACATCATGGGGAAGAAGAGCGACCAGAAGATCGCTTGCTTATCCCGAAAAGTCATTTTAATGTTAGCGAGGAGTAGTTTGAACATATGATTATTCCCGCAGTTTTTTGCCGGTTAAAGCTAAAAAAACATCTTCTAAATCGGCGGAAATCACCTCTAGATCGATCATAAAAACTTTGTTTTCTTCCGCCCACTTATAAAGTTTAGGAAGCGCCTCGTTACCTTTGCTTACTTTCAGATGGTAATAGTTTTCGGAATTGCTTTTCACTTCCAGAATGCCTTCTACTTTCTTTAAAACCTCTAAATCAAACCGTTCAGTCGCTCGGAAATGGATGCGCGAGGAAGAACGCAGCTGGTGAATAAGATTTTTGGGCGTATCCAGGGCGATAATTTCCCCTTCATCCATAATTCCGATGCGGTCACATAAGTACTGCGCTTCTTCCATGTAATGAGTGGTCAGCACCACCGTTTTGCCCTCTTGATTGATTTTTTTGATGAACTCCCACATTAACCGGCGCGCCTGAGGGTCAAGGCCGGTGGTCGGTTCATCTAGAAAAACTATTTCCGGATCATTGACCAGCGCGGCGCAGATGGAAAAACGCTGCTGCTGCCCGCCGGAGAGCTGTTTAATCAGCGCTTTCTTTTTTTCCCGCAGATTAACAATATCCAGGAGCTGGTCAGCCGGAAGGGCCTTTTGATAGAAGCTGCCGAAAAGCTCCAGAATTTCGCCTAAGCGCAAATATTCGTAGTAGGCGGATGATTGGAGCTGGATGCCAATTAAGTTTTTGACCTTTTCCAGCTCTTTTTGGGTGCTGATTCCTTTAATGGCAGTTTCGCCGCTGGTCGGTTTTTGCAAGCCCTCAATAATCTCGAGCGTAGTGGTTTTGCCCGCCCCATTCGGCCCCAACAGACCGAAAACTTCGCCTTGCTCCACGGAAAAAGAGATATCATTAACAGCAACCAGATCGCTTTTTCGATCCGGCTGTTTGAACTTTTTCACCAGATTTTTAACTTCAATAACGCTCATTGATAAGATATGTTAATGGAAACTATTATAACAGATGCGATAAAACGGTCAAGGGAAGATAAGATGAATTGTTGTATTGTTATATTGCTATATTATTTTGATAACTCTTGCAAAATTCAACAATATAACAATTCAACAATATATTGATATAGCAATAATACAAAATGAAAAAGGGCCGTAGGGGTAAGGGCAATTCATTAATTACAGGGCAATTCATTAATTACCCCTACTTGAATTATAAAACAATGATTGGTAAGGTATACTTATGAATTTGAATAATTTGGAAAAAACATTAAATCCCTATCCCTCTTTTCGCTTGAAACAGGCTAAGGAAGCGGTTTATGTTAATTTGATTGATAACTGGAATAAGGCCAGCAATCTGCCCAAAGAACTGCGCGGCGCTTTGAACCAAGAATGCCCTTTGGATATTAAAGCGGAAATTATTGAATCTAAAGATAAACAGACCGCCAAGGCCTTGGTTTATTTTGTTGACGGCTTTGCCGTAGAAACGGTGCTGATGCGGCACAAGGACGGCCGGAATACCGTGTGCGTATCTTCTCAAATCGGCTGTCCTTTGGCGTGCGCGTTTTGCGCCACCGGCGAGCAAAAATTAACCAGAAATTTAAGCGCCGCGGAAATTACCGAGCAGGTGATTTTATGGGCCAGGAAACTGAAACAAAAGAATAACCGCGTTGACGGTGTGGTTTTCATGGGCATGGGCGAACCGTTTTTAAATTATGACGAGGTTTTGAAAGCAATCAGGGTTTTAAATTCCCAGGAAGGCTTGAATATCGGAGCCAGGCATATTTCCATATCCACCTCCGGCCTGACGGAAGGCATTGCTAAGCTGGCCAAGGAATCGCTGCAAGTAAACCTGGCCATTTCGCTGCATGCTCCTAATAATCAGTTGCGCGCCATATTGATGCCGATCAACCGCAAGTATAACGTGGAAAAAGTTTTGGCCGCGGTAAAAAATTACATCGCTGAAACCCGGCGCCGGGTGATGGTGGAATATTTAATGCTGGGCGGCCTAAATGATTCAGAAAAAGAAGCGCAGGAACTGGCCAGCGTATTAAAGCAAGGCTTGGAAAAATTATTTTTCGTAAATTTGATTAGCTACAATTCCACCGGAAAGTTCAAACCCTCTACCCAAGCAACGATTGACCGATTCAAGCTGATTTTGGAAAAGGAAAAAATAAGCGTGGTGCAACGGTTCCGCTTTGGCCGCGATATTGAAGGAGCGTGCGGACAGTTGAAGGGAAGGAAGATGGCTTGACGGAATTTCTAATTATTCTAATTCCTAATTTCTAATGAAT
>Ga0051987_10001801_pt1 | contig 10681 bp, 9 predicted proteins | sample CryGey08umfilter_2_FD_58083 | JGI IMG/M metagenome (GOLD analysis project Ga0051987, IMG submission 58083) | Groundwater microbial communities from aquifer in Utah, USA - Crystal Geyser 4/10/14 0.8 um filter | ecosystem: Environmental > Aquatic > Deep subsurface > Groundwater | place: USA: Utah... | reverse complement strand
TTTTTATCAGCATGGTGGTTCGGGCTATCTTTTTAGCCTGCCGGCCAGTGCGGTCAGAAGGAAGATGGCCGTACCGGTCAGGATGATCGTAGCTCCGGACGGCAGGTCATATAGGCAGGAGACCGCCAGTCCCAAGAGGACCATCAGTTCGGACATTACGACCGACATGACGACGTGACCGCGGAAGTTCGACGACAGCAGTCGGCTGGCGGCCGGCGGCAGGATCAGCAGGGCCGAGACCAGGATGATTCCCAGTATCTTGACCCCCAGCACCGTAGCCAGGGCCAGGGCGACGTACAGGATGACCGTCTGCAGGCGTACCGGAATGCCGCTTACGATGGCCTGGTCTTCGGACAGCGACATGTAGGTCAGGTGGCGGAAGGACAGGAGCAGCCAGGTCAGAATGACGGCGCCGATCGCCAGGATGTAGGTCAGGTCGATCGAACGGACGGAAAGGATGCTGCCGAACAGGAACGACACCAGCTCCGGCTGGTAGCCGCGGGTGAAGCTCATCAGCACTACGCCTAGGGCCATGCTGGCGGTGAACAGGATGCCGATCAGGGTGTCTGACGACAGCCGGGTGCTGCGTTCCAGCCACCAGACGGCCAGGGCCACGGCCGCGGCCCAAGCCAGCGCCACCGGCAGGGGAGAGACTCCGACCAGGATGGCGATGGCGATGCCGGCCAGCGAGGCGTGGGCGATGCCGTCGCCGAAAAAGGCCATCCGCCGGACCGTGACGAAGATTCCCAGGATCGACAGCAGCAGCGCCAGCATCGCACCGGCGATCAGGGCCCGCTGCATGAAGGGAAATTGGAGCATCTCGAGCAGTAGCTGCATAGTTCAGCGTTTCTTTTTCTTGGTGACAGGTCTTTTCTTTACGATGTCGTCGTGGTCAGCGGCGTGGCTGTGGGCCGAGTCGTGAACGTGGACGTGACCTAACGACTGGATAAGGTCGTGTTCGAAGGTCTGCGTCTGGTCTCCGAAGATACGACCGATGCCCTTGACGGTCAGCAGCTTTTTGGGCGGTCCAAAACAGATCATCTTGTGGTTGAGGCAGACGACCGTGTCGACAAGCTTGGAGACTACGGACAGTTCGTGAGAGACCATCAGTACGGTCGTGTCGTGTTCGCGGTTGAGGTGGCGGATGATGTCGTAGAATGCCTTCTCGCCGACGATGTCTATGCCGCTCGCCGGCTCGTCCAGCACCAACAGGTCGGGATTGTTCAATATGGCCTGGGCGATCAGTACGCGCTGCAGCTGTCCGCCGGAAAGCTGTCCGAGCTGCTTCTTCAGGGTACTGTCCGGCAGTCCGACCTCGTCGATCATCTCGTCGATCTTTTCCCTTTCGAGGTGGCGGTGGCGTGCCAGCTCCATGAACTCGGCGACGGTGATCGGGAAACGGCGGTCGAAGTCCAGATGCTGCGGCACATAGCCGATCATGGGGTGGGCGTCGGCGATCGGATGGTCGAAGATGCGGACCTGACCGGAATCCATGGGGACCAGTCCCAGGATGGCCTTGACCAGGGTGGTCTTGCCCGATCCGTTAGGTCCGATTATGGCCGCCACCGAGCCGGACGGAATCGAAAACGACACGTCGCTGACGACCCGTTGTCCGCTGAAGGAAACCGTGCATCCGACTACGGAGATGGCTGACGGTCCGCTATTGGTTTTCGGCGATGGTCTCGGCATTGGCGAGCATGGTTTTGATGTAGGAAGTGCGGTCGCCGGTTCCTCCCAGCGGGTCGAGGACGGCGATCTTCAGCTGGTGGTCGTGGATGAACGGCTGCAGCGTGTCGGTCGAGATTTGCGGCTCGGAGAACAGCGTCTGTGAGCCGGAGCGGCTGACGGCCTGGCCCAGTGCGGCCAGATATTGCGGCGTCGGCTCCCGTCCGGGCGTCGGCACGAACGAGCCGACGATCGTCAATCCGTATTCTTCAGCGAAATAGTACCACGCGTCATGGAGGGTGACTATTTCGCGGCTGCCGGTCAGCGTGAGCGTCTCACGCAGCTGTACGTCGGCCCGATCCAACTCCGAACGGTAGCGGTCCAGGTTGGCCGAGAGGTGCGCCGATAGGTCGGGATACCTGGCGGTCAGGTCGGCGGCGACGTTGGCGGCGATCAGCTTGGCGTTGGGTATGGAGAGCCAGTAGTGCGGATCGACGCCGTCGGAATGCTCGTCGTCGTGACCCTCCTCCTCTTCCTCCTCGTCGAGCGCGCGGCGGAGCGGTATGTTCGTGTCCACTGTCGTCGTCGGTTTTTCGGCGCCGTCAGCCAATGTCTCGGCCCAGGCGTCGATGCCGTGTCCCAGGACGAAGACTACCGATGCCGAACTGACCTGGCGTATGACCGATGGGGTCGGCTCGAAGGTGTGCGGACTGGCACCGGGCGGCAGCAGGCAGGCGACGGTTAGGTCATCTCCGGCCACGTTGCGGACGATGTCGCAGAGAGGGAAGATGGTGGCGGCCACCGTCCGGTTCGGGATTCCTTCGGTTGTCTTCCGTGATGCGAGGGCGATGAGCAGCAGGGCGATCGCGGCCACGGCGACGGCCACGGCGATGATTTTCTTGGTGTTGACGTTCATGCTTTTCGGTTTAGTCGGCGACGCTTGGCGAGACAGGCTTCGCAGGTTTCGAAGAATTCGAGTAGATGGTCAGAACTGTCTTTCAGCGGGCAGGGGATGCAGCCGACTTGGCCGCAGTCGCGACAGACCGTGTGTGCATGGTGGCTCCGTTCGGCCAGCTCGTAGAGCGCCTTGCCGTCGTGGCCGACAGTCGAACATAAGATGTTCCTTTCGGTCAGGGCGGTCAGGTTGCGGTAGACGGTCGACAGGTTGACGTCTCCGAGTTTGACGAACAGCCGGTCGGCGGTCCAGGCACGGTCCGGATCGAACAGTTCGAGCAGACGCAGTCGGTCGGCGGTCTTGCGCAGGCCGGTCTGCTGGAGGGTCTTTTCGGTGGCGTCCTTGGTCATGGTTAGCGTTTGGGAGTTACCTTTTCATTTTTGCAAATCAATTCGCATCTGTCAATTGCGAGAACGTCTGTCTGTACTTTTCGAAGAAAAGACAGGTGTTTTGCTCGACCTTCCGGCGCCTCACCCCACAAGATGCGGCGCTTTTTTTCTTTCAATGCCTGTATCTCTCACCTCCGAGTACAGACAGGTACTAGTAGCCGGTCGGTTCTGGGGGCTATATACTTTAGATACATAAGGTCAAAGCCTAAATAGCCGCTGCAATGATCGAATCGGACCGACAAAAATTGCAAGACCTCTCCCGCCGATCGCAGCTCGGTTTTTTGGCGACGGTGCGGGAGCGCCTGCCGAGGTCGGAGTGGTTCCTGGTCGGCGGGGCAGTACGTGACGCGCTACTGGGTCGGATCGACGGAGCACAGGACCTGGATTTGGTGGTTCGGGGCGTGGGACTTGATGAGCTAACGGCGGTACTCGAGGGGATGGGTCAGGTGGATGCGGTCGGCCGCAGTTTTGGCGTGCTGAAGTTCAGATCAGATGGATCTGCCTCCGGTCAGCCGGCCATCGACATCGCCTGGCCACGCACCGAACGGGCCGGCGGCAGCGGAGCCTATCGTGACTTCGAGGTCAGTTTCGATCCTGACCTGCCGATCGAGGATGACCTGTCGCGTCGCGACTTCACTGTGAACGCCATGGCCTGGGATTTCGCGCATGAGGAGCTGATCGATCCGTTCTCCGGCCGAGACGATTTGGAACGTAAGCTCGTGCGGTCGGTCGAGGATCCGGATGCCCGGCTGTCCGAGGACCTGTCGCGTGTGCTGCGGGCGATCAGGTTTGCCTGTCAGCTCGGCTTCGACATCGAGGAGCAGACTTGGGCGGCGTGCGTTCGGCTTGCTTCGAAGTTGAATGGTACTCATCAGGCCGACAACGGCGAGAATGTCCGCGTGGTTCCGTACGAGACCGTGGCCAAGGAACTGGTCATGTCGCTGAAGGCCGACGCATCGCGGGCCATGGGGCTGCTCCTGGACGGAGGTCTGGTGAAAGCGCTGCTACCCGAGCTCGGTCGGACGGTCGGTACCGAGCAGCCGATCGAGTACCACAGCGAGGGCGACGTCTGGACGCATACGATGCTGGCCCTGGAGCGGGCGACTTCGCCGGAGTTCGGACGGTTTTTCGACGGCGAGACGCCGACTGTCGAGACGCTTTTGGCCATCGTCCTGCATGACGTCGGCAAGCCCGGAACCATGAACTTCCACTCTGACGGACATATCAGCTTTCACGGCCATGACCTGATCGGTGCCGACTTGGCGCGCGGGCTCGTGGAGCGGCTGCGGCTGTCGAGCGCGGCCGGCGAGACGCTGCGGCCGGATCGGATCTGGTGGCTGGTGCGCTGGCACATGTTTCCGCTGCTGGTTGACCTCGATCACGTGCGCAAGACGCGGCTGGCGGCGCTGTTTCTGGACGACCCGGAAGCCGGCCGTCAGCTGCTGCAGCTTTCGTGCTGCGACCGGCTGGCTTCGATCTCCGAGGGAGGTGAATCGAATCTGGACGGACTGATTCATCTGATGGACGAGCTGAAGGAGCTGGCCGGACGGTCGGCGAACCGGACCAGATGGCTGCTGTCGGGCGAAGAGGCCATGGAGACGCTGGGGCTGGAGCCCGGGCCCGAGGTCGGCCGTCTGCTCGAGGAACTGCACGAGGCTCAGCTGTCCGGCGAGATCTACGACTCCGACGGGGCCAAGGACTGGCTGCTGCGGCAGCGGAAGGCGGAAAGGCGGAATGACTAAACGTTGACGGTTGCGCTGACCGCCACCGCAAAAAATTTTCCGCACAAAACAAAATCGTCAGCGTCCGATTTGGATCGGCTGACGATTTTTCGTTTCCTACTTCTTGGCCTTGGGACTGCTCTCGAACATGGCCTTCACTCCGTCCCAGCTGCCCTTCAGCTCTGACCCCAGTTCGGTCAGCTCCTCCTCGGACAGGTCCTTGACTCCGCGGAATTCGGCGACCGTGGTGTCCACGATCTTGCCGTAGGCCGTCTTGGTCAGCTTGCCGACGCTCTTGGCGTGGGCCATTACCTTGCGGCGGATGCGGTCGGCCGCCTTGGCGATGGCCGCCTTCTTCTCGTCCTTGTGCTCCATGCTCAGGACCAGGTGCGCGACCGCGCCCAGCACCGCTCCGGCGGCCAGTCCCTTGATCAGTCCGACGTGTTTGCTCATATGATTTTCGTTCCCGTGAGTTAGGTTCCGTCGTCAGTATAGCAGATCGGTCCGGTGTCGGCAGATAAGTCGAGACTGTTCGGACCAAAGAAAAGGACCGTCCGAGTGGGCGGTCTCTAGTTTAGCTGATCATTTCGAACCGTCGGGTTAACGTACGGCATATCCTCGTTCCAGTAGGCGGTCGGGTCGAGATAGTCCGGATATCTCTCCTGTAGCCATTGGGTCAGGTCGGCACGTGTCTCCTCGCGTTCTTCAGCGCTGATCGCACCTGTTGTCTTTCTCATCAGTAGGACAGGTTGACCCGTGACGCGGTCAAGTATCAGGCCCCTCACCTGCGGATCGTCGTTCTCGCTCTCAATCACGAAGCGGCGCAGCAGTTCGAAGCCGATCAGCTTCGGGTATCGCGACTGCCTGATTGCCGACTTCGCTTCCGTTAGCAGGATGCGCGGTTGTCCTAACTGGTTGAAGCAGTACCGTACGGTCGGCGGTGACGATCCATTGGTGGATATCGTTTCTGACCGCCATCCTGACGGCAGGGTCAAGGTCGTCATTTCGCCGCTGGCCGACGTGTCTACCCCCAGATCGATGAGCCATTTGAACTCATCCTTGATCAGGGAAATCCAAAACTTCCTCTCTTCGTCTTGGTATGTCAGCACTTCTCTCATTTCGCCTCCCACCGTTTAGACTGGCGGCTTTTGTATTTAATGTCAACAGTGGGGTCGGTGAGTCGGCTGATTCGAGTGGCTTGTTCGACTGCCGGTGCCGTCCTATACTGACCGCACTATGGAATGCACCGAGATCGATCGCGAGACCGCCGAACGCTACCTGGCCGACGCCCAACCGGCTTGGCGGTCGTTCTGGTTTCACACCTTTCTGATGGCCAGAAACTTGGAAGAGTTCGCGGCAGGTCTGGCGGAGATCGACGACGGCGTATATGACTATCACGTTCAGGGTCACTCGCAAGACTTGTCGCGTTGGGTGCGCGAAGTGGCGGGCGACGGTGCGCTGGCCGACGCCATGGAGAAGGTGCACACTCGCTCCGAGGCGGCCGAGCTGGTGGCGATGCGGGTCAAGGAATTAAAGAAGGTCATCGGACTGAAGTGATCGGTGACGACACTGCCGGCTACTTGACCGGAGCGTTGAAACCGTCTTCATGACGTTGTAAATTGTCACTGGCTGCGGAGCGGCGCAAGGTCCATCGGACCATTTTTGTTTAAGGCCGCTTCGGTCAGCCGTTTGAGAAAGGAACGCCCTCGGGCGGGCCGTAACCTACATTGGTTCTATGGGCAAGGAGGTAGTGCTCGACATCGAAACATCGAACAGCTTCGCCGACGTGGGCAAGTATGACCCGTCGCTCCTGAAGATTTCGCTCGTGGGAGTCTACTCCTACGCCACCGACCAGTATCTTTCATTTCTCGAACCGGAGCTGTCCAAGCTGTGGCCGCTTCTGGAGTCGGCCGATCGGATCATCGGCTACAACCTGTTCGGTTTCGACTATCAGGTGATGAATACCTATTATCCCGGTGACTTCGCCGGCTTTCCGACGCTTGATGTCATGAAGGAGATCGAGAAGGCGATCGGTTTTCGGATCAAGCTCGACGATGTGGCCCAGGAGACATTAGGCGAGGGCAAGTCCGGCAACGGTCTGCAGGCTATCGAGTTCTTCCGGCGGGGCGAGATCGACAAGCTGCGCGACTACTGCCTGCAGGACGTCAAGGTGACGAAGGAGGTGTATGAGTACGGTCTGCAGCACGGAAAGGTGAAGTTTCGCGATCGGGCCGGTCAGGTGGTCACTCCGTCGGTAGACTTTGCCCTGAACAGGGAGCTGTCGCGTCCGGTCAGCATGACCTTGCCGCTTTAGATCCTGTCCGAAGTTTTGCCTCTCGAACCGATTCGAGGTTTGTCGGCCCGCGATTAGAAGAGATGTCTCGGATTGAAGCGGTTAAGTCCTCGCTCCGTCTCGACTTCACATTTTGTCGCCCTTCGGTGTTTTCGTCGGGAACGAGATTCGAGCGTTCTCGGAAGGCAGACCTCAGACAGGCTCTTAGCCGGGCAGTCGGATCCGACGTAGGATCTTTCGTATGAAATCGAGTATAGTGTTGTACGAGTCAGATCGGGCTGTGGACTAAGTCCACCAGACGATCGAATTCAGACAAGCAAACGTTCTTTTGGTATGTCGTGGAGGGGAGAAAAATCGGACATTGTCCGTTTTTTAGGTGCCCCCCTCCGTCGGTTTTGTACGGTGGGGTTTTTAGTTAGGCGGACACAGTTCCGTTGAACTTTCGAGGCAAATTGCCGTACCGCTGTCCACACTAGGCCACAAGATGTTGTGGTATAATCTCTTCGGTCAACACTACATATTGTAAAATGCGCCAAGGCGCTAGTTATCATGCCTTATGATGAATCCAGTTCCGAACGCCACCTCTACCGCTGACCGCCGTACGGAGGAGAGTCGGCGCGTGGTCTCCGCTATATTGGAACAGATCCCCGGGCTGCAGAAGGTAAAACAAGTCCGGCAGCGGGACGGCTCAGCGGTAGACTTTAGGCCGGAACAGGTTGGAATGGCGCTGTCGGCGGCTCTGACTCGGGTCGGCATTGACGACCAGATGGCGCTGGCCAAATGCACTCACCAGTCGCTGATGCGGCTGGAGCGGGAGTTCGACGAACGTACCATTCCGACTACCGACGACATTAGTCGGATCGTGGGTACGGTTTTGATAGACAACAATCTTTCCTTCGCGGCCAAGAAGTACTTCGCGGCCATGCTGCCGGAACGCAGCCGTCAGCCACAGAGGCTGAGCGCCGGGTTGAAGTTCAGTCGGCTGTTCACCAGGGCAGAGGTCCATCCCTACGATCAGGTCGAATGGGAAAGGAGGGATGCGGTCATCAAGAACGAGAAGGGACAGACGGTTTTCGAACAGCGTGGAGTCGAGGTCCCCAAATCTTGGAGCCAGTCCGCGACCAATATCGTGACGTCGAAGTATTTCCGCGGCGAGATCGGCAAGCCGGAACGGGAATATTCGGTCCGGCAGATGGTCGATCGGGTGGCTCAGACCATCGCCCATTGGGGGCGTCAGGACGGATATTTTGCGTCCGAGGAGGATGCGACCGTTTTCGAGGCGGAGCTGACGTCCATACTCGTCAACCAGCGAGCGGCCTTCAACAGTCCGGTCTGGTTTAACGTCGGCGTCAGTCCGCGGCCGCAGTGCTCGGCCTGCTTCATCAACTCGGTACGTGACGACATGCGCTCGATCCTTAACTTGGCCGTGACCGAAGGAATGCTCTTCAAGTACGGCTCCGGCACCGGCACCAACCTGTCGTCGCTGCGTTCCTCCAAGGAGCTGCTGGCCAACTCGTCCGGCAAGTCGTCCGGTCCGGTCTCGTTCATGAAGGGCTTTGACGCCTTCGCCGGCGTCATCAAGTCCGGCGGCAAGACCCGGCGGGCGGCCAAGATGGTCATTTTGAACGTCGACCATCCGGACATCGAGGATTTCGTCGAATGCAAGATCAGGGAGGAGCGCAAGGCCAAGCAGCTGATCAAGGCCGGGTACGACGCCTCGATGGACGGCGACGCCTACAGCTCCGTATTCTTCCAGAACGCCAACAACAGCGTGCGGGTCACGGACGACTTCATGGGCGCGGTGGTTGACGGTCACGAGTGGACCACCAGGGCGGTGACTACCGGACAGGTGATGGGCTCCATGCCGGCCAAGTCGTTATTTCGCAAGATTTCGCAGGCGGCCTGGGAGTGCGGCGATCCGGGACTGCAGTTCGACTCCATGGCCAACCGCTGGAATCCGGTCCCGAATTCGGGACGAATCAACGCTTCTAATCCATGCGTCACCGGCGACACGCTGGTGGCCACGTCTGATGGCTGGCGCCGCATCGACTCGCTGCTCGACGGACCAATGTCGACGATAGGATCCGATGGTCAGGCACACGGCACCGGACCGGCCTTCTCGACCGGAACCAAGCCGGTCTACCGGCTGACCACCAGGGCTGGCTTCGAACTCAAGCTGACCGCCGATCATCGCGTCCTGACTTCGAACCGCGGTGACGTGCCGGCCTGCGAACTGACTAAAGATGACATGGTGCTGTTGGGGCGGCCGGGCTTCGGTTCGGCTGAACTGGACCAGAGGCTGGGTGAGTTCTTGGGGTTGCTCGTGGGCGATGGCTGCATCAGCGGCGAGCAACGGACGGCCGCATTGACGCTGTCGCCGGACGAGTCTGCCGTGGCCGAGCGGGTGCATGCCCGACTGACCGAGTATCGGCAGGAGAAGGCTGCCGATGGACGGGCGGCCCGCGAGACGGAGGTCACCAAACCCCAAGGTACTTTGCGGATCAACACCAGTGCCAAGTGCGTAACGGATGAGCTGGACCGGCTGGCCGTTCTAGACCGCGGCAGCCAAGCCAAGGAATTTATGCCGGATGTCTTCGATCTAGACGAAGGCTCGTTGGCCGCCGTGCTTCGTGGCCTGTTTACCGCCGATGGTACCGTCGCCAACTACGCAGACAAGTCGCAGTATGTAGGACTCGACAGCGTTTCGCTCGGTTTGCTGGGGCAGGTTCAGCTGCTGCTGATGGCGTTCGGAATCAAGTCGAATATCTATCGTGACCGGCGGGTCATCGGCCAGACCACGGCGCTGCTTCCTGACGGTCAGGGTGGCAGCAGGGAATACGAGGTCAGTCAGATTCACAGCCTACGCATCAGCTGCAGTTCGCGTCTGGCGTTCGAGAAGAGGATCGGTTTCGTTGCTGGGAGCGTCAAGGTCGACCGGCTGTCAGCGATGAACCGGGAGGTCGGAACTCATGAAGACCGGTTTGAGGACCAGGTCGAGTCTTTCGACTACCTAGGAGAGGAACCGGTCTACGATCTGACCGAACCGGACACTTCGCATTTTGTCGCCTCCGGCTTGGTGGTCCATAACTGCTCCGAATACATGTTCCTCGACGATTCGGCATGCAACCTGTCGTCCCTGAACCTCCTGAAGTTCGTCCGGTCCGACGGATCGTTCGATACCGGGTCCTTCCGGCAGGCGTCCGAGGTGATGATCACGGCCATGGAGATACTGGTCGGCAACTCGTCGTATCCCACGCCGTCTATCGAGGAGAACAGCTACGACTTTCGGGCGCTGGGCATCGGCTACGCCAACCTGGGTGCGCTGCTCATGTCGTACGGCTTGGCCTACGATTCCGACGACGGGCGTAACTTCGCCGCGGCTGTGACCGCGCTGCTGACCGCCTGCAGCTACCGGCAGTCGGCGCGCGTGGCTTCGGTCCTCGGTCCGTTCCGCTACTACCGCATGAACGAGGAGTCCTTCCTGCGCATCATCGGCATGCACCGCGACTATGCCCACGCCATCCGGCCGGCCGGCGTGTCCGGCGAGCTGGTCGATGAGGTAAAACGGAGTTGGGACGCCGCACTCGAGGAGGGGATGACGCACGGATTCAGGAACGCGCAGATATCGCTGCTGGCTCCGACCGGAACGATCGGCTTC
>Ga0051987_10001795_pt1 | contig 10710 bp, 18 predicted proteins | sample CryGey08umfilter_2_FD_58083 | JGI IMG/M metagenome (GOLD analysis project Ga0051987, IMG submission 58083) | Groundwater microbial communities from aquifer in Utah, USA - Crystal Geyser 4/10/14 0.8 um filter | ecosystem: Environmental > Aquatic > Deep subsurface > Groundwater | place: USA: Utah... | reverse complement strand
ATATCTTATGCCAACAGAGGTTTACAAAAATGGTGTTGCACTTAAAACTTGAATCTGGGACTTTCTTCTTTGATATTTATGGCGATGATCTCAAAATTATTCTTTTTTACTTCGCTATATTTATCCCGCATTCCTTCTAATTCAAAAGAGCAATACGCGCCGTTGATAGTCCAGAACATAAGAATGACGTTTTCTTTTCCTTTATAGCCAGCGAGCGAACATGTGCCGCCTCCAGGCATATTTAGGGTAAAATCAGGCGCGGCCTTTGCGGCCTTATCATCGGATCCAGCAACGCTCGCTCCTTGGAAAGATAAGGTAAAAATTAAAGCTAAGAATACCAGTCCCGGCAACAATTTAATTTTCACGCGGCCTCCTTTTGGGCAACTAGCAGGGTTATTTTTCAACATATCTTATGGCAATTCCAACAACAGTCAGAAAAGTGGCAGTTTCAATGTAATCAGACCCATAGCAATAGTAATAGCGGCGAAAATCATTATGATAACGTGGGTAATAATGATGGTAGCCATGACCGCGAGGATACGCGAAACCATCGTAAAAATAACATTCAGGGTAGGTGGCATATGTCTTGGAATGTTCCGTAGAACTGTAAATATAGATCGCGTCCCCTCCGTACTCCGCTGCCTTTATCCTGAATACTCGTTCAACCTGTTCCATCGTTTGCGCTTGATCAATAGTTATTTCGCCGATCTCTATGAATTTCCGGCTTTCAGGTTTCTTTTGGAATACTTCAATGGCCCTTGGGTCTGTGGCCGGATAATGAGCGTTTTTGTCATACATCGCTACATTTACCGTAGCGCAGCCGCTAACGATAAGCAAAAGAAGCGGAAAGATGATCTTTTTCATTTTTTACTCATTTCTGTATCAATGTGGTCAAGTATTGAGCATATAGTTGACAACGCGGGCGCTGACGCCTTCTTTGCGCAGGGCTTCTACCTCTTCAACGCTTAAGTCAAAAACAGAACCCGTGTTCCTGATCTTATCTATAATAGTATCATCGTTGATGCCGGCTTTGCTTAAAATAATGACATCGGATATACCGAACCTTTCCTGATCATTACCGGCCTGCTTAACATGTTCATACACTACAGTCTTTTCTACAACAACAGGGTAGTCAGGATAGTATAGATAGTGGTGTTGGTAGTGGTCGCGATGATAGTGTCTGTAAGAATAAGGATAATATACATCATGTCCGCCGTGTGTCCTGCCTGTGCTGTAGCCAATGTTAATGCTGTAACCCGCCTGGGCAGTTGACGAAAAGCCGGCAAATAACCCGAGTGTTACCAAAAATATAATTAATTTTTTCATCTTTTGTTTCCTCCTTTGTATATTAGACAACAGGAGTTGATAAAAAGTTCCATTTTATTTAGGAGCAGTACTTTAATCGCGGGTAAGTTCAGTTATTTTTTTCTCTATCAACATCTTGTGTTTTTGTTCTTCTGTTATTAATAAAGATAAAAGATCCGTAAGATTTGGGCACTTGATCAGTATATCCTGGTATGTTTTTATCGCGTCTATTTCTTTAGATAATGCTAACTTCAGGACTTCTATATCTATCATGGTTTCCTCCTTGTGCAGAAAACACAACACCGGCGCAATTTGCGCTACTAAGCGCATGCCCGTGCTTCCATATGCGCGGGGCGCCGATTAGCGCCGGGTGTTAATATTGTTTGTAATGCCTTGTATATATCGCCTGTGGGGCATTTTTGTCATCCAGGCCCTGGGATGTTCCATAGAATGAGATCCTTAGGTCTTCTTTTGCCAGGTCAACGATATTGTCTTTAGGCGTGAATTTCAAGTATTTATAGGTTATGTTATTAAACTTTGTCAAGTCTGTCTCTGCAAGCTCTACGATGATATCGTATTTGTCTTGTTTTATGATACGAAATGATGCCTTTTGTCCGTTTGACCACACGATGGTGTCATCGCTTATGGTCATGTCTCCTAAAGCCGTATAAGCCTTGGTTGAAGGTTTCCAAGCGCCTTTTACGGATTCAACGTTAAGAGGTTGAGAACATCCGGCCAAAAGCGAGATGCCTATTACTACTGCTATTTTTTTAAGGCAGTGCGCAGTCATTACCATTTTTTAAAAATAAAAAATACCGCGATGATCATCATTAGGAATCCGACAGCGTAATTCCATTTGAATTCTTCTTTAAGGTATAGTATGGAAAAAATACAAAATACGACTAAGGTTATGACTTCTTGTATGGTCTTGAGCTGGGCTGTGGTGAATTGATAACTCCCGAAACGGTTGGCTGGCGCCTGGAAGCAATACTCAGCGAACGCGATCAGCCAGCTTATGAGTATGACTTTCGGCAGAGGCGAGCTCTTGAATTTTAAATGGCCGTACCAGGCTATTGTCATGAATATATTGGATACTGGTGGAAGTATTATTGTTCTCATATTATTGGTTTTGCGTCATTCTTTAGTAGTTTTCAGCTAAAATTTCAAAATACGCCTGAGGATGCTTGCATGCCGGGCACTGCGCCGGGGCCTGGCTGCCCTCCGCGACATAACCGCAGTTTATGCAATGCCATTTGACAACACCCTTCTTTTTGAATACTTCACCGTTAGATATGTTATTGATCAGCTTACGGTATCTTGATTCGTGAAATCTTTCTACCTTTGAGATCTGCTCAAATATTCGTGACACTTCAGCAAAGCCTTCCTCTTGCGCGGTTTTTGCAAAATTGGCATAAAGGGTAGTCCACTCCATATTTTCTCCGGCCGCCGCGGCCTCCAGGTTGCTTTTTGTGTCTTTCAGTATGCCGGCTGGATAGCTTGCTGTTATTTCAGCGTCTCCACCTTCAAGGAATTTAAAAAACATTTTGGCGTGTTCTTTTTCATTCTCAGCTGTTTCGGCGAATATGTTGGCTATCTGTTCATGGCCTTCTTTTTTAGCTATAGACGCGAAATAGGTGTATCTATTGCGCGCTTGAGACTCACCCGCAAAAGCAGCAAGCAGGTTTTTTTCTGTTTTTGTGCCTTTGATAGATCTGCTCATGGTATCATCCTTTCGTTTTAGGTGGTTATATTTAAACCGTGATCTTATTGATCAAAAATAAACACAGAAAGCTTGTCAATGAAGACAAAATTATCAAACCGTTGAGGCCTATGATCGGCAGTAAGTAAGCGCCCGATAAGTTGCTTGTGACAAGAGCTAAGTTGCTTAAACTGCATAAAAGAGCGAATGACGCGGCTTCAAGCCCTTTTACGGAGTTTCTTGCCATAAAATCCAACAGCATCAGGAATATGAACATCCCGACAAGGCCATAAGCTACATCATAGATTATAGCAGTTACGGGCGTATAGTAAAGATAGCTTAAAGTGGTAGTAGCGCTTAAAAAAACTGATATGTATAACCATTTTTTGATATTTATTCTTTGGCTAAATTTATAATATAGCAAGGCGCCGGCTATGGTAAAAATAGTCGCTAAAGTTCCCAGGCCGCCTATCCAGAGCTTGTTCCATTTAAAGGTATCGCGCTGTATGAAAAAAAGCGGCGTGCCGAATGAAGGTGAATACCTGTAAAGAAATATAAATAGCCCTGCGGCCAGCAGCTTTTTATCACAGAATATTTTTTTTAAGTCTCGGGAGAGTGTTGTGGGCGTTTTAGGCTGTGCGTCGTTCGTTTCGCCGCCAGTTTTATAAAAATACGCGAAAATACCGGCTACCACGTAGAAAGGTATCAGCCATAAGAATCCTGCTTTATAGCCCCATTTTTCAGCAATGTAGCCCCCTCCTATCCCGGTCAGCAATGTAGCGACTGAGAGAGACATCCATTGGATACTTTGGATCCTGCCTGTGGCATTGTATTTTTTGCCTTCAACACACATGATCCCATCCGCGGAGACATCTCTAAAGGCCGCGAAAGTCGAATGTATAAGTAGAAATGCCACTAGCATGGCAAGCGGCAGATGGTTTAAACCTAATATCAATACGAAGGCTGTGCTAAGGACGAGGGAGATAAAGATCCAGCCTCTTTTGCTTAAAAAGTTATCTACTATATAGCCGATCACGGGTTTGACCAGCCAGGCGAAGGTGATGATACTTGAGATCACCATTATCTTTTCAGGAGAAAATCCGAGAGCTTCTTTAAGATAATAGAACAGGCTTTGGGAAGGAAGGTTTTCTATGCCTTGAGTAAAATAAACCGAGCTGCTTAAAGCAAAAACCCAGAATAATCGTTTATTTCGCATGCCCGTATTTCGTATAATCAATGCCGACGTCTATCAGGTCATTTTTCATGAGGCCCTGGAAACCGAACGGCGTCTGCGCGAAAAAGGCGTTTACCATGTCTTGCTCGGTTATCTCCTGGCGGTTTGCCGCTTCAGCCAGGTTTTGCGCTTTTTTAGACACCTGAGCGCTGGCTGTGCCGCGAAGAAATATAGGCATTTTATCAATGAGGAGCTTAAATTTTCCCTCAGTAGTTTTGTCCCAGTTCATTTGAAGCCTAGTTTTAGTTCAGATCTGTTTCTCTGCTATGTCTCCGATAACAGGTAGTTTGAATTGTTCGCCCTGATAGGCTTTGACCATGAGGACTATCCAGAGGGCGAGGCTTGCTATGCTTACAAGAGGCAATAATATTAAATTGATGACAGGTATGAATCCAATGACTATCTGTAGTACGAACAGAACTCCGAATGTGATCATAGCTTGCATAGCGTGAAAACGCACGAATTTATTTTCCTTTTCTATCAGATAGAATATTATCCCTGTGATAAATCCTAATACATAGCTTAAGAGAGCTGCTATGTTGGGCTGTATGCCAGTTGTCGTCTTGCCTAAGTCTTTTGTCATAGTTCCCTCCTTAGACCATTCCTTTATGTGGAATTAGGAAGGTCTACACTTTTTGTGTTAACTTTGTATATTGTAGGTATTTATTCCCTTCCAATACAACTATCCCTTATGATCCGATCTTTGTCAATCAAAAACAAAAAAGGAGGTTTCGCTTCCCGCATTGGGGAGGCTTCGCGCTCCTTTTTAATCAAGATCATACTGCCGGGCCTATTGGTTTTCTTCTTGCTCCATTGATTGTTTGTGTTTCATGAAAGACTCCTTAAGGTCTCCTCTTTTAGCTTTCATGGTTTCTGCCCTTGTCTTTGCTTTTTGCTGGAGTTTTTCAAATTGTTCTTTAGTAAGTATGCTTTTTAGCGCTGTTATGTCTGTGATGCGGTTGTCAATCAATTCGGCCTGGGCTTTTTTGACAGTCGCTGCCACTGCCTGAATTTTGCCTTGGTCGGCATCATATTTCGCTAATTCTTCTCTCAGTTGTTTCTCGGATTCTCTGACCGCCCGCCTTAACTCTTTATGTTTGGCAGCTGTGTTCTTGTGGTGCTCACTGAACTTAGCTTGTTGCTCTTCTGTCAGGCCAAGATCTTTAACTATTTTATCTTTTATTGCTTCCCGGTTCTCATTTTTGTCACTTTGCTGCGGCTGAACCTGGGCAAAGAGCGCGACAGGCATGAAACACAAAAAAGTGATCATAGCTATCGGCAAAGATATTTTTAAAAAGTTTGTTTTGTCATTCATCTTTCTCACCTCCCTCACCCGATTAGACAGCATGGGTATAAAAAAAGTTCCATTATTACAGGAAATAGTTTTCCGCGTCTGTTCCGAAAGACGTTATTTCATCTGACGCGAAATATTCCAACTGTTCCGTAAGGGCAGTGGCTGCTAACTGCCGGTTGTAAGTTTTTTGGTATAAAGCGCGCGCTTGCGTCAGCACAAAAACCGCTAAGATCAGCGCGGCGCAAGTTGAGAGCGCGAAGATGGGCTTAGGCGCCCTGAAACTTCGTATTATCCTCTCAAGGGTCATTTTTGGATACTGCTTTGGTTCTTCTTCTATTTTTGCTTTTATCCGGTTCCATAAGTATTCCTGTTGCGGCATATGTTGTTTTGTATCTTCAAAGGGTCTCACAATAGTAGTTTTTGCTTCTTGCAAAAAGTCCGAGCAGGCGCGGCAGGTTTTCAGATGGCTTTCTAAGGCCTGTAGTTTAGCTGGGCCTAGTTCTCCATCAAGATAGTCCGTAAGTATCCATGTTTCTATTATTTTGCAATCCATGTCAGGCCACCTCATTTCTGCAAGTTAAGAGTATTTCCCTTGCTCTTTTGAGCCGCGAGCGCACTGTATTAATATTGATAGCTAGCGCTACAGCTATTTCTTCATAGCTTAAGCCTTCTATATTGCGCAGTACGATACAAGCCCTTTGGTCAGGATTTAACATATCAAGCATACGTGTTACGAGTTCTTCGTCTTCTATCCTCTTTGCCCCAGGCGCGTTAATACTTAATCCCTGATTTTTTTCTAAGGCGTCATCATAGGAAACGTGTTTGTTGATCTCTTTTTTTCTTCTTCGGACACAGTTGAGACTGGCGTTTACCGTTATTCTGTACATCCATGTCTTTAAGGATGATCCAAAATAATACTTATCCAGGCTCCTGAAAATGTTTACGAAAACATCCTGGGCTACCTCTTCGGCATCTTCTTTGTTATTAAGAATACGCAAGGCGACGTTATAGACAAAGCCTGATGCCTTGTCATATATCTGCCGGAAAGCCGCCATACTGCCTTCGGAGGCTTCTTTTATTGTCTGGATAGATATTTCCTGCATTACTCTCCAATTTAGGGAGGTTTCACTCCCCTCTCATCATATTAGACAATTTGGATCGTTAAAAAGTTCCATAGAAAACTGTTTGGTTTTTCAAAAAAAATAGATGGCTAAAAAGCCATCTATTGTATTAAAAGGTTCAAGTTAAGTTCATCTTGATCGTAAGAGAAGTTTATTTTTTATTAGTAGCCATATAGATGCCGTATGCCGCGCCGGCGCTTATGGCAGTGCCTATCAAAGCGCAACCAGCGTTTAGCATCGTCACACATAGTAATATGAATCCGATACCGACAAACCTTTTTTTACTCATTACTCTCCTTTTGTTGTAGCGCAATATCTATAATATCCTATAAAAATAGCGCGTAGTCAATAGATAATAGCCGTAAAGATCAGAATGGATAAAAAGTCCTTTGGGTTTTGAGTTGTTCTCTTTGGAGCTTGAGGCGTTGTGTTTGTTCTTGCGCGTCCAGATTAGCGCGTTCAATATCCGCGGCCACGTATTGTTCTGGCCGTATTTGTTGGATTTGGGCGGGCTGCCTGTAAGACGGCTCAGGTAACGGATAATAGGCCGGCGTATAAGGATGTGGGGCTGTTTCAGATTCCTGATACTCTACTGTTTTTTCAGCTATGATAGAAAGCAAGAGATAGCCGAATAAAAAAACAGGGATAAGCCCCAGAAGGGCGAGCGCGGGTGATGGTAAGTTGTTGTTTTTTGGCAGTTTCCTATGTATCTTTTTTTTAATCATGTTTTGGAGTTGATGAACTCCGCGATCGTTTTTTTATCACCTTCATCTATATTCAGGAATTCTATGCCCAGGCGGTATTCTTTTTGGGCCGCTACTTCTGTGCAGTATCGCACTTGGCCTACAGCATACATAGGTGGTGTTTGCCTGTCTTTAAAGATCAAATGAAACAGTATTTCAAGTTCTGTCGCTTCGGGAATAGGGCGGTTTGTTAAAATAGCCATTCCGGATTCGCTGATGCTCATCAAAGAGGCGCTTCTTTCCTCGTCTCCTATCCGCATGTGTATTTCAGGCAGTTTGTTCAATTTGTAGACGAGGTCAAATTGCACGCAAGCCCTGGGAAACCTTCTCTTCTCTTTATAATTTTGAGCTGTCATGATAGCCTAATATTACAATAATATTGGCATCTTTTCAAGTAAAACGAGGTATAATTAATTTGTAAACTCTTTGCCCTAACGCTCGTAAGCAAGGGAGGGGCCTAACTTTGTATAGAATAAATACCTATAATTGGCAAAGTTAAGAGGTGGGATATGGCGCAGAAAAAAGTTCTTGTAGCGTTAGCCGAGGGATTTGAAGAGATAGAGGCTATTACAGTTATTGATGTATTAAGAAGGGCAGGTATCAATGTAATAGCAGCCGGTGTGAGCGGCCTAAAGATCAAGGGGTCTCGCGGTGTATGTGTATTGGCTGATAAATTACTTGATCAGACAGGAGAAGATTTTGACGCGATCATTCTACCCGGTGGTTCGCAGGGCGCGCTAAATCTTGCCGCGTCTGTGAAAGTAAGCTCAATTATAAAAAAATTTGATAAAGCGGGAAAGTTGATCGCCGCGATATGCGCGGCTCCTTCTGTAGTCCTCGCGCCCTTGGGCATCCTCAAAGGCAGGACAGTTACCGGTTATCCCGGCATGTTGGAAGGTTTTGGAGAAAATACGGTTTACAGGGAAGACGATGTGGTAGTTGACGCGAATATTATTACCAGCCGCGGGCCTGCCACAGCTCTTCTTTTTGGCTTAGCTATTGCCGAGAAACTGGTAGGGCGCGATATAGCTGATAAGGTGAGAAAAGCAACGCTGGCAGTATAGATTATTTATTTTTTTTCTTTCTGCGCAAAGCTTTTTCCATCCTGGCGCGGGCTTGTTCCGGGGTCTTGCCTTCAGTCAGATGGCCGCAACATAAAGCCGCGTAGCCTTTGCGGTTCTTGATCTTGAACACCTGGACATTATTTTTCATTGGCACATCCTTGCGTAGTAAATGCAACACCAGCGCAATTCCGATCAGCGCTGGGTGCTATATTCTTCAATATATCTTTTTATCGCTTCTTTTATTGAGGCGTAATCTTTTTTGGCGAGCCATTCTTTTTTAAAGACGCTGGCTCCGAAAGATATGGCAGAGGCGCCATTTGAAAAATAATCCTTCATGTTATCGGGTCGAACACCTCCGCACGCCAGGAGTTGGATATCGGCGAAAGGCGCTTTGATCTCTTTGAAATATTCCGGACCGAATGATCCCGACGGGAATACTTTGACCATGGTGGCGCCGGCATCCCAGGCGTTATAGATCTCTTGTGGGGTTAGGGCTCCGGGGAATACAGGGATCTTGTTTTTGACGCAGTATCGGATTACGTCTTTGACAAGGACGGGCATAACGATGAAAGTGGCTCCGGAGCTCAGGGCTGTTTTTAAAGTTTTCATTGTGGTGACGGTTCCGGCGCCAATTGTAAGGCGCTGCCGTGAAACCTTTACGGCCTGACGTATGAGTGAGTCGGCTGAGTCTGTATTCATGGTAATCTCAATGGTTTTAAGTCCTGACGCGCAGACAGCCTCAACCAGAGGCTCTATCGCTTCTTTAGATATGCCTCTTAATATACCGAGTATGGGCAACTGTTTGAAACTTTTGACGTTCATGAGAATTTGTTTTGATCAGTCCAGGCTGGTTGTGAGGCTTTCGTAGAAATCCCTGTAATTTTCTTTTTTATCGCTGTTGCGCAGGGCCATGGCGGCCTTTGGGTGTTCATTTAGCATGCCTGCTATAGCATAAGGTATGATGTAACCCCATTCTATCTTGTTGCGCAGAGGTATAAACTCGTTAGAAATAAGGTCAAGTATCGGACGTATGTCAAATTTTGGATTTTTTAAGAATCCTATTAGTAGTTCAAGCGGGCAATTTCCTGCCGCTCTGCCTAATCCGTAGACAGTCGCGTCAAGATAATTGGCGTTATGTATGATGGCTTCAATTGTGTTTCCGAAAGCCAGCTGTTGGTTGTTGTGGGCGTGCATGCCCACTTCTTTTGTTTTTAAGATGCTTTTAAACTTCTTGACCAATAGTTCTATAGTTTCCTGATAGAGCGCGCCAAAACTATCAACGATATAAACGACGTTAGCTTTTGACTCTTCTTCCAATTGGTGGAGCGCTTCAGTTAATTCATTATCCAGAGCTTTTGAGACAGCCATTATGTTGACTGTAGTCTCGTAGCCTTTTTCGGAGAAGTGGTTTACCAAAAAAATAGCTTTATCAATGTCTTTAACGTAAGATGCTACCCTGATCATGTCTACAGGGCTTTCTTTTTTTGGCTTAATATCTTCAATATCCACGCGGTCTACATCAACCATAACTGATATTTTTGTTTTTGATGTTATGCCATCTATGGTTTTTCTTATTAGGCCGTCATCGCAGAATTTCCACGGCCCGTATTCTTTGGGCGAGAACAATCTTTTCGCGTTTTTATATCCCATCTCCATATAGTCAACGCCGGCAGCTGAAAGGGCTTTGTAGACTTCGCGGACGAACCGTTCATCGAAATCGTGATTGTTGATGAGGCCGCCGTCCCTTATGGTGCAGTCAAATACTTTTATTTTTTCTCTGAACATAAATTTACCCCCTGCATTTTTGTATGTAAATTAAAAGGAGATCGTGAGGGCAGTATTATAACATATTTTATGGATACGTCAAAGCGTCGTTGCTAAATGGCGGGGTTTACCAAATACCGTTTTGGTGCATGATGCAGGCGTCGTGGGTTTCCATGATGCCGTATTCTTTGGCTTTTTCAATGGCTGTTTTTGATTCTGAACCGGGTTGCATCCATATCTGCCTGATGCCCAGCTCATGGCATTCATCTACTATCTTTTCAGTTACTTCAGGAGGTGTGACTGTAATGACGAGCTCAGGGAGCTCTATTAAGGTTTTTAAGCTTTTATAGACCTTGCGTCCTAGGATGATGCTGCCTTTTGGATTTACGCCTGTGGCATTTATGCCCGCGTTCAGGAGGTCATTAAATATTTTAAACCCGTATTTGTCAGGGTCATTTGAAACTCCGACAATGGCTATGACTTTAT
>Ga0051987_10001784_pt1 | contig 10769 bp, 8 predicted proteins | sample CryGey08umfilter_2_FD_58083 | JGI IMG/M metagenome (GOLD analysis project Ga0051987, IMG submission 58083) | Groundwater microbial communities from aquifer in Utah, USA - Crystal Geyser 4/10/14 0.8 um filter | ecosystem: Environmental > Aquatic > Deep subsurface > Groundwater | place: USA: Utah... | reverse complement strand
ATGCTGTTTAGCATTTGAGAAGCCGAAACCCCGACCGTAAGGTCGCGGGAGTGGCTTCATCTTTATGTGAGATCAAATGGCGAGAAGCACCCCGCAGGTGATCAACGATTTAGAGCATTCCCAGAAGCATTGTTCTTGCCATATGTCGGTGACAGTCCGGAATACTATGAAAGCTTTAAAGCATACACAGATGACGACTATAAAGATATCAAAGCTGAGATGGAACGACTTCTTCAAAGTGAGAAGTACGTTGGACTTGCAGAGCAGCTGTAAATAAATCCCACGAAACTCTTAATTAACACATACCATGAAATCAAGCAATTTTTTTGTAACTAATTGATAATTCTGTCTGAAATCGCGATTATTTTTACCATATTTACTATGTTATAGGATAAATTATAATATACACACTTAAGATGTATATACTTTATCCATGATGAAATCAGTTGAACGATCAATAGGCACAAGCAGTCGCTTCGTATATTTGGTAAGCATTGCAATTTTTTTTCTAAACGCAGTAGTGTTTCCTGTGCATGCTGATCAGCCAATTTCTGAGGAAATAAATCTACAGAAAATAGCAGCAACGCTAGCTCTTTTAGATACTTTTTGCGATTCTGAAAAGAATCACCCTGAGACACTTTCGGCACAGCTGAAGAGAAGTGAAATAAATAATTTTAGCGATGAGCAACTTGCGCTAATCCCTCATATTCTCAAGGCATATTTCCATGACTATCCAGCCAAAGATGTCTTGAACTGTTTTTCGGTGGCTGAAGTACACGAGGTCATGCTTCCCTGGCAAGCAATAGAGATAGCAGATTATATGCAACTAGCTAACAATAATCCAGAATTATTGATCAAAATAATGAAGATGTCATACGGCAGCTTAGAAAAAAACACCTTTGTGTATTTTCTAAGTAGAAGAATTATTGAGAAGATTAATAGCGGAGAGCTAGATCTTGCATTGTTGAGAGATTTTGTGTTTGCAAATTCTGGAACAAAAATTGAAGAAATAGACGACTTTGACTTGTTAATGTCAAAAATTATAGAAGCATTTCTACATTATATCGAAGCTTTCAATCAGGACAACTCAGGCAATGATGATTATATAGGCCTATTTCACCAACTTGGTTTATTTAGCGTTTGGGAAATGTCGGTTCGTTCAAGATACTTTTCTGGGCTAGGTTTTATTCCGGAAAATTCAATAGCACCTTCCCAAAGTATTTATAGAGAGGTGGCCTTGGCTGAGCCGACGATAATAACTGAAGATGATTCATACACTCGTTACTATCCAGTCATAAGAAGCATTCTTTCATTATTCGAGCTAAATAATGTAACCTCAATTAGCGAGGTAAGGCTCCTTAAGGGTCGAGGACCATATTATGCTAGATTTCAAGTTGGCGATGATGGCAAAAACAGAATGCAAGTGTACATTGAGAATGTTGCAGAAGACTCGAACGAATTTGTGTTGAGCATAATTCACGAACTTATTCATGCTATTACAGACGGCTCGAGGCAAGACCCCTCCTCAAAGTCTAAGACAGAAGAAATCTTCGGAAAAATAATTGATAAAATTCAAATCATGCCAAACCAAACGCTTGTAGCTTTGGGTGGAGATTATGGCGCTACTCCAGTCGTAGTTGAAAACCGGATTATGGCTATGAATTTTGCAATAAGTTACTGGAATGACGGATCAATTGAAATTTCTGAAGAAAACAGAGTTGTTTTGAATGATTTTATCCCAAAAAACAGAAAAATTTCAGTATTTGAAGCAGATCTTTTAATCAAAATGCTTAACACGATGAATATTGACTACACTTCCACAGAGGGTTACTGGTCCATTAGGAATTATTATGTGGAGTTTATTGCAGAATTGGTTGGCAGACTTGTCGCTGGTTCTCACAGAGAGGCAGTGTTACTTTCGTTAGATGATTTTGATAAGTATGCGTTTGAGAAGTACCCTGCTGAGGAAGAAACGCTGAGTCAGCTAGTCGAAGAATTACTGCGAAGCGGGATTAATCCGAATTCTAATTTAACGCTTGGTAGTTTATCAAGGGTTGCTGATGAAATCTCCTCTCAACTTGATACGATAATTGATGAGGTACCAAACGAACATTTTGGGAGTGACGATAACCAGTTTTTACAATTATATTCGGCTGTTAAAGCTATGGATGTTGATATGGGTAATATTACTGAACAGCTAGAGGCTATCGTTAGCACCATTCGAGCAACAACAGAACAAAAAAGAGAGCTTAGGAAATATCTGCTTCTATATATTAATTACCATCACGCTCTTGTAAAAAGTGATGGACAATGCATGATCGGTGATGAACTTGCTTTTGCCATTTATTGTACCTCAGATCTTGCTCCAGATTCTTATTTAGAAATAGCTCTTAGCGCTATTTTTCATATGCAACTTCAAGAAATAGTGGATAACGATTTTGATATTAAAACAATACAAAAATTTAATACCATTTTGCAAAACCAAATATGGAAGATCAGCACATTAAAACCCTATTCACAGCAATATTCCTGGGTCGATTCTGACGGCAATCGAGTATATAACTCTCAACCTCAATAACGATCGTTTGTCAAATTTTATATGGGGTATACTCAGTGTCATGCCCCACGACAACCAAGCAGAACTATTTTACAGAGTTGACAAAAATGACAAAGTTATAGGTTCTGTACCAAGAAGTGAAGCCCACGCTGATAGAAACATCATTCATCGCGCAGTCGACATTGCCATCACGAATTCTAAGAGACGAATTCTGCTTCAGAAGCGAAGTATGCATAAAGATACCAACCCTGGATTCTGGTCCATTTCTGCCAGCGGGCACGTGACTTTTGGTGAAACATATCTGCAAGCAGCGGAGCGAGAAACAAAAGAGGAGTTGGGCGTAAATATTGAGCTGAAGTTTGTTGTCAAAGAATTATCCAAACTCGAAAGAGAGCAAGAGCTCACATCTATCTACGTAGGAAAACTAGATTTTACTCCGACTGAATTCGATACCACCGAAGTCTCAGAAGTAAGATGGGTTGATTTAGATCGGATAGCAGAATTCATAACAAATAATCAGTTCAGTGCTGCGGCTAAGAGTACCCTAGAGACGTTGGGGTATGTACAATAAATTTATCGCGTTATGAAAATGAATAAGAAAAAACAAAAATCACAGATAATCATTTACAAAACCGCAACTGGTGAGACCAAGATTGACGTTCGATTCGAGGATGAGACTGTGTGGTTAAGTCAAGCTGAAATGGCTCGACTGTTTGACAAAGGTCGCTCAACTATTACAGAGCATATTTCCAATGTGTTTAAGGAAAAAGAATTGGTAGAAAAATCAGTATGTCGGGAATTCCGACGTACTGGTTCTGACGGAAAACGTTACTCAATTAATTTCTACAATCTTGAGGTTATTATTTCCGTCGGGTACAGAGTCAAATCACTTCGTGGTACACAGTTCCGCCAGTGGGCAACAGCACACCTGCGTGAATACATTGTCAAAGGTTTTGTTCTCGATGATGAACGGCTAAAAAACCCTGACTTGCCTTTTGATTACTTTGAAGAACTTACTCGCCGAATTCAGGACATCCGCACTTCAGAAAAAAGGTTCTATCGAAAAATTACTGATATATACGCCACTAGTGTTGATTATGATCCGACTGCAGAACAAAGTATTTTATTTTTCAAGACAGTCCAGAACAAAGTTCATTATGCCATCACGGGTAAAACAGCCGCTGAGATAATTGCGAGTAGAGTAGATAGCAAAAAACCAAACTCGGGATTGACGAATTTTAGAGGTATGAAACCTACAAAGAAAGAAGTCGGTGTTGCTAAAAATTACTTGAATAAGCAAGAACTGGTTGTACTAAACAACCTCATAGAGCAATACCTTGTATTCGCGGAGGGTCAGGCTCTACAAAGAGTACCGATGTATATGAAGGACTGGATAGATAAGCTCAACGCATTTTTACAGATTAACGACAAAGATATCTTGACAGATGCAGGGAAAATATCACATGAATTAGCATTGGAGATAGCAGAAAAAAATTTTGATGAGTATCAGAAAATTGAAGCTAAACAAGTCGAAGACGGCTTTGATGAATTTGCGGAGGTAGCCATTAAAACTCTAGATAGAGCTAAGAAACGAGAATAAATGAAATACAAATACCTTCTTTTTGATTGGGACGGCTGTTTAGCAAAGACAGCTGAAGTTTGGTTAGATGCTTACGTAAAAGTTTTTGCCACGTATGGCGTGAATCCAACTTTAGAGGAGATTGTAAGTAAGGTGTTCGGAGATTGGGAGGGTCCTGCCAAGCTTGGTATCCCAGACAACGACGAATTTTTCGAGAAGATGATGCCGATTATCGACAAAGGAATTGAGACTGTAGGTTTATATCCGGGGGCGAAGGAAATGTTAGAAGAGAGTCGCGCGAGGGGAGCAAGAATTGCTTTGGTCAGCTCCTCTGTAAGGAGACATTTAGATATGGCTTTCGCAAACAATGAAATCAAAGATTATTTTGAGATCATCATTTCCGGAGAAGATGTGGAGAAACACAAACCTGATCCAGAAGTGATCTATAAAGCACTAGATTTTTTCAAAGCTGATAAAAGCGAGGCCGTCATCATCGGAGACACTAAAAGTGATTTGCTCGCTGGGAAAAATGCTGGCATTGATAGCATACTTTTCTATCCCGAGTCACACAAAATTCTTTATGATAAAAAGACTCTACTTGAGTTTCAGCCAACTCATGTGATTAGTGAGTTGGGGGAGATTTTAGATTTACTCAATCCCCAATAGCGGTGCCACATAATCCACATCTTTATCACCTCTGCCTGAGAGATTAACGATAATCACTTTATCTTTTTTCAGAGTTGGTGATAACTTAATGGCATGAGCCACAGCGTGTGCGCTTTCCAAAGCAGGGATAATACCCTCCGTTCGACTGAGAATTGAGAAGGCCTTAAGAGCTTCCTTGTCTGTTGCTGTCACATATTCCACCCTTCCAGAGTCTTTGAAGTACGAGTGCTGTGGTCCTACACCAGGATAATCTAAGCCAGAGGCAATGGAGTGCACGGGCAGTGGTTCTCCTTGATCATCCTGCAGTAGGTAAGTAAACATGCCATGCAATGTCCCTGGTTTTCCAAGTGTCAGCGTAGCTGCATGATCTCCAGGTTTGAAACTTCTGCCTCCGGGTTCAACGCCAGTCATGGAAACTGGGTCATTGAGGAAAGCAGCAAAGAGACCCATGGCATTGGAGCCACCACCGACGCAGGCAATTAAGTTATCGGGTAAACGCCCTTCTTGCTCGAGAATCTGTTCTCGCGCTTCTTCGCCTACTATCGACTGAAAGTCACGCACCATCATCGGGTAGGGATGAGGTCCCACCACTGAGCCAATACCAAAGAATGTGTGCTCATGATCAGCTATGAAGGTCGCAAAGGCGCTATCTACAGCATCTTTCAAACATCGACCGCCACTTTTCACCGTCACCACCTTGGCACCCAACAGTTGCATACGTAACACGTTCGGATGTTGCTTCGCCACATCTATCGCTCCCATGTGAATTTCACACTCTAGCCCTAACAGTGCTGCGGCAGTCGCAAGTGCAACTCCATGTTGTCCTGCTCCAGTTTCAGCCAATAGCTTGGTTTTTCCCATCCGTTTGGCAAGTAAGGCTTCACCGATGGTGTGATTAATCTTGTGAGCGCCGGTGTGATTTAGATCCTCTCTTTTAAGGTAAATCTGAGCGCCACCATATTTCGAAGTTAGATTCTGAGCCAAATACAGGGGGGAAGGGTGTCCTACGAAGTGCTTCAACAATCGACGAAACTCTTGCTGAAAGCTCTCATCTTTCTTGGCATCTAGATAAGCTTCTTCGACTTCTATTAACGCTTCAGTTAGCTGAGGTGGGACAAATCTACCACCATACTCACCAAAAAAACCTGCTTGTGTTGGTAAGTTTTCTACTTTTTTATCATTGTTTTGTTTCATATTTCCTTTGTTATTTCTATTACTTTGCTACAAAAAACCCGCCTTATTGGCGGGTGATAGTTAATTATTACGATAAAATCACTCCCGCCATCGATATCGACCGGTCCACCAACAGAAAGTCATTAACGCTAATTGTGTAATTTGTTGTTTCATTTAAACCTACCTTTTCGCAGCTCTCTTGAGCCTCTGGTCACAGTTGCTATGCCGACACCCAAGTCATCGGCTATCTTTCGTTGAGTCACTCCCTCTTTCAAGAGTCGAACAATTTCCAGTCGTAGCGGGATCTCGTCGAGTTCCTGTGGAGTTAATATCCCTTTTAGAAAGTCGATAATTTCCTTTCTTGACTCGAAAGTCAAAAAAGTATCAGCCAGTTGATTGAGATATTTGTTTGTCATCATGTACTAGTTCGCTAGTATATATGAGAGCAAAGTATTGTCAAGCGGCGGCGGCGGAGACTGTTGATGCCATCTGTCTATTTTTGTTGTATAAAGATGGTTAATACCATCAAGGAAGGGTTATACATGGCAGCTAAAAAAAAGAGAAATATTGCAGTTACCTTGGAATGCTTTGTAAAAAAAGATGGCAAATACCTCATGCTGCATCGAAGTCCAAATAAAAGAATAATGCCAGGTGTTTGGATGGCCCCAGGGGGACACAGAGAGTTTAATGAGGGCTTATTCGCCTGCGCCAGAAGAGAGGTCAAGGAAGAAACTGGTTTAGATATAAAAAATCTGAAAGTTATTGCCACTGGGAATGCATATCTGCAAGATCTTGATCAGGAATTTTTCTTCCATTTTGTAGAAGCCGACTATGCGAGTGGCGAAGTAATTCCAGAGCCAGAAAATGGTGAATTGGCATGGCTGTCGCCAGCAGAAATGCTTGAGAAAGAGAACATGTTGGCGGAAATACATGCCATTTTGCCGAATCTTTTCAACAAGGAAGGGAAGGTTATTTCTTATCGAGCTGTTTACAAGAGTGGGAATGAATTACTAGAGATTGAGATTGAAAAGTAACTTTTTAGGAAAGCAAAATAATCTAAAACATCGACCAAAACAACAACGCCGCCACATCCACAAAAGCTAGGTGAACCCAGAAGCTACACAGGAAATCATCTGTAATTTTCAAGATGAGTTTTTTTAAGAAAAAGAGTAAAATAACCAAATATTAATATCAAAAGATATCTTAATAGTACTTTTTATAAGAAATTTAATAACAATGAGTGATATCAAACATGAGTTATAAAGATGAGGCAATAGTTTCAGCTATTGAAGCAAAAGTGGCTAAGGCTGAATTAATAGCTCGCCTTGTTGGAGAGCATAGCACGTCTTTTGCTGAAGTTGATCTTTTATATTTTGACAAAGGAGAGCTAAGAGATAGATGGGGTGGTAAGGGTTCTGGTCTTTTTCATCTTTCCCAACTAGGATTGTGTCCTCCTGGTTTCACGTTGGATACTGGCTTGGGAAAATTACTAAAGAAATCAGGCTCGTCGCCTGAAGTAGAATTAGGTTTGAAAATGGGTATTCGTGATCAAGTTGCCAGGCTTGGTTCATGGAATGGCAAATCAGAGCGAACGAAAGGTCTCAGTGAATGTGAGTTTGCAGATAAAAGCAAGCCCATGCTGCTAGCGGTGAGATCAGGCGCTCCATTTTCGATGCCTGGTGCAATGGAAACAGTTCTTAATGTGGGCTGCAACTTAGAGTCAATGCCGGCACTGGAAGAACTTATAGGGAAAAACTCTGCTTGGGAATGTTTTTTGAACTTTATTCTAACTTTTGTACCAACAGTTTATGGAGTAGAGAAATCGCTGTTAGAAGCTCAGATAGAAAATTTAGGTGAAGGGATTAGCAATGAAGCCATCGTGAGAATGCTTCTTGGTTTCTTAATAAGTAAGGGCATTACTCTTCCAAAGGAACCACATCAACAGTTGACAGCGTCAATCCAAGCAGTTTATAGATCATTTGACTCTCATGATGCAGCCATGGTCAGACATCGCAGAGGTATGCCAAGGCACGCTCACACAGCCGTTAGTGTTATGCCGATGATATTTGGAAATTTTGAACTTGATAATCACCAAATCTCGGGTTCTGGAGTTGCCTACACGCATGATATGCAGACAGGTAATAAAGGGCTTGTGGTCGAATTTGCTCATAAAGCTCAGGGCACGAAAATAGTTAGTGAAGAGGCCCAGGTGGGAGAAGTCGGGGATCTTCCAAGAAATTTATACGAAGAGTTGGAGGATATTGCTGCTAGCCTCTCTAGTTTGTACTTAATAACTGGAGATATTGAATTTGTTGTAGAGAATGGCAAGCTATGGATTGTGCAAATCCGAGAGGGGAAACCATCCCCAGCGGCACAATTAGAACTTCTAATTAAAGAAGCTTTAAAATTACATCCAGCTGAACTTATTGATAGAAGACAACAAGGGATCAGGCCAGATGTTCTACTGAAAATGATTCCACCAATGCTTTTACGATCTGGCGAAATGCTGGAGATACGTCATGATCAGAAGTCATTGTTTTTTGGAAAGCCTATTGGTAGTAAAGGTTTAGTAGGAAAATTGTGTTTGACTTGGGATGAAGCACGCCGTATTTTGACAACTGAGACAAATGGTGATGGATCCCCAGTAAATGTCGTGTTGGCTGTGGAAAATCTTGACCCCAATGCACTAGCTAGTCTCGTCGAGAGCTATGGTGACAGACTTGCGGTAATAGCAACTGGTGGGTCTCCAGCTAGCCATGCCGCAGCTGTTCTTAACAATCAAGGCGGGGTTGGTGTTCTACGCTGTGAAGATGGATTTACAATTATAGATAAGAGCATAATGGTAAGAGGGGGAGCAGTGATCGGCGAAGGCGAATGGCTTTCTGTAGACGGTATTGCTGGTGGAGTGTACAGAGGACAATTACCGTTAGTTGGTCTAGATTTAGATCCCATCACCTCTGCTTTCATTGAAGCGAGAAAACAAATGGGAAGTATGTGGACGTATGCATGCCAAGCATTTGATGGTATTGACTATGTTCAAACGTTTGACTTGATGAGAGAGGCAGCGTCAAGAAATGTTTTTGTTTCTGCAAAAGCACGTTTACAGGCAATGATTAATGAGCAATATCCTACTCCTGTTGAGGGAGAGATATCTCCAGATTTAATGCCTTACAAAATTTTTCAGGTGAGGAGAAATCTTTCAGGAAGGGTGAGAGATGATGAAATAGTAAAGATTAAAAGAGAAATACTTGAGATCATATCTAAAGGTAGACAAGCTTCTATTAGATCATGTTTTGCGTACAGTCAAGCGAATGGCAAAAAACTTGGGAAGAATCCTTGGGCTTACTTTAATCCTGGAGATGATGAGCTCGTTGAAGTTTTTTTTGGAGGAGGTATATCTGATGCAAATCTTAAAGATAGGTTTAAATATGGATTATTCAATGACTGGCTTGGCATGCAAGAAAAAGGTGTCAAATTAACTGAGGTTCTGGTTGGCAATGATCCACCCGGCAAGCTCGATCCAGATCTTGCAGATCAGCACATGGTTATGGTTTTAACTCCTGACAAGAACTCACCGGTTATTCATGTAAGTTTGATGGATGGGACCATCCAGGTCAGATCATTTGAAGATACTCTCAAAAATCCTCTTGATGTTAACCAGCTTATTGAAATGAAAATTTACATTGGTGATAAAAGACCAATTAATAGAATAACACATGGATTTGGTAGAAATCATATAGACACAGCAAATCTAAATACTCTGGCTAAAAGACTACGAAATAAGAGTAATTTGAGTGTTGATGAGAATGTTCTATACGATCAATTGATGATCGAGATCTACTTAGATAGCAGGGACGAGCATCAGTTGGCTGACGTCAGTGAAGATGACATTTCAAACCATATTATTCACTTATGTCAGGACTCTCAATTAACATATGAAATTTTGAGGTCAATTATCAAGCCATCATCTTTTGAGTTGGTTGAGTCAGTAGCAAAAGAACTAGAGACACGTTGGAGAAGTATCACAACTTTTATGAGCAGACTAGAAATTTTTATGGCTGGCGCTGACTTAGGTCTGGAGTTTCAAGGTAGAAAATCGTCTACAGGTGGCCTTGATTGGTTTGCAGTATATGGTGTCAAAGGAGCTGAGGAGCAAGTAACAAATCAAAAAACGAGGGTAAAAGGTGTGCATGAGAATCGCAGCTCTATGAGGGGGATACTTAGAGATCAGCAGTTAATATGGTCACTTGCAATGCAGTTTTTCGCACTTGGATTCCGTGAAGCTAGAAATTCAATCCGCCAAAAAATCAAATGATTTATGACTGAAAATAAACGCTAGCAGACTTCGTCGCGACAATTCTCGCTCTTTCAATTTGGGCTACCGGATTGACTGCAGTAAGCCGCTAAAACAGCCCTGAGAAAAATTGTTTTAATTTATTAATGATCTCGGTGAGATAATTTATCTTTTGATCTTGCTCATCAATCTTTGTTTGTAGTTCCTCAACTTGATTTTGAAGAGCCTGGACTTCTTCATCAGGCTCGTTTTCCTCTTCCGCTTTGACTTCTTTTTGTTCTTCTTTCTCTACCTCTTTCTCAACCTTTTTTTCTTCGTCTTCTGACTTCTTGTTTTCTTTTTTGACTTTCTTCGCCTCTTCATTTACTGGTGCTCTGTTAAAAATAGCGTTGGTAGTGAAGTAAGGTTGATTAGCTGCCGGCCCTCCGTCATAAAGTGGTTCATTACTATCAAATACGACGCCAACCTGGAATGTTCCTGGGACTGCAGAAAAACAATAG
>Ga0051987_10001780_pt1 | contig 10777 bp, 11 predicted proteins | sample CryGey08umfilter_2_FD_58083 | JGI IMG/M metagenome (GOLD analysis project Ga0051987, IMG submission 58083) | Groundwater microbial communities from aquifer in Utah, USA - Crystal Geyser 4/10/14 0.8 um filter | ecosystem: Environmental > Aquatic > Deep subsurface > Groundwater | place: USA: Utah... | reverse complement strand
TCAGTTTTAAGTTTTAAAATTATTTGTTCCTCCGGCACTTATGTCCGTTCAATCGCAAATAAAATGGGAGAAGATTTGAGAATCGGTGCTATTGCCCTATCCATAAAAAGAACAAAAATAGGAAAATTTTCAATCTTGAATCTTAAGTCCTAAATCTTAAATCCGGAATTATTTCTTATGTGCCCAATTCCATACATGGGCAAATACCCAGCCAAAAACATAGCCAACAATTGCCGTTACAACGATTAATGTAAGTGCGGTTGTAAAATTAAAAGTAGCTACTGTGAATGGATTGTTTAGGAAATGAACGGAAAATACAAAGCTTATCCAAGCCTGAGCAAAGCCCATGGCAACCGCGATAGACCAGATTAAGTGAACCAGAACTGCCATAGCTCCGAAGGCCATACCTGTTTTATTTTTATCAAACATTTTTCCTCACCCCCCTGCCCGCCGCTAAATTGCTTCGTGAGCCGTGTACAAACAGTACTGAAAAGGCGAACGATAAAATTAGGCGGGTCTTGTCTCGCCGAAGTCGCGTTTGACGCGATGTAGGCGGGCCCATATTTAGACTATACATTTTTAAAAATAAAAGCAAATCTTGGAATAACAGTGTTTTCTAAGGAAATTTCTTGATAGTTCGAACCTTGGTAGGTAATTTTACTCACTTGTCTTTTGGTAGTTCGCAGATTAGAATTAAATCAATGGGCTATTTTGGTAGATTGGAAGACAAATTGAAGGCGCAAGAATTAAGACGACAAGGTTTGTCTTATGGAGAAATTCAACAACAAATTAATGTGCAAAAAAGCACTTTAAGTGATTGGTGTAAAGATATTTCTTTAACTGAAAAGCAAAAATTAAGACTTTTAAGTAACAAAATGTTTGGTCAGAAGAAGGGCTCTTTGGTTGCTGCTGAAAATAAGCGCCGGGAAAGAATACTCAAAACTAACAACGCAAGAGTGGAGGCAAAAAAAGACATAGGAAGAGTAAGCGGTAGGGAAAGTTTTATAGCAGGGGTTGCTTTATATGCGGCTGAGGGAACCAAGAGAGATAACAATGTGGGAATTGCTAATTCCGATCCTTTGTTGATTATGTTTATGATGAAATGGTTTTTAAAATTTACCAAGATTTCCCCGGATAGAATTAGAGGAGCAATCTGGATTCATGAAGAATTAGACGAAAAGGAGGCAAAAATATTTTGGTCAAAATTAACAGGAATTCCCTTGAATCAGTTTAATAAAACTTACATCGCTAAAATAAAAAAAGATACTAAGAAAATTAGAAAAAACATTCATAAGTATGGTGTTTTTACCATTCGCTTTAGTGACTCCATGATACATCGCAAGATTATGGGATGGATTCTTGCTTTATTTGATGGTAAAATAGTAAATATTCCCCTGTAGCTCAATGGTAGAGCAGGAAGCTGTAGTACTTTAAATTGCAGCTCTTGATAGAAATATCAGGATGAAAACTGGGTTAATTGTCGGGAAGCCCCTGCAGAGATGCGAGGTAATCCGCAGCCAAGTCCCGATTAAATCGGGGAAGGTTCAGAGACTATACGCCCAGAGCCTAAATCTGGAAAAGATATGGCTATGAGATAGTCCACGCTTTTTGGAAACAAGAAGATTAAGTGTAACTTCAAGGTTCGAGGTTCGAGTCCTCGCGGGGGAGCTTAGTCTTCAACATATTGGCATTAAGGATAGCGTCAAAGGGTTCTTTGAGCGTAAAATCAATCTTTCTTCCGTCCAAAACAGAGTTCTGAAGCATGAATTGTAAAAATTGCCGTTTTTCCTCGTCTTCAGAACTTTTGAATATCTCGTAGGCTCTTTGAGCAACATCTAAAACTTTTTTTGCCTCGATGTAGTAGTTGCTGTCGGCTTTTGTGTGATTCTCAATTTGCATAACAATATCGTCCCGTTTCTTGATGTATTCTAATGCTTTTCTGTCATACATATCGCTTGTAATACGCCCTTCTAGTTTGTCATCGTACATAATTTCAAGTTTTGATTTAATTCTTCCAAGCTCTTGCTCTAATATAGTGATATTTCGTTTAAAATAGTCGGATTCATCCTCATGAGACTTTTTCAATATGTCTGTTATCTTTTGAAGCACATAATCCGGCATTTGTAGTTTTTTGAGAAGAACGGCTACTTGTTCAATAAAGTCCTCTTCTTTTATCCAATCCACTTCTGATTTTGCGTGTTTTTTAAAATAATTCGTGCAGTGATAATACCGGTATTTCTTTTTGGCAACTTCGCCTGTAATCATACAGCCACAAAGGCTACACTTTACTAATCCCTTGAATACAAACGGCTTAGAAGCCCATTTAAACGGCTTCTTGTGCCATCCTTCTTTGACCTTCTGTACCTGCATAAAAACGTCTCTCGTGATCAATGGCTCGTACTTATGTGGATGTTTTTTGCCATTCCAAACCATTTCCCCGTAATAAAATGGGTTTTTCAAAATCCAATCCATAACTCCTTGAGACAGAGTTGTATTTATGGCTAGTCCTGAATCCTTGAGTCGCTTTCTAAGCGTTGATAGTGAGTAATTACCGGTAGAATACCATTCAAAAGCTTTTCTTATTAAATCTGCGTTATCCGGATCTACTTGTATTTCCGTTTGTTTTTCATTAACTCTTACATTTTTATAGCCTATTGGCGCTCTGGTAGGCCATACTCCGTTTCTAATCATTTGCTCTTGAGCCCTTTTAACATTGTCGCTTATTGCATCAGAATAATACTTAGCAAGACCAAGACTCATGCTAAAAGCAAACTTTTCGGTTGCAGAAAGATGGCTATTGATAACTTGTCCATCCGATACAAAATGGAGCTCTACCTCATCTTTTAGAGCCTTTTCGTATAAAATTGAAACTCTTTTGTCAAAAACATTGCGTGATAATCGATCTACTTTGTCAAAACAAACGGCTGTTTTCTCTTTCTGACCAATTACAAAATCTAAAATGTCATCAAAATCGTTTCTTTTATCTTTGTAAGCACTTTCATCAAAGCTAAAATTCTTAATAATCTCAAAGTTTTTATTTTGACAATATTTTTCAAGACGAACTATTTGAGCGGGCAGAGAATTACCGGCTTCTTTTTGTTCTTCTGTGCTTACTCTGGCAATTATTATTGCTTTCATAAAGCTATACTTATCAATTCTTCTAATTTATCTTTAAATTGAGCTTTCCGGTTTTCTTGGAAAAATGGCAATCCAAAAATCTTATATTTATCATTCTCAAATAGATTAACAATTTTGTTTTCCTTTTTAATTTCTAATAAAAACTCTTGCTTCCATTCATCGCCTTTCTCTAACTGCTGTCCTTTTGGCTCAATAAATAACTGCAAGTAGCTCGCTTGTAATTTTCCATCGCCAAGCATTAAAACATAGTCCGACTCAAATTTGTTTCCCTTTTTAAAGGTGTATAAATCAAGCAGTTTTTGGTTTCTTATTAAGTAAACTTCTTTAAACGCTGATCGTAATCTATTTTTAATATCATAGATAAACTTTACTAAATACTTTTCCTCATCGGTTCCGTAGTCATCGCTGTAAACATACCAATCCTCATTGGCTAGGTTAAGTGGTATACCGGTTGTTGAGCCGGTTGATGACGCTACCCCACTCATAGAAAGTCCTCTTTCTTGGCTTGATCCTTCCTTTGGCTCTTCTACAATTATTGGTTTATCTGTGATAGCTTTCTTGACTTCAATATGCTCAAACTCTTTCGTACCCCTATACTTTGAAGCGTTTGCCTTGATGTCATTTTTAACTGATTCAGCCACATCAAGAAGTTTTTTAAATAAAACCGGTGAGGGGTATTCTACTTCAGAGGCTGTAATTTCCAGTGTAATTCCGCCCAGATATTTTTCATCCGTTATAAATTCGTCTATTGATTTTATATGCGGGAAGTATTCAGTTAGATTTTGGAAACTAAAGAAAGGGAATCTATCCAATGCCTTTCTAATAATATGCTTTGGTAGGGTATTAACTTTTCTAAATTCCACCTCTTCATTTTTCTGTCTAATTACCGCCCCCCCGAATCCGGCAACAACATTTATGTTTGCCGGTGATTCAATGCTCATTTTGTATGTCCGCTTTTTGTCTATAAAGTCGTAGATTGATTTTACATTTTCCCTTTTGTCTACAATCCTTTTATTTTTCCACAAAACACCCTTCTTATAGAATCTGGTATTTTTAAAAGAATCTTTAACTTCCAACATCTTTTCACTACCTCTTTTTCGCATAATACCGCCCTCCTCAAGAGCTTTCCTTAACTCCGCAATGTATCTGTGATTTTGTATGCTATGGAAATGTAATTGCTCAATGACCCTTAACTCGTTGTCCAATGCCTCATCAAATTTCCGTATAAACTTTTCGTCTGGATCACCTAGCTCAAAAGGATAGTACCTAGCACCCCTCCCTACCAGTTGAGCCTCTTGAATGGTTGGCTTTCCACTATCTCGTGTTCCGTAAAGCCGGATGATGTCAAATAAATTCAAAACATCCCAGCCCTCGTTGAGCATATCAACCGCAAAAACTACCCTTATCTCATTATTGTTATCTTCAAGATTGTTGATTAAAATCTGTTTTTCTTCGCTTTCTTCTTTGCTATTCACTTCAACCAATCTGTCCTCGTTAAATTCAACTTTTATCTCTTTTACTAATTCTGAATCGCTTATCTTTTGTGCGTCAAAAAATTCAAAAGCTCTTTTCAATATGTTCCTTTCAACGCCATTTTCATCTTCTATCTTTTTGGCAATTTTGCTGATCCTTTTTATGTCGCTCGCCTTTAGATTTTTTATCAGCTTAATAAACGCACTATGGTTTGCCTTTGAAGCATCAATCTTGTTCGATTTCATCAACAAAACCGGCTTCAAGGCTATCCTGTTTTTCTCCGCAACTTTTCTCCTGTATTGAGAAATAATAATGGCTTGCAACATCCTTTCTGTCATTCCAGAATCGGATTGAAATAAAAAGACATCTTTTGAAAATTTATCTTCTCTGAATCTCCTCAAATCGTATTCCATTAACACTTTGTCTTTGTATTTTGCGAAGACTTGCGGATTTTTCCAGTCAATTGTGGCGGTAAATTCAAGCAAAGCATTGTCTTCTCTTGAGTTGACTAGTTTGTTTACTGTGTATTCCCACGATTTTTTCTCTTCCGCCTCTGATTTAGACAATTTGTTTTTTGTAAGTGCGTTGATATGGTGGGCTTCATCCGAGAGAAAAACAGTTTTGTATTTTTTGAAATCATCAAAAGTCATATAATCCTGCTGGGGAGTATTCAACTTTGAGTGCAATCCGCTAATGGTAGTAAAGTGGATGTTTATATTGTCCTTCTCGTTCTTCGAGAAGTTTTCCGTTTGCTTTATCAAAACCTCCTGTCCATCAATAAAAACCCTGCTTGCAAAAAGGTATTTTGGCGATTTTTTGTTGATGAAGTTATCAATTGTTTTCCTGATGATAGTTGTCTTATCAACAAAAAAAATAAAATGCCTGTAGTCTTTTTCGTAAAGGTAGAGCATAAGAGCAACCATCAAGAGCGTTTTACCGCTTCCGGTAGCCATATTGAAAAGCAGTTGGATCGGTAGTTTCTTTTCCTGCTCGTTCTCAAAATACTCAATAAATCTGGCAATGGCCGAGATTTGATATTCCCGCAATTGAAATTTAGGATTAAGGTTATCTAAAATAGTCGCCGGAATATCCCGTGAGATTTTCCCTCTCTTCTCAAGCGAATCGTATTCAATTGCTAACTTCGTTTCTTCCATATCTATTTTTCTTCGTAGAATACCTTTGTGAGTTTTTTGTCCTTCTCATCAACCTTGAAAGTCGTATCATCCATACTAGATCGATTAACGTAGAGATGATTCATATCTAAAATATCCAGCAATGCTCTTTTCTGGTCTTTCAAATCAAGCTCTTTAAATTGCTTTAGGCTAAACCTTTTCGGCTCGTATTTGTATCTGTAAAACTGCTCTTGCTCAATCTTTTTATAGATGTCTAAAATTTCTTTTTGTGTTTTAGCTTTTTCAAGTTGGTTGATATATTTTTGATTCCATTCCAAAAGCTCTACATAGATAAAGCTCCCACCGCCTTTCCAATTAACAGCTTTTGAAATGCCTGTCTGGTCGCCCTTTATAACATTCTTTAGCCTCGCTTCCGGCAAGTCGTGGATATAATCCATTTGCTCAATCAAAATGTACCTACGCTCCATTTTATGAGCAACCGCCCCAGTAGTTCCAGCACCGGCAAAAAAATCTAAAACGAGATCGTTTTCTGTTGTACTAATATCCAATATTCGCCTAAGTAATTTCTCCGGCTTCTTCCCGTTTTTTAATTTAACCCCGCCTTCTCCCGATATGCCATTATAAGGAATATCAGCCCACAGGTTCGTCAATGGTTTTGATGGAGTAAGCACGCCATCTATTTCTCGAACTTTGTTGGAATAAAAGTAAATTTGTCGTCCATCCAGTATATAAATGTCGTTTTTATTGTGGGAAATCTTATAAATTATCCCATTATTCGTTTCTGATAAGTCCCTAATCTTCACAATCTCTTTTGCGGCATCATCAGCTATTGCTGTTAGTTGGAATACCCGATCTCTATTTTCCAATGCAAAATCAGCTACTAGTCCCTCAAAAATATGTTTGCCTAATTTTTGATTAGCTTCTCTTGTATCTCTGTATTTTTCCCTTTTTGCCAAATAGTCAAATAACCCGACAATTTTCCACTTTTTATAATCACTTTCTGGATTTAAGATCAGCCGGTTATAACCAGTGTCGTACTCAGAGGGGACATAGTGAATAGCATATTTATACTTAGATTTATCTTTGGCATACAACAAGATGTACTCAGTTTGAGAATAAGGAGATGGATTAACTGTTTTATGTCCCGATGGGTCTGATGTTTTTACAGAAATGGTATTTAAGAAGTTTTCCTTTAGAAAAATTCCATCACATAAAATTTTGAGGTACGAATATTCCTTGTCATCAATATTTATAAAAATAACACCATCGTTAGAAAGTAATTCTCTTGCAACCTCCAACCTATTTTTCATAAAAGTAAGCCAAGCCGAATGGTTGAATTTGTCGTTATATCCAAACTCGTCATTTCCGGTATTATAGGGCGGATCAATGTATATCAGTTTTATTTCGTCTCTGTATTTCGGGAGTAGCGAATACAGGGCAAGCAAATTATTGCCTTTAATAATCAAATTATCTTTCTTTGAAATTTCTTTTATTTCGTGCCCGCCGTCTTGATTAAACTTTTCCCAGTTTACCAGTACCTTCGGCTCTTTGATTCTGTCTACCTCATCCGGTGCAAGGATCGTGTTATAGAAAATCTCATCTCTCTTGCCTTCTTCTTTTGTTTGCCCGCCTTCTAATACGCAATCCTTGTGCGGAAAGACAAGCGATATTTCTTCTTTTTGCGTAATGAGTTTCCCATCATCAGATAAGCCAATTTCATTTTCAAAAGCCGTGAAGGAATCCGGCAAAAACTCATTCATCGTAATAAACTGCAAAAACTTGTCTTTTAGAAAAAGGGTTGAATCTTTTATCTTCTTAAAAAAATGCTCTTTTGTTTCTTTGTCGTTAAGTAGTAATTCGAGCAGTTTTTCATCGTCATTACTGACAAGTTCAACAAGTTTATTTTTCAAAAGCCTCTTGTCCTCGTCTTTTGACCATAATCTGTCGTCTTTTTTTAATACTTTTTCAGCATCTTCAAAAATTTTCATATTGCTTTTAACTTTCAGGTTTTTTTAAAAAAATATCTAGATCAGATTTTTTTATCCTGTACTGTTTGCCTGCTTTTACTGCAATCAAGCGTTTCGCTTGTACCCATCGATAAACAGTAAGATAGGCAACTTTTAATATTGTAGCAACTTCTTTGATGGAGTAATACTGCTCTTTTGTCATATTAGCTATATTTATCATTGTTTATCATTTTATCATCGATGTCAACAGGCGTTATGGGTTTAAATTCTTCAATAGCTTTGTTTATTTCTGTCACAAATGTAAGGTATTTTAATGATTTTTCAAAAAATGGATTTTCCTTCTGAGCTAAACTAGATAACTCTTTCTTAAATTTATCGTCTGTTGTGCTTAAAAAAGTTATAAAAATTCCTGCTGTTTGCATAAAGAAGTCCCAATGATTAAAGTCTAAATCAGTTTCTTTAGCTAAGGATTTAAATTCTGGAAACTTATCCATTAAATCAGTGTCAGTTCCCAATATTAGTGTCTGAAGTTTTATATAGTAATTGTGCGCATTCATAATTAGAATTATAACACTTGACCTCTTATTCCACAGCTTCTTCCAAGATTATTATAAAACAAAAAATTTGGCGAAATTTTTACAAAGACTATTGAATAGGAGACTTAGCCCATCACGTTTTTATATATTTCTTCAATTCTACTTTTGATAATGTCATCTCCAATTTCACACTTAAAGTACCATAAAAATTCTTTTACCATTTCAAATAATAGATTTTTTGCCTCTTCTTGAGTTATTGAAATACTAATTTTTCTCTCAATTATAATTGGGTCTTCTGTAGTTGCGGTGTATTCACCAGTCCAGATAACAGGTCTATTGGTATCCATTGCTAAATTTCTTCCAAAAGGCTTGTCTATAATAAATTGATAGTTTACTTCCCGAACACCCTCGATCTTGGAATAGTAGCGCGGTATAAATAGGAGTCCTCGTAGCATTACGCCAATCGAAGTTAATAGTCCTATTGAATTTTTAAATTGCGAGCTTTCGGTATCTTCCCATAAGCTTTCCGCTGTTAAAAGTTCTCCTTTTGTTGAAGCAAAAGCGAAAAAGAATAAATCCCCTGCAAATTCTATCTCTTTTTGTAGCAGTAGTCCATCAAACTCTCTCGATTGCTTCTCTGACATGATTGATAGGCCGGGGAGAGGGAAGGCTCTATATCCTTGGTGATCTCTTACAGAAGCATCTTCAAGTAGTTTATCAAGTTCGTAATTCGGTATTAATTTTGTTAATTCCTTTACGGGTTTCATAAAAGTTTTTCTAAACCCTTTATATTTCTTTTGTATACCAAGTTTTAATAAGTAATCTTCGGGAGTTTTTGTCACCCTAGAACCATGGATAAAGGCTTGAAAATCTGAATCACTAACACGATATCCCTTGTCTAATTTAACTGCTTTTAATTTTCCATCTCGAATATAGCTCAATACTGTTTGAAGATGGATTTTTAACTGGTCTGCTACTTCCTCAGGCGTATAAAATGTTTCCATAACAAAGAAAACTATAGCAAACATAAGCAAACTTGTCAATACTTAATTTAATTCTCTTATTATCTCTTTTTATACTGTCTCATTTGTCTCATTTAGCCTGGAGAATGAGACACGACTATGACCCCGAATGGTTCTTGACCGAGCTGGGGAGCAAATTAGCCTCAATTTGATATAATCTCAAGCATGGACGACTTCACAGTAAGAAGATATAAGTCTTCTGATAAAGAAAAAGTTAAGAAACTTTATGAGCTATCTTCAGTTCATTCAGAAATAGGATATAGAAGTGGACCGTGGGAGCAAGACTTTGAAGATATTGAAAACACCTATTTTAATGGAGGAGAATTTCTTGTGGGGTTAGTTAATGAAGAAATTGTCGCTATAGGAGGCTATAGGAAAATTAGTGACAAGATCGGACATGTAAGACGAATGAGAGTTCATCCTGATTATAGGAGAAAAGGGTATGCACAACAAATACTAAAACAATTAGAAAAAGAGGCTAAAAGAAATGGGCTTAAAGAATTACGACTTCGCACGTCAAAGCAGCAAGAAATGGCACAAAGCTTTTACGAGAAAAATGGTTTTAAAAAAATGAGAGCAGAAAAAGAATTTTACACCGAAGGGGAAGGTAAATCGTTTGAGGTTATTTGGTATAGGAAACTATTGAAACAAAAGTCCCCCGTTATTCATAATGGTTAGTAAATTGGTTTCAAAATATCTGATAAAATTGTTCTATGCATTATTTATTACATCTTCCCGAGAGACCATTTAGATCGATTAAAAAAGGAACTAAAAAAGCAGAAGGACGGGTTTTTCGGAATACTACTCCGTATCATGAAATGAAATCCGGAGACACTATTACTTTTGTAAACGAAGACACCGAAGAAAAGATGGATGTTGATGTTCTTTTTGTTCATCATTACCCAGACGCTAGAAAAATGCTTGTAGTAGAAGGAGTTGAGAATATAAGCTCATACGGAGGAACAATAGAGGAAAGCATAAAAAGATATAATTCATTTACTAATTATAAAGAAAATATTCCTAAATATGGTATTTACGCTATAGGAGTGAAGCCAATAGTAAAGAAATAGGTTCTAACATCGTCCCCATTCGATTACGCACAGGACTTCGGTCTCATATTATTCGGAGGAAGTTTTTATTTAATATGCAGAGTTTAGCTTCATTTAAATTTGAAGTAGCGGAAGTAAAAATTTAAGTTATTTTTGCAAACAAGTATATGTAAATTCCATTTTTTGAGTTACTTCATTTACTTTATTTTCTATTTTAAACTTGCATTTTTTTTCTTTGCCATTTACCAAACTCATGCACCCTTTGTATCCGTCTTTGTTGGAGAATTGAGAGCATTCGCTTGAGGTAGTAATTGAACCTGTTCCCTTAGATGTTTTTGCAAACGTAGAAAATGCAACGATTATACCAACCAAAACGACAGCTCCCACAATCAAATAAATAAGTGGTTTTTTCATTTCCATACAGAGAATAGCAAAAAAATATAATATATACAAGGTCTA
>Ga0051987_10001774_pt1 | contig 10811 bp, 12 predicted proteins | sample CryGey08umfilter_2_FD_58083 | JGI IMG/M metagenome (GOLD analysis project Ga0051987, IMG submission 58083) | Groundwater microbial communities from aquifer in Utah, USA - Crystal Geyser 4/10/14 0.8 um filter | ecosystem: Environmental > Aquatic > Deep subsurface > Groundwater | place: USA: Utah... | reverse complement strand
ATGAGGTTTATAGTTTCAAAGGGGAAAGTTAGGATTGATAAATTCTTAAGTTCTAAAATATTGGATAAATCCAGATCGTTCCTTCAAAAGATTATTCGCGAAGGAAAGGTTCATGTTGGCGGATTGGTAGTCGGTCAGGGCTATGTGGTGAAGTCAAAAGACGTTATAAGTATCGATCTAAAAGATGAAGGAGCCTCGATACTTAAAAAAGAAAATCTAAAACTCCGAATAATTTTTGAAGACAAGGACATCATAGTTTTAGAAAAGCCATTGGGGATAGCGGTCCATCCTGCAGAAGGAAAAAACTCAGGTACTCTGGTGAATGCTCTTTTAGATAAGCTAGACATCGAGATAAAAAATAAAAGACCTGGGATAGTCCATAGGTTAGACAAGGACACGACAGGTCTTTTAGTGATCGCGAAAAATGAAAAGTCTTTGGTGAATCTGCAAAAACAATTTCAGGATAGAGAAGTTGAAAAGAGATATCTCGTACTGGTTTACGGACATGTTTATCCGAAACACGGCGAGATCAATATCCCGATCGGAAAAGGACAGGATAAAACGAAAAGAAAACCAGCTGAAGAAGGAAAAGGATCAGTTACAAAGTTTGAGGTCATAGAATATATCAAACATGACGGAGCAGAGTATACCTTAGCGGAAGCGTCGCTCATAACCGGCAGAACGCATCAGATAAGGGTACATTTTAAGTCGATAGGGTTTCCGGTAGTGGGGGATAAAGACTATTCTTTGAAAAAATACATGGCGTTGGATGAAAAACTCGGTCTGGATAGGCAGTTTTTGCACGCTTATAAGCTCGGTTTTCATCATCCAAAAACAGGTAAATGGGTCGGTTTTGTAAGTGATCTTCCTCAAGATCTAAATGATGTTCTAAAATATCTTAAGAGTTAAATCTATTTATTCCACTTTTTGGCAGCCCTTCTACGCTCACCGAGCTACACAGGGTAGACGCCAACTGGAGGAAAAACTGCCCCTTCGACTACGCTCAGGGCAAGCTACGCTACAATTTTATAGTTTACCCCGCAGAGCAATCAGAATAGAATCCCAATATTTTAGTAATAAGCAATACTTTCTGGATTCCCGCTGATGCGAGAATGACAGGCGGAGCGGGGCTATTGTCGGTACTATGGAAGATAATCTTCATTTCAGATCATTTTTCTGTTATAATTCAGGCATGTTTACGGGAATAGTGGGGCACAAAAGGGCTGTCGGGCTTTTAGAAAATGATTTGAAAAGCGGATCTATATCCCACGCTTATATATTTTCAGGGCCGTCGAATGTGGGAAAATCTACTGTGGCTTTGAGATTTGCGCGAAATGCTATCTGCGGTTGCGGAGATTGCAACGAATGTACTCTTGCAGAAAAAGGATCTCAACCGGATATTTTGATATTTGGCGGAAGTGAAAGTCTAAAGATCGAAGAATCAAAGGAGATACAAAAGTTTTTAGGTCTAAAACCGCATCAAGCAAAGAGAAAGATCGTTATCATTTCTGACGTGGAAAGGATGACGAGGGAAGCGGCAAATAGTCTTTTAAAGATTCTTGAAGAGCCGAGCGGAAATTCTGTCATTATTCTCACCGCCAAAAACAAGCAAAATATCCTCGAAACTATCGTTTCCAGATGCAGGGCAGTGAACTTTACTTTAGTTTCTGACAGCGACATATTGGAGTGGTCCAAATCTAAAGATATCGATTTTTCAGCCAATGATTGTTTTTTCTTTGGCAAACCGGGTCTTTTTATGGGTAATACTAGCAAGGAAGAACCAGAGGAATCAAGACAGGAGATTATAGATATGTTGCCGACTTTTTTTAAGAAAGGGAACTATAAAAAGAAGTTTGATTTGGCAAAGGGGATAGCAGATTCGCCAAACATCATTTTTATGCTTGAGATCTTCTCATTTATTTTTAGGGACATGATGCTCTTTAACAGTGGATTTAAGAGTGCAGGCAATATAAAATATATGGATGCGGAGAAGTATAGTCGTTTCTATACGGTTAAAAAATTAGAAGAAATACTAGTGATGATAGAAAAGATAAAGGAAAGTATAACAAAGGGTATAAACACAAAAGTTTTTTTGGAAGTGCTCATTTTAAAAATGGAAGGAATATAAATGGTAAAAGTAGCAGGAGTACAATTCATCTCGGGTCTTAAGGTTTACGATTTTAAGATGTTGGATGACGTGAAGATAAGGGATTATGTTCTTGTGGAAACCGTTCAGGGGGAGGAGATCGGTAAAGTTGTTTATATCAACAAAGAGTTTGAGGAAAAAGATCTCAGATCTCCACTGAAAGAGATAAAAAAGATTTTGACCGAAGAGGATAGGCATAATCTAAAGGAATATAGGAAAAAGGGACAAGAAATTATGCCTCAATTTGTCGAGAAGATAGAGAAGTACGGTTTGAAGATGAGTCCAGTTATGCTCGACTACAGTTTGGATGGAGAAACTATCATCCTTTATTTTACAGCTGACGGTAGAGTGGATTTTCGAAGCTTAGTAAGAGATCTGGCTAGAACTTTTAGAAAACAGGTAAAGCTCCGACAAGTCGGTTCACGTGATGAGGCGAAAATATACGGCGGTTTTGGGATGTGCGGGAGGCCGATCTGTTGCAGATCATTTATCGTCAGCACTGAATCTATAACAATGGATATGGCAAGAGGACAATACAAGTCTGGCATAAGCGCAAATAAAGTTTCTGGGCTTTGCGGCAGACTTATGTGCTGTTTGTCATTTGAACCGGGAAATAAGAAAAAGAAATGATAGAAATAATTTTGATTTTCGGTTTGGCAGCAGTGCTTTATAAACTCCTAGGAAGCACAAAAAAAACAGAGGAAAAACTGTCTGATATAGTTGTGGAAGATGAAAATGACAAGACAGAAAACGAGAAGGAAAAAGTAGGTAGTTTTGACGGTTATCTCGGGAAGGCAAACCGACTTTTCGGTGCCGGCGCATACAGAAACGCTGAAAAGATGTTTATAGAGGCGATAAAGATAAATCATGGAGACTTTAGAGCATATAAAGGATTATCAAAAATATATCTAAAACAAGAAAATGATGAAGACGCCATAGCTTCTTTGGAAAAAGTATGCCAGCTAAATCCGGACGATGATGTTTCTCATAACAATCTTGGACTTTTGTATTTCAAACAGAAAGATTTCTATAAGGCAAAAGGCGCTTATGAAAAGGCAATAGCTTTGGATAAAACCAAATACACCAGGCATATAAACCTAGCTCTTACGCTAAAAGAGATGGGGGATTTGGAAAAAGCCACTAGTGTTTTAGAGGGTTGTCAAAAGATAGAAATGAAGAAAGATGCTTTACTGATGCTTATAGAAATTTCGTCAAAACTAGGTGATGAAAAAAGAAAGTTGGAAACCTATAAGAAGCTTCTTTCGATAGATCCTGATAATAAAGAGGCGAAAAGGGAATTGGCGAGGGCAGAGTAATTATCTAAGAGCTAATAGCGAATAGTTACGCGTGGATTGACTGTAGATAAGATTTTAAGTATAATGTTATCGTCCCGTGAAGGCGGGATTGGTTTTGTTTAGAGCCTGATTTTCCGAAAATTTGCCACCTTAGCTCAGCGGTAGAGCAACTGTTTTGTAAACAGTAGGTCGTCGGTTCGAATCCGACAGGTGGCTCCAGAGAAAAGCACGGATGGGTACCGAAGCGGCCAAACGGGGCAGACTGTAAATCTGCTGGCTTTATGCCTTCGGGGGTTCGAATCCCTCCCCATCCACCAAAGCTAGGTTCTGATCTTCTGGATCAGGTTCTGGCTTTGGGAGAGTGGAGGGTAAGAACCCCCGACTCCCGTTACGCCTTCGGGCAACGCGGTGAGAATCTTTACCCGCCTGTAGCGAAGCAAAGGAGGGCCTCCCCATCCATAAAATTGAAAAAGATGGTCGAAAAGGATGTGCCGACATAGCTCAGCTGGCAGAGCGCATCCATGGTAAGGATGAGGTCCGCGGTTCGAATCCGCGTGTCGGCTCCAGAAAAGTATTAAATTTATAAGTATAATCGGAAAGGATTAGATCATGGCAAAAAAAGGAGCAAGACAACTGATTACTCTAGCATGTACAAAATGCAAAGAGAGAAATTACACGACTACAAAAAATGTAAAGAACACTACAGACAAGGTGGAACTGAAAAAGTTTTGTAAAAGAGACAGAGCGGTAGTTGCACACAAAGAAACAAAATAGTCGACTAGCTAACCGGACACCCGATTAGCTAACCTAGGGGTGTAGTTAAATGGTATAACGAGGGTCTCCCCGCCTGACTGAATAGGGGTATAGTTCAATGGTAGAACGACGGTCTCCAAAACCGTTAATCCGGGTTCAAATCCTGGTACCCCTGCCAAAAGTCATATCGGGCAGGCAAAACCTTACTTAAGGGTTCGATCCCTGCCACCCCTGCCAGATTGAGTGCCAGTGCACACCACTGGTGATCGAGGTGCCTACGACAGTTCGGAATATATACAGATATAATGAACAAGTTATGAAGAGTGAACAAATACTAAAGTTTTTGGTTGAAATAGTAAAAGAAGCAAGTGCTTTAGTTACTGATAAATTTGAGGTAAGTCAAAAAGGAGATGCATTTGATTTAATAACGAATCTAGATGTTGAAATAGAAGAGTTCTTAATAAAAAAGATAAATGCACAATATCCAGATTTTAGAATAGTGAGTGAAGAAAAAAACTCCAATCATAGTGTTACAGAAAATTGTTTTATTATAGATCCGATAGACGGCACTATAAATTTTACTAACAACTTGCCGCTTTGGGGGATACAAATTGCATGTGTAATTAATTCAGAGGCAGCAGTTATTTATCTTCCAAAGATGAATGAATTATATTATGCCGATAAAAGCGGCGCTTATTTAAACGGTATAAAGATAGCTACAAATGTAGTACCGATAAAGAATACTTTATATTCTATAGATGGTACCAATAACTTACCCATAATGGAAAAGATGCGCCCTTATTCATCTGGAAGAAGGAATTTAGGTGCTGTTTGTGTAAGTATGGCTTTTGTATCTTGCGGAAGATTGCATGGTGCACTTTTTAGGAGCGATAAACCGTGGGACTATCTGCCAGGATTATGTATTGCCAAAATGGCGGGTGCTACTATCTGTGACGAACCAGGATTTCATGGTGCAGCTATGAACGAAGAATTTTTAAATATTTTAAAAGAAGCAAACAAATAATTGAAACATAAAAACTAACGTTCCTTATATCAAAAATGGCTCAAAAAAGCCATAATATTCTGGCAGTCCTTGTCCTTATCGTTTGGGGGATTGTAACGTGGAAGTACTTTGTTATTGACTTTAAAAAACGTTTCCTGTAATATTTATACATAAGAGCCGAGAGGCTTTTTTTAAATCCAAGAAAATATGTTTTTCTCACGGATCACCACAGATTTGATTCGGATTACCACGGATTATTTAAATGAAAATATGGCGGCTAAAAAAAGCATACTGTCTAAACCATTCAAATACTTTTCAGAATCTATAACGGAACTGAAGAAAGTATCATGGCCAACATCAAAAGAGGCGATAAATCTAACGATAACGGTAGTCGCTATATCTGTCGTGGTAGGTCTTTTTTTGGGATTTTTCGATCTTATATTTGGACGAGCATTAATCTTTTTACTAAAGAAATAATCTTATTAGAGGAGAAAATATGTCTAGACAATCAGGAGAAAGAAATTATTATGTACTTCACACTTACTCCGGTTATGAGGAAAAAGTTGCCGACAACTTGAGGCAAAGGATCGAGAGTATGAATATTCAGGATAAGGTTTTTGATATCATCGTGCCAAAAGAGAAAGCAATCGAGATAAAAAACGGTAAACGAAAAACCGTAGAAAAGAAGATATTTCCGGGATATGTTATTGTTGATATGATACTAAACGACGACTCTTGGTATGTTGTGAGAAATACTCCGCAAGTTACAGGTTTTATCGGAGCGGGATCAGTACCGGTACCAGTAGATGAATTTGAGATAGGGATTATAAAAAAGAGGATGGGCGCTGATGAGCCGAAATACAAGATAGATCTTTTGAAGGGCGACTTGGTAAACATCACAGACGGACCATTTAAGGGGTTTGACGGAAGCGTTGATGAAGTTGATGAGATAAAGGGGAAGATAAAAGTTTTGGTGTCAATGTTCGGCAGGGAAACTCCAGTAGAATTGGACTCACTTCAGGTGAAAAAGGTATAACATTAAAATTTCTAATTTCTAATATCTAATTTCTAAACAAATCCAAATATCAAAATTCAAAGGATTAAAATATTATAATTTACAAATTGTTTAGGATTTAGTATTTAGATATTATGATTTAGGAGATATATGGCAAAAAAGATTAAAACAAAACTAAAATTGCAAGTAAGGGCGGGACAAGCAAACCCAGCTCCACCGGTAGGACCGGCACTCGGGCAACACGGTCTAAATATCATGGACTTTTGTAACTCATTTAACGAACAGACAAAAGAAAAACAGGGAGCCGTTTTACCAGTCGTTATCACCGTTTACGAGGATCGAACTTTTGATTTCATTATAAAAACTTCCCCAGCAGCAGAGCTTATCAAAAAGGCGCTTGGGGCAAGCAAAGGTTCCGGTGTCCCAAACAAGGAAAAGCTTCCAAAGAAACTCTCAAAAGCTCAGCTTCGAGAAATCGCTGAGACAAAGATGGCCGATCTAAATGCTAACGATATCGGACAGGCAGAAAAGATGATAGCGGGAACCGCAAGAAGCATGGGAGTCGAGATCGAAAAATAGTATTCGATTCGCGAATTGATTTAAATATAAAATACTTAAAAGTAGTGGGACTCCGATGGTCATCGGAGGCTATTACCACGACCCTCCTACGCTAAGAAGCTTCAGAAGGGTAAAAAGGAGAAAAAATGACAGATACAAAGAAAGAAAAAAACGAGATAAAAGAAACAGAGGAAGAGCCGAAAACTCTCACAGGAAAGAAATCTGTAAAAGCTAGCGAGAAGAAAGAGACGCCTAAGAAGAAACCGGTTGCGAAAGAAAAAAAGGATTCTGGAAAGCCAAAAAAAGCTTCTACACGCACTAAACCGAAGCTAAAGAAAAGCGAACGCAAGCATTCAAAAAAATATAGAGAAGTTGTTATTCTTATCGAAAAAGATAAAGAATATGAATCTGGCGAGGCTTTAGAATTGGTAAAAAAGACCTCAGTTACTAAGTTTGATTCTTCTGTCGAGATTCATATAAAACTTGGTATAGACGTCAAAAAGACAGACCAACAGATAAGGGGCGTTGTTATTTTGCCAAACGGAACAGGGAAATCTAAAAATGTTTGTGTTATCTGTGATGCTAAACTCGAAAAGGAAGCAAAGGAGGCTGGCGCCGACACAGTGGGAGGAGCTGACGTTATTCAAAAGATAGAAAAAGGATGGCTGGATTTTGATGTTTTGGTTGCTTCTCCGGATATGATGGGTGTTTTAGGAAAAGCGGCAAAGATCTTAGGACCAAAAGGACTTATGCCAAATCCAAAAACAGAGACCGTAACTCAAGAAGTAGGGAAGGCCGTAAAAAATATCAAAAAAGGGCAAGTTGAATTTAAAAACGACCAAGCAGGTGTCATCCACACCGTATTGGGAAAAGTTTCTTTTGAACCGGCTAAATTATCTGAAAATCTAGAGGCATTGATGGATGCTATAAAGAAAGCTCGACCTGACGCTTCAAAAGGTCTGTTTCTAAAAAGTATGTTAGTATCATCCACTATGGGACCGGGAATCAGAGTAAAGATTTAAACTAAGCAGAACTAAAAAAAGAACCCAAGAATTTCAAGGGTTCTTTTTTATTATATGAAAAAAGACCAAAGACACCAGAATTGAGATAGTGCTTATTCTCGTCTCTGTGGATAAAATACTTATTCATTTGAGGACTATAACGAAAATAGCTATGTACAAGTAAAAAATAAAGACAGATGCAAGTGGAGATAATATGAATAAAAGTATTGCAAAATGGATAAAAAGTGGAGTATAATGGATTGCAGTGGGGGAAAGTGGGGATAACTCACAGACAGTACGGCTGGAAGGAGGTGTCTCAAAACCTGGAAACAAGAAGTCTGGTTTTGAGAAAAAGAGTTTTATCAACTAATTTCTTTCTATGTTTATCGGAGAATATCAGCACAATCTAGATGAAAAGGGGAGACTTGCGGTACCTGCAAAGTTTAGGGCAAAACTGCAAAGGGGGGCAGTGGTCACAAAAGGTTTGGACAATTGTCTATTTTTATACCCGAGGAAAGAATGGGAAGATATTGCGAAGAAACTCTCGGCTCTTCCGATAAGTCAAAAAGGAGCGAGAGCTTTTGCGAGAATGATGCTGGGAGGAGCTTTTGAGTTGGATATCGACAAGCAGGGGAGGATAACATTACCTCAACCGCTTAGAGATTTTGCAAAGATAAAAGGAAAGACTATCGTGGCCGGCCTATACTCTAGGCTTGAGATATGGGACAGGTCGAGTTGGGATGAGTATAGGAAAAAGACCGAAAAAGACAGCAGTGATATAGCTGAACAGCTCGGTGATTTGGGAGTGTAAGGGTTCGGAATTCAGAGTTCAGAAATCGGAAATCTGATAACATCGTGAAATAGAGATAAATTGAGAAAATAAAAGATAGTATCTTGAAAAATAATAATTAGTAATACAACTAATCGGCAGTTAGCTAGTAGCCAGTAAGCACCTTTTAAAACATCCACCTCAAAAACTTAAAAATATAAGCCCAAAAATAAAACAAAAACAAATGTCTTGATCTAAGCTGACTACTAGCTATTTGCCGAGAGACTTAAAACTAAGAAAGCAAAAACGAATAACGATGAAAGAATCTAAACATATATCGGTACTTTTAAAAGAAACGATAAGCTTTCTCCGACCAAAAGAGGGAGATGTATTTGTGGATGGGACATTGGGGTTGGGCGGACACGCGGAAGCAATACTCGAACTTATCGGCAAAAAAGGAAAGTATATCGCGTTAGACAGAGATCCGCAGGCGATCAAAATAGCGAAGGATAGACTGAAAAAATACAAAAACATGACAGTTTATCAGGCAAACTTTGATCAGCTGAAAGACGTTACAGCCAAAGAAGGGTTAGGAAAAGTAGACGGTATACTCATAGATTTGGGAGTTTCGTCTTTGCAGATAGACTCGGAAGAAAGAGGGTTCTCTTTCAAAAAAAGCGGACCGCTTGATATGAGGATGGGGGACAGCGATATCACGGCAGCAGACATCGTAAATGAGTATTCGGCAGAAGAATTGACGGGCATATTTAGGGATTTCGGCGAAGAAAAGTTTGCAAAGCAGATAGCGAAGAAAATAGTTGAAAAGAGAAAAGAGCGTAGGATAGAAAACACACTGGAGTTTCGAGATATTGTCTTAAGCGCTTTACCAGAAAAGTATAAGAGCATCTTAAAAAAGGATCCAGCAACAAAAGTTTTTCAGGCCTTAAGGGTTGAGGTAAATGAGGAGCTCGAAGCCCTCGGAGGGTTTTTACCTCAAGCCTTAAGTATCTTGAAAAAAGGGGGGAGACTGGCAGTTATATCATTTCACTCGTTGGAAGATAGGATTGTCAAAGACTTTATCAGAAGTCAGTCAAGGGGATGTTTATGTCCCAGGGATTTTCCTGTTTGTAGGTGCGGTAACAAACCGAAAATAAAAGTTATTGCTAGTAAGCCGGTCGTGCCGAGTGAGGAAGAAAAAAAGGAGAACCCAAGGTCCAGAAGCGCAAAGATGCGAGTGATGGAGAAGATTGCAGACTAAATTAACAATTAATATCTAAAGATTTAACCTCACAACGAATTTTATCAAACAACTACATTTAAGAGTATTTAGGATTTAGGAATTAGATATTGGATTTAACTAAAAGGAGGATAAAAGTGGGACGCAGTAAACCGGTAAGAAGGAAGTTTTCAAGAAATTATAAAAGAACTTTTAGGGTGGGAAAGGTCTCGTTGGGATTTGTTACATTAACATTATTTTTTGTAGCGACACTTCTTTTTCTTTCGCAGTCAAACAAGATAGCCGTCAGGGGATATGAGATATCTGATCTCGAAAATAGAATAAATGAACTAGGTGAAAAAAATGACAAACTGAAGCTGGAAGCGACAAAACTTCAGTCTGTTAGTTCTACACAAATAAATATAAACAAAGATGGCATGGTTCCCGTAAATCAGATAAACTATGTTAGCGAGAAGACAGATGTTGCGATGAGATAAAGTCCCTCATCAAACATTAATCTTTAAGAAACTTTTTACTGATTTTATGCAGAAAAATTTTGGATTAGATTATGAACAGAAAAGAAGAATTGGGTTCTTCAGGTTTATAATTCCTTTTATCGTTATTGCTCTTTTGGGTCGACTTTTCACTCTGCAGGTGATAAATCACAAATATTACTTGAAGATAGCAGGAAGCCAACAATGGTCCAAGGATATGATACCGGCAAAAAGAGGGGAGATCTATGTTGAAGACGGTTTTTCAAAAGCACTATATCCGCTTGCGACCAATGAGACCAAGGATATGGTTTATGTTGTCCCAGAAGAACTTGAAAATAAAGACGAAACGATCGGTAAGCTCTCGGATGTTTTGAAGATCGAAAAGGAAAAAACATTAGTGTCTCTTGAAAATTCGAGGCTGTATGTTCCATTGAAGAAAAAATTGAGCGATGACGAAGTAAAGGCCTTAACAGATTTGAATCTCAAAGGGGTTTATCTTTCAAAAGAACAGTGGAGATACTACCCTGAGGATTCTTTAGCCAGCCAGATTTTAGGATATGT
>Ga0051987_10001762_pt1 | contig 10862 bp, 10 predicted proteins | sample CryGey08umfilter_2_FD_58083 | JGI IMG/M metagenome (GOLD analysis project Ga0051987, IMG submission 58083) | Groundwater microbial communities from aquifer in Utah, USA - Crystal Geyser 4/10/14 0.8 um filter | ecosystem: Environmental > Aquatic > Deep subsurface > Groundwater | place: USA: Utah... | reverse complement strand
TCTTCTTGCCGTGATAACAAAGCCTATGATAATAAGGCGCTTTTTTGCCGTCCTCAAGAGGGAACTCTTCGCAGTAACGCGGCCTGATCTCATAAATTACACAGCGATTTTGTTTGTTTTGAAAAATACAGCGCCTATTCTTTAATACGGTGCTGAATTTATATCCCGATGGGAATCTTTTATCCCTTCCCAGATATTTAAACCACGGCCTGGGTATATTTAAAGGCTCTTCCAGGATGCGTCCGGCCTCCCAAAGGTCCACCTCAACGCCTTCTCTGCAGCAAGCCCCGTATCCGCAAAATTTACAAACAACTTCTTTAACCAATCTTTACCTCCGCGTAATCCCTGTCACCTATATTCATCATCATTATTTTTGTAGGCTTGATCAATATCAGGACAAACTTTGGGTCGTCACTGCCTGAAAAAAACTGCCTCAGCATCATCTGCTTATTCCACAATTCCTCTTTTAACGCCTTATCCTGGCTTATTACAGCTTCGCCCTCTATGCGGCAGTGGCTTAATTTGCGGTCCACAAAACAGATCTCTACTTTCGGGTTCTTTGTGATCTGGCCGACCTTTTTAGTATTAGGGAAAGTAGCCGCTAAAAGTGTTCCGTCGTCCCTTAAAATAGGCATCATCGCGCGCACGCGCGGCTGGTCCCCATCGCACGTAGCCAAATATCCCATCCCCGCGTCCAGCACCATCTGCTTTACCACATCTAAAGACATGCTAACCCCCTCGATTTTGTATATTGTAGGTCTCTATTCCTTGCAAAATTGACTCCGAAGCTTGCGAAATAAATATTGCCCGGCAAACCAGGGCAAAATTTACGAGCGTTTAAGCAAGGAGCTAATCATTCTTCCTGTTAACTTGTATTATTTCCGCGGCTATCGCCACCGCTATCTCTTCCGGCGTTTCCGCGCCAATATCAAGGCCGACAGGTGTATGAATTATGGCCAGCTTATCTTTTTTAAAACCTTTTTTCATAAGCGCGTTAAAAACTAATTTTATTTTAGCATCAGAGCCTATCATCCCGATATAACCGGCTTTTGTCTTTAAAGCTGCCTCCAGGCTCTCTTGATCAAATACGTGGCCGTGCGTTACAATAACTATAAAAGTATTTTTATCTATTTGTGTTTTTTTGAAACCCTCTTTGTAAGGCGCGCAGATTATTTTGTCCACGTGCGGAAACCGCGCGGGGCTCGTGAATTCTCGGCGATTGTCCAGGACAACGGTTTCAAACCCTAAAAGTTTCGAGATAAAAGAAAGCGCCAGGCCTATGTGCCCTGCGCCGGCAATAACTATTTTCTTATCAGACTCCAACACCTCAATAAAAATCGAGGCCTCGCCGCCGCACACCTGTATGCCTGACTTTCCGCCCAGCGGATAAGTCTTTAAAATTGACTTTCCCCTTTTTAAAGCGTCAAGCGCGTCTGCTATAACTGTCTTTTCAAGCCTTCCTCCGCCGATAGTCCCTTCAATGGAGGCGTCTTTATAGATGATCATCTTCGCGCCTATCTTGCGCGGAGACGAACCCTTTGAAGATACGATAGTCGCCAATACACATGAATTATTCCGTGCCAAAACCCTAAGAATCTTATTGAATAACATAACCATTGTGTTCTATACTACTTGTATGATCTCCTGTATCCTATTGGCCGCCGGAGCAAGTACCAGATTCGGCTCACCTAAAGCCCTGGTCCGTATTGGCGCTAATTCTGTTATTGAGCGCATCCTGACAATGTTGTTTTGCTCAAAGATATCTGAGGTTATTGTAGTGCTCGGAGCGGATGCCGAAAAAATAGCTCCAAAAATACCTAATAATTCAGGCATCAGGGTCGTAACCAACGAAAGCTTCTCTCAGGGCCAGACCTCTTCATTCAAGGCCGGGCTTACGAACCTGGACTCAAATACCGAAGGCATACTTCTTATGCCTGTTGATATGCCGTTTATCAAGAAAGAAACAATAGACCTCTTGATAGAAGTTTTTCTAAAGAACCGGCCTTTGATCGTAGTGCCTACATATGAAGGCAAAAACGGCCACCCGCCTGTCTTTTCAAAAATGTTATTCCGGGATCTTAAATGCCTAAAAAACGATGAGCCCCTGTCAACGCTTCTCAGTAAATACGAAAAAGAAACCTTAAAACTCCCTGTCAACGACGCCGGGGTCATCAGGTCCTTCAATACAATGCAAGAATTCAAACAGCTTCTTTCTCTTTTAACGCCTTCAAAACTTTCTGGGGCGTGATAGGCAGGTCTTTTATCTGAACGCCTATAGCGTCATAGACAGCGTTAGCAATAGCCGCGGCAGTCGGCAATAAAGACGCCTCACCCATACCCTTCGCGCCAAAAGGCCCCTGTGGATCGTTAGTCTCTATAAAAATTGACTCTATGGGTATTGTATCAGTCGCGCGTGGTATCCTGTATTTTGAAAAGCTGGGGTTCACAACACGCCCTTCGCTGAATTTCAGGTCCTCATAAAGAGTATAGCCTATACCCATAATAATAGACCCCTCTATCTGGCCATGCACACTCGCCGGATTAATAGGATACCCTATATCATGGACATCATACATCTTTAAAACCTTAACTTGCCCTGTTTTCTTGTTCACTTCAACTTCAGCGACTTGAGCTTCAAAACCATAGCTGCCTGAAACATTTCCCTCTCCAGTCCTAAAATCTATAGGTGTTGTCTTGGGATTATAGCTACCACGGCCGATTATTAAATGGCCATAATTAAATGAGTAACAAAGCTGTATTGCCCGGTCAAAAGATATAATAACTGAGCCGTCTTGTTTTTTTACGACTTGCTCATCTCGAATATCAAGCTCGTCTTTTTCCAATTTTAGCTCGCAGGCTACCACTTCTAATATCTGCCTCTTGGCATCTGCCGCGGCATTCTTCGTAGCGTTACCTGAGATAAAAGTCACACGTGAGGCAAAACTACCTGTATCAAAAGGCGTTATTTCTGTATCCGCGGCTTTTACCCTGACGCGCTCATAAGCAATACCCAGCTCCTGGGCTGCTATCTGAGCCATGGCTGTATCCGAACCCTGGCCAGTATCCGCCGCGCCCGTAAAAAGATAAACAGACCCATCCTCTTCCACTTTAATAATGGAACCGGCAGACTCATGGGCCTTATACATCTTTGACCCCATGACGTCAGCGGCAACTGCCATGCCTATGCCCTTAACCGTGTTTTTTGATCCATCTTTAGCCTTGGCGTATTTATTTTTCCAACCACTCGCCTCCGCGGCTTTTTTAATACAATCTTTAAGGCCATTCGAAGAAAGTATGAGCTTGTTTATAGTAGTCATGTCAGGGTCTGTGGCGTTCTTGAGACGGAATTCCACAGGGTCCATACCTATGCCCCGCGCGAGCATGTCCATGTGCGACTCAAAGGCAAAACCTGATTGCACACCGCCAAACCCGCGGATAGCCCCGCAGATAGGATTATTAGTATATACGCGAAAACCCATAATACGAATATTGGTTATCTTATACACCATGAAAATACGCATGATAGCCGCCGCGATGACTGTCGGGCCATAACTGCAATAAGCGCCGCCGTCCGCGATGACCTCGCCTGTTATTGCCATAAGCGTGCCATCGCGCTTGACTCCTGACTTAAGCTTATATATCATCGGATGTTTGCGCCTGGTAAAAGAAAACTCCTCATGGCGCGTACAGTATATCTTGACAGGCAAACCGCCGCTTTTTTTTGACAGAAGGCAGGCGGCAAAGTCCATAGGGAACATCTCCAATTTACCTCCAAAACCGCCGCCTACATCAAGTTTGACTACGCGTATATCAGTCTCAGCCATCTTTAAAACCTTAGCTAACGCCTCGCGGACCTTAAAAGGGGCCTGAGTTGATGTCCATAAAGTGACACGACCGCCTGAGACTTCATATCGCCCAAGCGATACGTGCGGCTCCAGCGCGCAATGGGCCGCGCTCTGAAGGACAAACACGTCTTCCCTGATATAATCTGATGCTTTAAGCGCTTTATCCGCGTCGCCGAACTGAACAGGCATCATGACACCGATATTATTCATAGCGTTATGGATCTGCGGCGCGCCTGGTTTCATGGCTGAAACCGCGTCAAACACAGCCGGCAAAACTTCATACTTGACGCTGATAAGAGAAAGCGCTTTTTGGGCTGTCTCTTCGTCCACAGCGGCCACAGCGGCAATTTCGTCGCCGATATAGCGCACTTTTTCTGATTCAAGCGCCATCTGATCAACGGTATTAGGGAAGAAAAATTCATTGGACCCGAATTTTATCTTGAACGTGTCTTCGGCAGTTATCACAGCAGCCACGCCTTCTAAATTTTGCGCTTTAGACGTATCAATACTTAATATCTTCGCGTGCGGATGAGGGCTGCGTAACATTTTCCCTACCAGCATACCAGGCATATTCAGATCAAAGGCATAGACAGCCTCACCTGTAGCCTTTTTACGGGCATCAACGCGGGGCACGCTTTTTCCAACAGGGCTTGTAGTTCTATTTTCCATCTTTTAACCTTTGCGACGCTTGGCGCACAGCGTCTATGATCTTGATATATCCCGTGCAACGGCAGAGATTGCCGTCAAGCCCGCTTGCTATCTCTCCATCCGTTGGGCTTGGATCCTTGTCTAAAAGGGCTTTAGCCGCCAGGATCATACCCGGCGTGCAAAAACCACACTGTATAGCGCCGTTCTTGACAAAAGATTCCTGCAAAGGGTGAAGTACGCCTTTTTGCGCTATTCCCTCAATGGTCGTGACCTCATGGCCGTCCGCATCCGCGGCCAAAATAAGGCACGAAAGAACATTTTTGCCGTCCAAAAGAACAGTACAAACACCGCAATCTCCCTCAAGACAGCTGTATTTTGTGCCCAACAATCCGAGCCTGTCACGCAGCATTTCTATTAATAGCTCGGAATCCCGGACCGCGAGTTCGCGCGTTTTATTATTTATCTTTAATTTTATATTTTTCATTTTAATGAGATATCATTACGCCCCAGTTCCAAAAGTCCCTAAAAGAGACTCCAGGTCTGTGGCCAGACAATGCAGGCGATATTCATCAAGCCTCAAATTTTGAGCGTCAATATTTAAGGCCAGTAAAACGCTCTTTAACGAAACCTCTTTGGGCCGCAAACCCTCCATAGCAGTAGCCGCTTCTTTAAGTATTACGGGAAAAGACACAGTGGTGTTAACAGCCAGGACAACTGCCGTTAACCTTCCCTTGTTCAAAGAGGCAAAAAAAGCGAGCGCCAAAGACGGCACATCAACAGGCATGGCCTTTGTATGCCTGAAATAAAAACTCAAACAATCACTCTTAGGAATGATAATTTTGGTAATTATAAATTTTTTAGGCGGCTTAGATCCTAGAAATTCATGAACGCTGGCAGCTTTTTCCAGGCCTCGCTTATCCATAGGCCCAGCGATAGATATCTTAGCGCCTAAAGAAATAAGCACGGCAGGAAGGTCAACCCAGAAAAAACGTGAGGCCACATTGCCTCCTATGGTAGCCATGTTCCTTATGGGAGTTGTAGCTGACTGAGAACAAGCTTCAACAAGCGAGGGAAAATTTTTTCGTATAATACCCGAGGCGCAGATCTCTGCCATTGTGGTCATGGCTCCTATAGACACAGAGCCTTTTAAATCTTTTATACCGCGTAGAGCTGAAACCTTTTTAAGGCCAATGACATCTGTCGGATATTTAGTAGATTTTTTAAGGCGGTTTAAAGAAAATGTTCCGCCTCCTAAGACAAGCGGGCAGTTGAGCTTCTTCAATAACCCCAGGGCCTCTTTTAATGTTACAGGCGTATGATACTTAAAATCCTTCAATAAACCCATATAATCGTTCGCTTAGATTAGCTCCACGTAAAACCCACGGGGATTTCGCTAGAATAGTTAATTTTGGTGCTCAAGATTATACCAAAAAATCAAACAAACCGCAAGAAAGCGCCCAAAAGGCCGGCAAATACAATAATAATGGCGGGTTCTATCTTAGTGAACATAAAAAGGCTAAATGCCGCTGCAACGATCAAAAGCGCGGCCCAGCTTCTTAATTGAGCAAAAGATATAGTCTGAAAAGCAACAGCGATTATCATAGCGAAAATAACAAGTTGTATAACTTTAAAAGCGCCTTTTAATTGAGATGTTGAATTAAACCGAGTATACAAAACAGTCGCTGCCATTACAAAACAAACTGGCGCCAGGAGATTCGCTAGATTAGCTATAGCAACGCCAAAATACCCTCCCATTTTATAACCAACGCAGGTCGCGTACTTAACAGAAATAGCTCCGGGTAAAATGTTGACAAATCCTGAAATATCCAAAAATTCAGGCTTTGACAACCAGTGGTATCTCTCAACAATTTCCTTTTCAGTCAGAGGCAAGAACGAGTAAGCTCCGCCTATCGCGAATAATCCGATCTTAAAAAACGATAAAAACAATTGCCAGTAGATCATTTCTATCTTTCAAAGATTGACTATTCTGTTCTTGCTGTCCCTATACACTATTTACTATAAACTATTTAATGCCCTTCCCCACTGATCATCGCGAACGCGTGCGGAATAATATCAGCTATTATCTCAAAAGATTCCGCGGATCCCCTGGGGCTTCCAGGCAAGTTGATGATCAGCGTATTTTTCCTTACACCTGCCACAGAACGAGATAGAACAGCGTATTTTGTATGCCTAAAACCCTCCAGCCTTAAGAGCTCAGCGATGCCTGGGGCCTCTCTTTCAATTACTTCTTTTGTAGCCTCAGGTGTCACGTCGCGGGACGAAAGCCCGGTCCCTCCGGTAGTTAATATAAGTTTTATCTTAAGCTCGTCGGCAATAAATTTTAAGAGCCCAGCTATCTTTTTCTTACTATCTTCTACGATCTCTTCCCGCAACACGCGCGCGCCCCTGGCTTTAAGCAACCGCGCCAAAGCTTTGCCTGAAACATCTTCGCGGGCACCTTTCGCGCAAGAATCACTCACCGTCAAAACCGCGGCAGTAATTCCCTTAAAAGACGATGACTTCATTAATTTCTCCACCCATCAGGTTACGCAAAAGTAATGGAAGATTCTTTAAGCCCACAATCAGGAACTTTTTAGCAAAAGTCTGCAAGCCTGCCGGTAGGCAGGGAATTAGGGCGAGCGAAGTCCCGACACTTTTGTCGGGTGAAACGAGCGAACCCTAAACCGCAACAGACGGCAAAAAGTTCCGTGGGCAAAGAAGCTTGCGTTGCTTTTGCGTTATTCATTATTTACTCCGTTTTCATGTTCTCTACCATGCTATTGACTTGGCGCTGAAGAGAACGTTTGTTGCGTTCAGGCAAAAGGTTCTGAAGCTTCTCCTTAAATTCATTTTTTAGCCATAAAACTCGCGGACTATTAAGATAAGAAGATATCTTAAATGCGAAGATAACAGATGGCTCATCATGCTTTATGTATATGAGGATCTTCCTGAATTGCTTTGATTCATCCAACAACTTAGTAGACAGGCTCGTGGACAAATAACCGTCTAACTTTTCATAGTTAGTCACCTTTCCGTCCAGGACCCCTATAACATCAGGCGATTGCAACTTCACCTGCGCGGCATACTCACCACGGCCTCCGCTAAAGAACATTGAAAGGTCATCAAAGGCTATCTTTTTAAGCGAAGGCACTCCGAGAAAATCAGAAACAGCGTTCAAAAGAGGATTCTGTTCCACAACTCCGTGTTCTACGAACGCCTGGCCTTTAAATATATCAGATTTACTTGTATCAAATCTTAAGTCCCCCGCAAGCTTTCCAGAAAGAACGCGCTGTACCTCCGGCGACCTCCTAAAAAATTCGTCAAGATCAACATCCCTCAGATGCGCCTCGCCGTTTACGGCTATACGCCCATCTACAGGAGTAAAATTAATTTGCCCCTCCAGCGTTCCTCCATAGCAAATACCCTTAAGGCCGTCTAATATAAAACCGTCTTTTTGCCTGCGTATAGTAGAAAAAACATGCTCAAAACTCAAGCCATTGTTTGAGGCCTTCGTTTTATCGTTAACTTCAGAGCTTTGCACATTGAGGTTAACTATAATATCTCCGGCGTTAAAAAAGAGGTTCTCATAATATCCTAATCGAAATTTTTTAAGCTCAACATCTAAAGTGTTAACCGCGTCTTTGGATGAATATCTCAGCTTAGACCTGATATCCCCGGATAGCCCACTGTCTACCCAATCGGCTGAAAGATCCAAGACAAACGCTGGCGGCATTACAGCGCCCTTTATGAGAGGCAACGCCGCGCCCTTAGGAGAGGCCGATGATAGCTCAAGTTTTACATGAGGATTGTCCGCCTGATAGATCGCGAAATCAGAGCTAAATGGCATACCATTTACCGTAAGATTAAAATCCTGGCCCACTATATGGTCACGGCTCGCGACCGCGGACCCGCTGACCGAATCAATGGAAAGCGAATCAAAAAAAGTAAAATTCGCGTTTGATACTTTTAAGCTTAATAAAGTCTTTAAGTCGCCAAAGGTGCCGAAAGCCTTAAAAACCGCGTCAATAACCCCCCGCGACTGTAAGCTCTCGTTATTAAGCGACGGGAAATCATCCAATATGATATTCATAAAATTCATCTCAAAATCCATGCTTGGATCTTTTCCGAGATCGGCTATATGCCCGTTTCCGGTAAATTTCAAAGACGGATTACTAAATTCAAGGCGCGATATCTTAAAACCCCCGCCGTCTGATTCAACATCAAAGACAAGATCAAACGGTTTATAGAAACTGCTGCCCTTTAAAAAGTCCGCGTCGTTAAAGGCCGGGATGCTGACTTTCTTCAATAAAAATTGCCCTCGTGTTATCAAAAGGCTACCTTTGACGCAAGATAAATAACCCTGAATGTCCGATCGCACGATATCGCCAAAATACAGGTCAATGGCTTTAAAATATGTCGTCGGAAAGAAACCTATAGACTTATCCATTTTAGGTAAAACTTCCGCGATCAGCTCTGCTAGATCAGAAACCCGGCTCATATCAACGCGGGTGGGGCCAAAAGAGATATTTTTAATAAGCGCCTTGCGCTTCAAAAGAGACAAAACGTCAAGTCCTATGTCTATGTTTTTGGACACTAAAAGAGGCTGCGCGCCGCGCGTTAGCTTAACGCCCACTATGGAAAAACCCTTAAAAACATTAAAATAAACAAACCTGGCCCTAAAAGAAAAGCTATTGGTCCCTGCGATAATGCGGCTTGCGTCGGAAATTATATTATTAAGGACTATTGAAAAGACTATATTAACTGAAACTACGAAAAGCGTGAGGCATAAGACAACATAGAGTATAAAACGTATCTTATTATGGTGAGAGCTCAAAGAAAATTTTATCATTACGAAAAACTTTGATCTTATCCACATAGTCATAGACAAGATAAGAATTATGAAAGAGGGATCTATATAAGCGCGGTGATTTCTTATCGTAAAATACCAGAAAGAGAGGTTGAGAAAACAGCTCTTTTCTTATCTCTTTAATGAGGGCGTCTTCTTGAGGGCCTAATGCCTCTTCATTTTTAAATTCAGCAATGATCTTATAAATAATGAGTTTCGCGAAAATAACGCCTTTATGCTTAGGGTAGCTATGGATATAGTCCGAAAACATCTTTATTGAGTTAAAATAATCGGAGTTGTCAAAATAGTATTCGCCCAGGGCAAACATCGCCGTGGGGACATATGGCGAACGAGGGTTATCTTTGACTATAGACTGGAGATTTAGAGTGGCGAAATCGATCCTGCCGTCCCTTATGTCCTGGAGACTCTCCCTATAGAGGTCTCCGGTCTCAGTCAGGGTCGCGCAACCAAAAGGAAAAAATAGAAGAAAACCCAATGTTATTACGCCGAGCCTAATTTTCATGTTGTAATTATACAACGAGCGCGCGCCCCGAACAAGTTAAATCTTACCCAAAACGCATTCTATCCGCTCAACGACACCCGACCTGACCATCTCGGCATATGGCGAACGGACAACGCCGCCTTCTGCTTCGGCTATAAGGCCTTCGGGCCCAAAAAGACGAATGCGCGCTGGCCCAACGCCGCCTTTACCGAAAGTATCTTTGCCTTTTGGGTTTATATACGTAACCCGCGTCTTACCCAAAAATAAGAAACTGTATTCAGGCGCCCCGCGCTTTGCGCGCTCCGCGGTTCCAGGGCCGCTCGCGAAAAGTTTCCCGCAAAGAGCCGGCTTAAACCTTAAAGAAAGAGCCCCATCATTATCCAAAAAAAATGGTTCGCTCCCTACGTTCATTAACAACCACATATGAATAAATTCAGCCGTTGAACCGCTCAGGCGCGCGACGAACCCAGCGCCGTGAAGAGACTTATCCGGATGGATACTTGAAACTATAAAAGAAGAATTCTCCAGAATGCTGCGGCCATAAACAGAAGGCTTTTGGAATGGGACAAGCACCTGAAAAAAATCCTCATAAAATTCATCGTAAAGGCCATTTTTTAAAAGTTCAACAATATATTTATATTCCATGTGCAGCCAGATAGACCCGTTCTCCAGCCAGCCCGGCACGAAAGCTTTAGCGCGCCCGATCTCAAAACTCTCGCTATCTAATGACGCGTTGACCTTATACATCTTGAGCTTCTTATCCCACAACGGACTCTTCTTCAACGCCTTGTGTATAGATGAAGCCTTATTTTTTTCTGTCCTCATGGCATGCACAAAACCCTCAAGAAACAACGGCAGCCTCTCCTGCGTGAACTCTATATCCGAAGGCCCGCGCCGGACAGCTTTATGATAAAAATATGTGCAATAACAACCGGTCTTCGCGTCAAAACTCTTAGCTATCGCCAAATTTAACTTGATAAGCGCCAAATCAAACAATTCTTGTATTTTTGAAACAGGAATA
>Ga0051987_10001758_pt1 | contig 10880 bp, 12 predicted proteins | sample CryGey08umfilter_2_FD_58083 | JGI IMG/M metagenome (GOLD analysis project Ga0051987, IMG submission 58083) | Groundwater microbial communities from aquifer in Utah, USA - Crystal Geyser 4/10/14 0.8 um filter | ecosystem: Environmental > Aquatic > Deep subsurface > Groundwater | place: USA: Utah... | reverse complement strand
AGCACTAAATACAAAAAGACCGGCACGCTAGCGTGCCGGTCTTTTTGTATTTAGTGCTTATTTCTTACACTCTCCGCAATCTGCCCCTTCACATTTGCGAATTAGCAAATTCGTAGCTTGGCTATAAACTCTTTCCCGTCTCACATGCTCCACATTTTCCCCCTACAGCACACATCATTGAGTGTTTGTAGTGCTTGATGGAAAAGCCGAGGATGATAATCAATACTGGCCAAATAATACTCCAATTAATAACCTGGATAATGCCAATACTTTTCAAAAGATATATAATTCCAACCCATATCAATACAATACTTGCTATTTTCATAATTGTTTTTTTAAAATTATTTAGACACTTACCATTAATTACTGCTACAACTATTATACCACATACAAAGATTTACTGCACAATGATCAAGCCCTTGTCTCCAGGATTATTGCGATTAATATACGCCCAGTTCCCTTCAGCCACAAAGGTGAAATCGTAGGTTCCCCCTTTGCCTACGGTCTTAGATTGATTCAATCCACCATACACGTTACTATTGAGGTCAGCAGAGGAGATACTCATTGCCTTATTGGAATTGTTCACAAAATGTACCGACTTCCCCGCGTTGATTGTAAGCGTCGCGGGACGAAAGCCATAACTCGTATAGGAAACGACGTATGCACCATTCTCTATAACAACCCGATTACTTGAAGATTTTTTAGGAGCAGGAACTACGCTTGATTTCTTCGCTGACGAAGAAAGTGGTGGTGTTGTTGTTGCTTCTGTCACTACTACCCCGGTACTTACCACATCCCCCGTCACCGGTGCTACCGCTGATTTTTTGCCAACAAAAAATCCGAGAAGAACTGCGATAATAATCACCAAAACAATAATAAAATATTTTTTGTTCATAGTATTAGGCATCAATATTTGCCATCTTTGCATTTGATTGAATAAATGATTTACGTGCAACGACATCTTCACCCATAAGGACGTCAAACGCCTTGTCCGCGTCAACCGCGTCATCAATGGTAACCTGTTTCAAAATACGTGACTTTGGATCCATGGTAGTTTCCCAAAGTTCTTCAGGGTTCATCTCGCCGAGACCCTTATAGCGTTGGAGAGAAATTTTGGGTGATTTTGGTTTCTTTGCCTTTCCTTCCTCGGGCTCTTCTTCTTTTTCTTCCTCAACCTTTTCTCCCTCTTCATTATTTCCTTCTCCATCTTGAGCAATCTCAATCAAGTCTGCATCGGCTCCCAAAAGCGCAGTTTTCTCCTCTTCGCTATATGCATAGGTTATTTCTTTACCTTTCTTAATTTTATAGAGAGGAGGTTGTGCAATGTAAATAAATCCACCTTCAATCACTGGCTTGAAGTAACGATAAAAAAGCGTAAGGAGGAGCGTACGAATATGTGCACCGTCGACGTCTGCATCGGTTGCAATAATAACCTTATGGTAGCGTAGCTTTGACATATCAAACATGTCACCAATCCCCACCCCAAGCGCTACCACCAATGCGCGGATTTCATTCGACGCGAGCATCTTATCAAGGCGCGCACGCTCTACGTTCAAAATCTTACCTTTAAGAGGGAGGATTGCTTGCGTTTTGCGATCACGCCCTTGTTTTGAAGAACCACCTGCAGAATCTCCCTCTACAATAAAGAGTTCTGAATCCTCGGCTTTGTTTGTCTGACAATCAGCAAGCTTCCCCGGGAGAGTGAGCCCTTCGAGTGCACCCTTGCGAAGAACGCTATCCTTTGCTGCTTTTGCTGCTTTGCGTGCACGGAGTGCTAGGATTACCTTGTTTACAATAGCTTTTGCATCCTCAGGATTTTCTTCAAGGAAAAGTCCTAGCGCTTCACCGAAAACTTTTTCCACAGCACCGCGGGCTTCTACACTACCAAGCTTCCCTTTCGTCTGTCCTTCGAACTGAATCTCGCGCATTTTTACGGAAATAGCACAGGTAAGACCTTCGCGCACATCATCCGCTGTAAAGTTTTCGTCAGCCTCTTTGAGAAAGTTGTTCTTGCGCGCATATTCGTTCACGCGACGCGTCAGCGCTGTACGAAAACCGGTCACATGCGTACCACCCTCCATGTTATAAATATTGTTTGCAAAAGCGAGCTCACGGGAAGATATGTCGTCAATGTACTGAAAGGCAACCTCTACCATCACCTCATCTACTTCTTTTTCGACATAACAAATATTCTTATGTACTGGCTTTTGGTGCTGGTTATAAAAACGCACCAAAGAAACAAGACCTCCATCAAAATAAAAAGAGACAGAAGGGACCTCGAGTTCAAAATCAGCAAGGAAAACCTCATTGTCGAGTTTGATTTTTTCTTCTACTTCGCGAGCATCAATAATGACGATCTCAAGTCCTTTTACCAAATATGCCTGCTGACGGAGGTGCCCCACAATCTGGTTCCAGTTCCAACCCATCTCTTTAAAAATCATCTCGTCTGGCTCAAAAGTTACGATCGTGCCCTGGAACTTCGTTGTGCCAACCTTTTTTACGGCTGCTTTCCTTTTGCCACGCTCATACTCCTGCATATGGATTCCTCCATCTTGATGCACTTCAACCTTTGTATATACCGAAAGAGCATTTACTACTGACGCACCCACACCATGGAGACCACCAGAAACTTTATAGCTCGTACCCTCAAACTTTCCTCCCGCATGGAGCGTCGTCATGATTGTTTCGAGTGCAGAAACTTTTGTCTTAGAGTGAATACCAACAGGGATGCCACGACCGTTATCTACCACACGAACACGATTGCCGGGAAGAAGCGCAACTTCAATATGATTTGCAAAACCACCCATCGCCTCATCGCGTGAGTTGTCAAAAATTTCCCAAACAAGATGGTGAAGTCCCTCGGGCCCTGTAGACCCAATATACATACCCGGGCGCTTGCGTACCGGTTCAAGACCTTCGAGCACTACAATATCATCTGCTCCGTATCCTTCAGTTTTTTCTTGTTTTTTTGCCATAAATTAAATAGGTGCCTTATAGCAGGCATCTAAAATGTACCTATAGTATATCAAACTCAAAGCATTTTTGCTAACGCAAAAATGCTTGACATATCGTAGCTAAATAAGTAAAGTCAAGATTGGTTTAACGTTAATGCTAAGGAGAGATACGATGGATCAATCAGGGATCGTGCTGAGTGGCACTTTTGAAAAACAACATGCAGTAGGGAGCATTCTTGGTGGGCTTCGCGGACTACAGGTATTACCTGTTTTTGAAAGACTTCAAGTGGTCGTCTTTCCGAAAAGGGCTGGATATCGGGTTACCTTACACCTCAATAAAGAACCGGAAGCTTCCTCGTGCAATCAAAAGAATTACAAATTCTTGGGGACAACTTACTGTCATTGAAAAACAAGGTGTGCCTGCACAAAACGGTCCGATCGTCCTGAAAGGAGTCTTCAAGAAGCATCGCGGACCAAGTGGCCTCATTGGGACATTTCAAGGAGATGCTATCCTTCCCCATGTAAGCAGAATTGAGTTTACAATACTTGCAGAGGGGGCTGGATACGGAGCAAAAGTATCTATAGCGAAGCATGCAGGATCGCAAGCGAACATTGCTCGTATTCTCCATTTTTTTAAAGAGCTCAGGGTCGCACAAGATTAATCCTGGTCATTATCGAAAGTTACCAGCCTCAGAATTCGTTCTGGGGCTTTTTGTTTTTACGGCACACCAAGACTCATTAAAGGTGCTTGACGTACATGGAATACCATGATAGAATGACGCACAGAAAGTAACCACATCAACGAGGAGGAAGTGATGTCGAACCTTGGTTTTGAAGAAAATGTTTTTGAAATACCACCACGTTTTGAGGGGGAACCGGCGGGGGAAAATATGCCCGTCAACGACACGCACTTCGCAACCCAAAACGGAACGCACCCAGAAGAAAAAGTCGTGGGTGTGCCATATCGCGACAAGTCAGGGAAGCCTGCAAAAACACCACCGAACCCTCAAGTCATGGAATAGTGGTGGTAAATAGTTATTTCAAAAGGCGAACCAACGGCAAACAATCACCGGACCAGCGCCGGTGATTTTCTTTTCTAAAAAATAACCATACGACGCCAGTTTGCACGGAAAATATCAATTGGTACAAACAAATTTTCCGCTTCTTCACGAACTTTGTGATCAGGGTCATGATAGTAAAATCCCTGCACCTCCCCCACTTCCTTTTTCATACCGACAATAACCACCATGTGGAATTTGTCGCGTACTTCAAAATTTTTGATTACCGATACAATAATAGGATTTCCTTCCTCAAGGGTCTGAACAATAAACTCAACTCCCTCCTTGTTCAACCGCTCAGCAGTTTCAACATCTGCATCTTTTTTACGAAATTCTTTTCGGGAGAGTTCGGCACCATATTTTTTACCAAGCGCAATAAGCCCTTCATGAAGCCAGCCATTTTCGGAATAGGCACCGAGGATAATTCCATCAGCAATCATCATGTCGAGAGATGGAGTTTTTAAACCCCTTGCTTCAATCAACATTTTTAAACAAGAAACTCCACAAGCGCGAGGTTGCCACAAGGCGTCAGTGACATCAAAAAACTGAGAGTAATATGGTATGGCAAGTTTCATAAATATTTTTAATGTCTCTGTATTATACTACGAACTCTTGTATATTCCAGAATTTAGTAGTACTCTCTAGAACGTAATCTACGACAACTCATTGCGTGAATATTTTGGACACAGGATCCGAATAACATCCGAAGCAAAGGTGCTCTCTCAAATAAAAAACAGTAATAACGGAGAAACGGTTGTAATTATCGAGCGCGGATTCTTTCCTGGAAAGAATCCGCGCGATGCGCTCAAAGAAAAGCTCCAGGACGCAAGAGTACCTTCTAGTCACGTTCTTTTTGGTGAAGACTATGCATCGGAATATCACCACATATTACTCGAGATCAGAAGACTTTGGAGATAAGACAACACACCGACCGGCGCTCTGCGTCGGTCGGTGTTATTTAGAGGGTATTTCCTTTACCGCACCTCAAGTCCTTTTACAGAAAGTGCTTTTGTGATACGTGCCATCACTTCATTTATCTCATCATCCGAAAGTGTGCGTTCGTGTGACAAAAATACGAGATTAAATGCGTATGATGTTTTTGAAACACCCTCGACTTCCTTGGTAAATACATCAAAGAGGTTGGCGCGTACAAGGAGCGTTCCACCTTCCGTGCGAATAATAGCGAGAATATCTTCCTGAGTAATCCCCTCCGTCGCCCACATCGCAATATCACGAAGCATAAATGGGTATATGGAAAATGACTTGTAAACAAGATCTATTTGACCTTCGACAAGATTCTCGTAGGAAACAGGCTGCGGTAGCGACTCGATATATTTATCAAAATCAACCTCGATAACATACGGCTTTGTAGACAGTGCGGTGAAGGGAACGTTTTCGCCACGAAGTTCATCTTTGATAACAGTGAGGAGTGCATCTACTTCGGCAACAAAATTGCTTTTCTTTTTGCCATCATCGATGCCGAGTGAAAAACTCCTCCACTCTTTGTCGTGCGTAAATACATTACCAAATTCAAAAACCTTCACAGTACTAACGCCGAGAAGTGGGGCATTACGCAAATTCATCTGAAGTGCTCCAAGAACTCCGTCACCCAAATTCGTGCGGAGTTTTTCTTTGTCGAGAGCCAGGCCTTTTACGATGGCAACTTCCCCTTTATCTCCAAAGGTGTATGTATAAATTTCAGAAAATCCTTTCCCCAGCAAAACCTTTTTAATTTTATTTTCATAAAAAAGTCGCTTATGAGGAAGACCTTTTGGTGAAAGTTGAGGGAGCACAGCCCGGATAGTGTCGTACCCCATCACGCGCCCAACCTCCTCAATCAAATCTTCTTTGATGCGAATATCGAGGCGTTCAAAAGGAACCGTTACCATAAAACGCTCTTCGGAAAGGTTGTTCACTACTCTTCCATACCCAACAATCTTTCGCGTCTTTGAAAATTCATCAAGGGAATCAGCAACAACATCGCCCGCTACTTTTGTTGCATGAAGAACATTCTCATTCCCTAGATACATTGCCACATGGTCAACGCCTTCAGGGACCTTGCTCAGGGGAAGATAATCAACAGACTCTGTATAAAAATTACCCTCACCCGTATTAGCAAAAATAATATCGCCAAAACGAAGCTCGTCTTTTTCTATCCTATGCACAAATACATACTGATCAACAGAAATACGGGGCACGCCAATACCTGCCTCTTTATACAGCCATGCAACGAGCGATGAGCAGTCAAAAGCACTGCCCCCATCATAGAGAACACTCGCCCCACTTTTATACGGAACCCCAACGACTTTTTCAACAAGAGTTTTAATTTTTTCTTGTGGGTCTATTTTTTCAAAAACAAAATGAAGAGAGGAGAGGGTTTCCTCAATATCTTTTGTGCTGTACGAACTACCAAGAAGACTGTTGACCTCTGCGAGAGAGACCCCTGTTTTATAGTGAACTTCTTTGCGTGGATAGAGGTCCACGATCGCACTCACCCGACACTCAGGCACTACTCCGCGAATAAGTTCTATCGCACGGAGAATACCCTCTTGTGCAAATTCTGAGGTCATTCCTGCTTCGTATCTCTTAGAAGAATCAGTTCGGATGTTATGAAGATCACTGGTTTTCCGCGTAATCGTTGGGTCAAAGTTTGCTGATTCAAAAATAATTGAGGTCGTGCGTTCATCCACAATAGCCTTTTTTCCTCCCTTCACCCCCGCAAGTGCAAGAACACTCTCATCGTCGGCAATAACCGTTTCCGTCCCCTGTAGTGTAAGCGCACGGTCATCGAGTGTCGTCATTGTTTCCCCGGCGCGTGCTATCCGCACTGATATTTTCCCTACAACCTTATCCGCATCAAACGCATGCATCGGTTGCCCCATATCATTCATAATAAAGTTCGTAATATCGACCACGTTGTTGATTGAACGTTGCTCCACAGACTCAAGTTTTTCTCTCAGCCATGTTGGTGAACCCGCAACCGTAACATTGTCCACGCGAACGGCCAAATAACGAAAGCATCGTTTCGAATCTTCTATCACGACCTCAGGAACTCTGACACTTGTATCTGCGGGGATTTCAGGGGCTTTACTCGTTTTATTCGTAAACCCAAAAAGTGTTGCAAGCTCACGCGCAAGCCCACGGTGTGACAAAATATCGTGTTGACGATGAGGAAGAACTTTTACTTCCAACGTATCACCCGCAATATCTTCAACCTCAAGTGACTTACGCGACAAAACATCCTCAACCTGTTCAACAGGAGGAAGCTTTTCAACGATATGATCTTGTAACCAGCGGTAGGAAAATTTCATAATTAAAATTGTGACACGACACGCAAGTCGCCATTATACAAAAAGCGAATATCATCAATTCCCCATTTGAGCATGGCTAGGCGATCCATACCGCACCCAAAGGCAAACCCTTGATAGTTGCGATTATTGATCCCGCAATTATTAAGCACGTTGGGATGTACCATGCCTGCTCCGCCAATCTCAATCCACCCTGTCTGCTTGCACACATTGCAGCCAGTGCCTCCACATTTAAAACATTGCATATCAAATTCAACACCTGGTTCAACAAAAGGGAAAAACGAGGAGCGCATCCGAATCGTCGTATCTCTTTCAAAGAGTTTTGAGAAGAATGCCTCAAGAACTGCTTTCAAGTTTGCGAGAGACACTCCTTCTCCTACGAGCAATCCTTCGACTTGATGAAATTGCGCTTCGTGTGTGGCGTCTGTTGCTTCATTGCGAAATACCTTACCGGGAACAATAAGTGCAAGTGGTTGTGCTTTCTTATCTTCGTCCGTAAGGTGTGCCCATTTCTCCATTTCACGAATCTGTATCGAGGAGGTGTGTGTGCGGAGCACGAACCCCATAGGGCGACCAAGGCGGTCTTGTTCTTTTTCTTTTTTTAGCCAAAATGTGTCCTGCATATCACGCGAGGGGTGGTTGCGCGGCACATTCAAAGCATCAAAGTTATTCCATTCCGTTTCCATCTCTGGACCGTCTGCAACGTCAAAGCCCATATCAGTAAAAATCTGAGCAATCCTATCAGTTAAAATAGTGATGGGGTGTAGGTGCCCTTTGTTTACTTCCATAATATCCATATAGTACACGAAATAGGACTGAAAAAAAAGTGGGGTGGTTTCGCTTCGCGGAACCACCCCACTTTTTTTATTTTTGGAGCCGCCTCCCAGATTCGAACCGGGGACCTACGGTTTACAAAACCGTTGCTCTACCAACTGAGCTAAGGCGGCACATTATTTACTTCAAACTCTACTTTGTTATACACGCTCCATTCTTTTTCTACAACGGTTTTGTAAAACGATTGCTCCCCGCCCGACTAGACGACCCCAGTCGTTCGGGCGGGTACCAACTGGCCCGGGGTCAATCTGCTGATTGAGCTATTCTGGCATACTATTTTACTTTATGCTTTCTGTCTCTGATTTCAGCGACTCTTTGTATTCTGCCACATCTTGCAGAAAAAACGAAACAGAACCTTTTTTACGGATTACCCCCTTCCCTTTGACCATGTTAAATAGCTTTAAATGGCGGGTTTTAACCTTCTGCCCAAGGATAAGGGTCCGTCGTAGAACCTCATGCGCAATCGTATAAAAAAGCGCCATAAGGAGAGCGTACCCACGCGTAAGATATTTTACACGGAGTACGTGCCAAAGAGCATGTATCGACTCATAGAGCTTACCGTGAAGGTCTTTTTCGATACCCTCAATAAGCGAAAGTTTGAACTCACGAAGATATATCAACTTCCATACCACCATTCCAACGATGGTAGCGAGTGAGAGATAAAATAATGTGATAATAACAGTCATAGAAATATGATACACGATAATCAAATTTCGCGCTTGTTCTATAGTTACCGTGTTTTTTTATTTCGCAATGGTAAATCGAACAAAACGAGAAACAGCAATCTTCTCACCAAACTTTTGTACACCTCCATCAATAAGACCCTTTATGGTAAGGTCCGGATTCTTCACAAAAGGCTGTGCAAGAAGAGTTCGCTCTGCAAAGTATGCAGAAAGCTTTCCTTCCATCATCTTTTCCTGGATGTCAGCAGGTTTCCCTGACTCATCAACTTCTTTCTTAAACATTTCAATAACCTTTGCGCGCACCTCCTCGGTAATCTCTGTCTCGTCGGTGTACTCTGGGTTAGTAGCGGTAATATGCATCGCAATATCACGTGCAAGCGTAACAAATTCTTCGTTACGTGCCACAAAATCTGTCTCACACGAAAGTTCTATAAGTGTCCCCACTGTTTTATTGCTGTGAATGTACGACTGTACTACCCCTGCTCCAAGCTCACGGTCACCTTTTTTAAGGGCAATATCGCTACTCTTTTTACGGAGAATGAGGAGGGCTTTTTCTTTGTCTCCTTCTGCCTCCTCAAGAGCTTTCTTGCATTGCATAACAGAAACTCCTGTAAGGTCCCGCAATTCTTTGATTTGTTCAGTGGTAATCATAAAAGTAAGTTGAATTTTATAAAGCTCCTAATTTCAATAAATTCTCAGCAATTTATCTAGCACGTAAGGCGCAGAAACTATGAGTTAGCAATTGCTGACTGTTGGCTGTTTCTTCCCTCTTTAAAAGCCTGCGCAATTTGAGAAACAAAGAAGGTAATACTTGATACAGAAGAATCGTTTCCTGGAATTGCAAACTGGACTTCCTTCAAATTACAATCAGAACTTGCGAGTGCAATAATAGGGATGCCGAGATACTGCGCCTCCTTCACGGCAATTGATTCCTTGCGAGGATCAATAACGAACATTGCAACGGGCATATCTTTCATCGAAACAACGCCGGCAAAATTTCGCTCGAGACGTTCAACGTCTTTATCGATAAGGAGTCTTTCTTTTTTAGTATAGATTGCAAGTTCTCCCTTCTCGCGCTTGTCGCGCAAGTCCTCAAGGAGTGCGATACGTTTTTTAATTTCAGAGAAATTCGTGAGCACGCCACCAACCCAACGCTCTACAACAAACGGCATGTCAACAGACATTGCGCCATCCTCCATTGCTTTTTTTGCTTCGTTTTTCGTTCCCACAAAAAGAATCTGCTTACCACCCTTTGCGAGTGTTCTTACAAATTCCTTTGCGTTTTCAAGCTCAATGATAGTCTTTTCGAGATCCATGATCTCAACCCCATTCTTTGTACCAAAGATAAAAGGCTTTACGGAAGGATGTCGTCGTGAACGTGAATAGCCGAAATGTGCCCCTGCGGTGAACATTTCGGTTATAAGTTCGTGATTGTCTACTGTTTTTGTCATTATGATTTTAGGTTGGCTAGGTTTTAATTATTTAAAAGGGGAAAGAAGACACTCATAGCCTTACCTTCTTATTCCCTGTCTACAAGTCGTTATACTACCAGATAGCCACCCAAAATGCAAGGTTGAAGTGACCCAAAAGGCTTATATTCTCTTACTCCCCATCGTCTGCATCCCCCACAGTCCCTTTTGCACATGCCTCCAAAATTGGCTCGATATTCCCTGCAAAAATCTTTTCTACATTACTCCACGATTGCTTGATGCGGTGGTCGGTGATACGGTCTTGAAGGATGTTGTACGTACGAATTTTCTCTGATCGGTCGCCCGTACCAATCTGTCCTTTGCGGTCTGCTGAAACATCACTTTCTTTTTTTGCGCGGTCGATATCCTCGAGTTTCGCCATGAGCATCGACATCGCCTTTTCACGATTTTTCACCTGACTGCGTTCGCTCGTACAACGCACCGCAAGCCCTGTTGGTTTGTGAATGATACGTACTGCCGTTTCCACCTTGTTCACATTTTGACCACCCGCACCCCCTGAACGAGAAAATTCCATTTCAATATCAGCAGGATTTATTTCAAAATGTTTTACGGG
>Ga0051987_10001750_pt1 | contig 10890 bp, 7 predicted proteins | sample CryGey08umfilter_2_FD_58083 | JGI IMG/M metagenome (GOLD analysis project Ga0051987, IMG submission 58083) | Groundwater microbial communities from aquifer in Utah, USA - Crystal Geyser 4/10/14 0.8 um filter | ecosystem: Environmental > Aquatic > Deep subsurface > Groundwater | place: USA: Utah... | reverse complement strand
GCCTGATGAATAGTCCGCGCCTCAACCGTCCCTTTGAGATTTTCTCCAAACTTGTTTTTGACTGAGTATGTGAAGTATGGCATCTATTTATTTTCCAAGTAGTCGAAGCATTTCTTTCGGCCTAAACGCATGTGAAATAGCTGTTTCTTCACTAATCACACCCTGCTGCATAAGCTGCAGTAGATGATTCTCAAACAACATCATCCCTGACTCACTGCCTGTCTGGATCACTGAGTCGATCTGGAAAGCCTTGCCTTCTCGAATAAGATTGCTAATAGCTGAGTTTCCAATCATGATCTCGAGGGCCGCGCGACGGCCACCTCCCTGAGCGACCAAAAGTCGCTGTGAGACGATCGCTTTAATTGTCGCCGCCAACTGTTGACGGACTTGACCTTGTTGGGCAGCCGGGAAAACATCAATAATACGATCGATCGTCTCAGGCGCTGTGGCTGTATGAAGAGTAGCAAAAACAAGATGGCCTGTTTCAGCGATGGTGATAGCCGAAGAAATCGTCTCGAAGTCGCGCATTTCACCGATAAGCACTACATCCGGATCCTGGCGCAAAACAGAGCGTAAAGCTACCTGCCAACTATTAGTGTCGTGATTTAGCTCTCTTTGGGTAAAAATTGATTTAGCCGGTTTGTACTTAAATTCGATCGGATCTTCAATGGTGATGATGTGTTCGGTGCGAGTCTGGTTGATAAGCTCGATCATGGCTGCCAAAGTCGTTGATTTTCCTTCGCCAGTTGGACCAGTGAGTAATACCAAACCTTGTTTATAATCGGCAAATTCTTTGAGGATCGGTGGCATGTTTAGCTCTTCTAAACTTCGAACTTTATCGGGAATAAGCCGCATAGCCGCACCCATCGAACCCAAGGCATGAAAGACATTGACACGAAAACGCCCCTTGTCTTGGAATTGATAACCGAAATCTAGCTCCTTATTAACGCGAACATAATCCTTTTGCTCTTGGGTCAAAATTGGAGTGATGAGTTTTTCCATCATCTCATCAGAAAGAATCGGAGCACCCTCAACTAGAGTGAGAACGCTATCAAGGCGAATGATCGGCGGCTGGCCCACATTCAAGTGAATGTCAGAACCTCCCTTATCGACTACCGACTGCATAATGTCATGAATATTCATAGTTCCTCCTTATTAAATCTCTGCCACACGTTTAACCTCTTCAATAGTGCTCATTCCTTCCAAAACTTTCAAGTAGCCATCTTGCTTCATCAAGAGAGAACCCTCAGAGACTGCCACGTCTTCGAGCTCGCTCGCTGGTCTCTCATTTAAGATCAACTTGGCAATCGCCTCACTGACATTCATGACTTCAAAAATAGCAATTCGACCCTTAAACTCGGGTTCATTTTGGGGTCGGTCAGCTTTTGGCCTGGAAAGTTGTAAGTTCTTTGGATCTTGATTTCGTTCTTTGCAATACCTATCAAAATTCTTACCCAAGACTTTTCGCATATCCTCAACGACTTCAACTCCAGGAGTGTAGGTTTCTTTATAATTTGGATGTATCAAACGAATAACTCTTTGGGCTGCCACCAAAGTCATTGAAGAAGCCAAAAGAAATGGCTCAGCCCCCATGTCTAAGAGGCGGGGCAGGGCACCAGCGGCCGACGAAGTATGCAAAGTCGCAAAAACCAAATGGCCTGTCAGGGAGGCTTGGATAGCCAACTCCGCCGTTTCGCTATCACGAATTTCTCCAACCATAATGATATTCGGATCTTGTCGCAAGAAAGAACGCAGTCCCGAAGCGAAACTCAAGCCGGCCTTAGGATTAATCTGCACCTGATTCACTCCTGGCATCTCGTACTCGACGGGATCTTCCAGAGTCATGATATTTACCTTAGGGGTATTGATCGTATTTAAAACAGAGTAGAGGGTAGTTGTTTTTCCTGAACCAGTTGGACCTGTCACCAAGACAATTCCGTGAGGGACCTTAATCGCTCGCTGCATCATGCTTAGAGCCAAGCCAGTCAAGCCCAGTTCTTGCAAGGTCGGAACCGTACGATTTTTCTGCAGGAGACGCATGACAATTTTTTCGCCATTGATAGTCGGTAAAGTAGAGACACGCAGATCAATATTCTGTCCCTGACTCTGGAAATTAAAACGCCCATCTTGGGGAATACGTTTCTCATCGATTTTAAGCTTACTAAGAATCTTAATACGCGAAACCACTGCCTCGTGCACTGATGCTGGTAGAACTAATTTTTCGTTCAAAATACCGTCGATACGATAACGAATGCGAGTGCGATCTTCCTGGGGCTCAATATGAACATCTGAAGCCCTTGCCTTGATGGCAAAAGCCAAAATTGTCTCAACAATTTTAGTAATTGGCGCCTGCTTAATGGTTTTTCCCTGTAGCTCTGAGAGATCGCGTTTTTGATCTTCCGCCTCTGTTTGTTGCGTGGTTTGCTCTAAAGCTGCCCCGACTTCTCCGGACAAGGTCTGTGAGTAGTACTCAGCCAGTTTTTGCTCAAGTACCGACGGAATCGCATAGTAGGCCTCAATTTTTAAACCGGTTTTTTGTTGGGCAAAGTCGATCGCAGAAAGATCCAAGGGATCGAGCATAGCAACTTTAAGCAAACCATGTTCTTTCTCAAGAGAAAAAGGCAACATTTTATAATGTCGAGCAGAACCCTCAGGCAATTGATTAATCGCTTCTGGATATACTCCAATCTCATTAAGATTTACGTAGGGAACTTTGTTAAATATCGCTTTAGCCTCGGTAAAGTCTTTCTCAGTGACTAAGTTGCGAACAACAATCAGCTCTTCAACTGTTTTACCAGTACTGATATTCTCCACCATGATGGTGTTGGCCATGTCCTGGTCCAAGTGACCTTGGGCAACGAGAACATCCAAGAGGTTGCTATAATTGGACGAAGTAAACTGAGAATCGCTAGTGATCTGGGCAGACGCAGGCATAAAAATAACTAATAGTAGCTTTACTATAGAGGAAGAACGTTTTTCGAGCAATGACAACCTATCTAACCAGCCAACTTTGGACTTTCTCAAATCAGGAAAATATTCAGACAGAAACCTGCGAAGTCAGTAAGGCAATTTTTCCCTTGGAGCCAATAACAGCAAGCTCTCCTCACGCACTCTGGATAAATCTTGAGCAAGAAACGATCGGCATTGAAGTCATGCGAATACTCCAGGAGGAACTGGGTTTTAGTGCCTCAGCAAGCCATACTCGCTATGTTATCATCCTCCAGGCGGACCAACTCACAGATCAAGCCCAGCACGCGCTTCTCAAACTGCTTGAAGAGCCAGGAAAAAACACTCAGATTATCTTAGCAACTTCTAAACCTCAGCGACTCTTGGCCACGATTCGCTCTCGCTGCATCGAGCAAATATTTGCCAGTAATGACAAATCTCAAAAAACTTCGAAAGGATATCGGGAAGGCTTGGAAACGTTTGACTCTTGGCAGAGTCTGCGCCTTAGCCAGGCAGTAATTATGGCTGAAAAGTACAAAAAACGGGACGAAGCCAAAGAAACCCTTGAGAGAGTCTGCCTGGCCATTCGACTCGAGAGAATGCCGAAAACTAGTGACTCTACGCTTCACGCTACACAGAGCCAGCTACAATTTTGTTTAGGTGCACTTGAGCTTCTTGGAAAGAACATACATCCACAGCTAGTCATGGAAGACTTATTTTTTCGTCTGAACAATCTCGAGGGGAAATAGCTGGACTCACACGGGCTGGTATGATATACCATTGGCTCTACTTGAAATCAAAATATGGCAACTAAAGTAACTAACGCATATCAGGCTAAAGACATCAAGGTTCTAGAGGGTTTAGAGCCTGTCCGCAAACGACCCGGTATGTATATTGGCTCTACCGATGGTAAAGGCCTGCATCACTTAGCGAAAGAAATCCTCGATAACGCCGTTGATGAAGCCATTGCTGGTTACGGAAAAGTCATCCAACTTTATTACAGTAAAGTCGCCGAGTCAGAAATTAAGCTTGCCAAAGGTACCAAAATAGGCGAGGAAGCCATCACTGTTGTAGATAACGGCCGCGGTATTCCTGTGGATATGCATGAATCTGGTGTCTCAGCACTCGAGGTAGTCATGACAAAACTGCACGCAGGAGGCAAATTTGAGGAAACAGCCTACCAGGCTTCTGGCGGTCTTCACGGTGTCGGGTCCTCTGCTGTCAATGCTCTCAGTGCTGTCATGCAAGTTCTGGTTAAGCGCAACAACAAATACTACTATCAGTCATATAGTCGCGGTTTTCCTAGTGCGCCAACAAAAACTATTTCCGAAGAAAAAGTTCTTGAGATTTTTCCCAATGAAGCCACCCAATTCATCACTTATGAAACCGGTACTATTGCTCGTTTTATTCCTGATCCCGAGATCTTTTCCACCACTGCCTTTAACAAAAAGATCATCACTGAAGCTATCAAGGACCGCGCCTATCTTATGGCCGGACTTTACTTTCAATTTCGTGACCTCATCGATGGGGTAGAGTACGATTTTTACTTTGAAAGCGGTATTAAGTCGCTCGTCACACATCTCAACATGAGCAAAAAGACCTTGCATCCGGTCATGTATTGCAATGACGACTGGAAAGATGAAAACACTGGCCACTCAATTGGGGTCGAGATTGCCGTTCAATACAACGATTCTTACAATGAGCGCCTCGAGTCATACGTCAATGTCATCAAAACATCTGATGGCGGCGCCCACGTCAATGGCTTCAGAATGGCTCTAAGTAAAGTCATTCGTGATTACTCAACAGCTCATAACCTCCTCAAAGATAAAGAGTCATTCACCACCGAAGATCTGCGTGAGGGCATGACGGCAGTTATTTTTGTCAAAATGCCTTCTAATGACTTACAGTTTGAGTCACAAACAAAAACAAAACTTAACAACACGGAAGCTCAGTCAGCTGTTTATCAGGTTTTTAAAGATAATTTTACTGAATTCCTTGAGGAAAATCCCTCGGCTGCAAAAAATATTATCGGCAAAATTCTCTTGTCCGCTCGCGCTCGCCTAGCGGCTCGCGCTGCTAAAGAAGCTGTTATTCGCAAAGGTGTTTTTGAGGGCAGCTCGCTACCAGGAAAACTAGCTGACTGTCAGAGTAAAAATGCTGATGAATGCGAGATTTATATCGTTGAGGGAGATTCCGCGGGCGGTACCGCCAAGCAGGGCAGAGATCGAAAATTCCAAGCTATTTTCCCTCTTAGAGGAAAAATTCTGAACACGGAACGCGCCAGACTCGATAAGATTGTTGCCTTCGAAGAGCTGAAGAACTTAGTCATCGCTCTTGGAGCTGGCATTGGCGATACCTTTGATAAAAACAAACTTCGATACCACCGCATTATTCTCATGAACGATGCTGACGTCGATGGCGAGCACATCACCACTCTTGGTCTGACCTTTTTCTTCCGTCACTTACCAGAAATTGTTCAGGGTGGCTATCTTTATGTCGCCATGCCACCGCTGTTTAAAGTCGCTACTACCAAAACAGAACGCTATGCCTACACCGAAGAACAGCGCGACGCCATGATCACGGATTTTGCCAAACACGAATCAAGCTCTAAAGTCTCCGTCCAACGCTACAAAGGTCTTGGAGAAATGAATGAAACACAGCTTTGGGACACCACCATGAATCCAGAAACACGAACTCTGAAGCGCGTCACTATTGAAGACGCTGATATAGCCGACGAAACTTTCAGCATTCTCATGGGAGACGACGTCGCCCCCAGAAAGAAATTTATCCAAACCCACGCCCAAATGGCAGAGCTGGATATTTAGTAAAGGCAATCTATGAACACCTACCTCATTGGTCACATTAAACCTGATACTGATGCTGTCGTGGCACCGATGGCATTGGCTGAACTTTTTCACAAGCAAGAATGTTTTGGTTACTCTGATGCCGAAGTCGTCATCACAGATCCTCTGAATCCAGAAACAGGTTTTCTTTTCGAGAAATTTGGAATTGTCGCACCGCGACTAGTCACACTTGAAGAAATCAAGCCAGAGGACCGAGTTATTCTGGTCGATCATAACGAAGAGAATCAGCGTCTACCTGGACTAAATCCAGACCAAATTGTCGAAATAATAGACCACCACAAACTCAACTGTAATCTGAAGAATCCCATTTATCTGACTTGCAAACCTTGGGGTTCCTCGACAACAATCGCATATTACTTGATGAAACAAAATAATGTTGTGCCAGATCAAAAACTCGCCTCACTGATGCTAGCGGCGATTTTGTCAGATACCGTTGGCTTCAAAAGCGCTACGACTGTGAGTCAAGATCGGGAACTTGGAGCAGAGTTAGCCAAACTTGCTGAAATTGCAGATGTTGAAGGCTTTACTCTCGAAATTTTCAAAGCAAAATCTGATCTTAGTTCACTATCACCAGAAGAAATGGTCACCAATGACTACAAGATTTTTGAGTTTTCCCAAAAAACCATGATTGGCCAGTTGGAAACTGTCGAACAAAACGAACTGCTCGCGGGCAAGAAAACAGAGTTACTCTCAGCCATGGCTACGGTAAGAGAAAAACTCGGTGTTTCTTTAATTTTTCTAGCCATCACCGACATTCTGCAGGTGAATACCAAGCTCCTTATTTTGTCGGAAAAAGAGCAAGTAATCGCAGAGAAAGCTTTTGGTGGTACAACCGATGCTAATATTCTTGATATAGGCGCAAAAATGTCGCGTAAAAAGGAAATCGCTCCGCCTATAGAAACGGCCCTTAATTAAAGAAAATATGACTGACGAAGAACAAAAACTACAAGAAGATCAAGAACTCCGCGCCGGCAAAATTGGCACCGTGGAAGAGTCGCGATACGGCAAACTTCAGTACACCTCGATCGTCACTGAGATGCGCCAAAGCTATCTCGACTATGCTATGAGTGTCATTGTGGCTCGAGCTCTGCCCGATGTTCGCGATGGTCTTAAGCCGGTCCATCGAAGAATTCTTTACTCGATGTACAAGAGTGGCATTCATCACACCAGTGGCTATAAGAAATCTGCTCGCATCGTTGGAGATGTGCTTGGAAAGTATCATCCTCATGGTGATGCACCTGTCTACATGGCTCTGGTTCGCTTGGCCCAAAACTTTAGCATGCGTTATCCGCTTATCGATGGTCAAGGAAACTTTGGATCAGTCGATGGAGATAGTCCTGCCGCCATGCGTTACACCGAGGCTAGACTCGCAAAAATCACTACCGAGCTTCTCACTGATCTAGACAAAACAACGGTGCCTTTTGCCGATAACTTTGATGGCTCTCTTCAAGAACCGAGAGTCTTACCAGCAAAGTTGCCGAACTTGCTTCTGATGGGATCAGAAGGAATTGCCGTTGGTATGGCAACAAAAATTCCCCCTCATAACTTGACTGAAATCTGTAGTGCCATTATTTCCATGATCGAAAATGGAAGTGCTGTACAAAGTGATGAGACATTAACAAAAATCAAAGCTATCGCCGCACTGCCAAGGCAGGAAGAACTTATCGCCCAATTATCGGGAACTGAGCCGGCATTTCTAGCAGGGACTTTTGATACAACGTCCACTATCGATGACATCGTCACTCATGTGAACGGACCAGACTTTCCTACTGGAGGAATTATTTACGACTTTAAAGAAATCACTGAAGCATATCGAACTGGCAAAGGTCGCGTAGTCACTCGCGCTAAAGCCGAAATTGTTGAATCTAAAAAAGGTGGCTTCCAGATTATCGTCACGGAGCTGCCATATCAAGTGAACAAAGCTAGACTCCTCATGAAGATTGCCGACTTGGCCAGAGACAAAAAAATCGTTGGCATCAAGGATCTGAATGATGACTCTGATCGCACGGGTATGCAGATCACGATTGAATTGAAGCGCGATGCTAGGCCAAAAGTTGTTCTAAACAAACTTTTCAAATACTCCGAACTTCAGACTAGCTTCCCAGTAAATATGGTGGCATTGAATGGCGAAGGTACACCTCAGCTCATGAATATCAGACAAATTTTAATGGAGTTCTTGGCTCATCGTCAAACCATCATTGTCCGTCGCGCCCAACATGATTTAGTCGAAGCTGGCAAACGCGCCCACATTCTTGAAGGCTTGCTGATCGCCTTAAAGAACTTAGACGACGTCATCGCTACTATTCGTGCATCTGCCGATAGCAATGTTGCTAAAGACGCTTTGATGTCAAAATTTGGCCTCAGCGAGATTCAATCTTTAGCAATTCTCGACATGCAGCTTAAGCGCTTGGCTGCCCTCGAAAGACAAAAAATTGAAGATGAATACAATTCTATACAGGCGACAATCGGCGACCTTATTTCACTTCTCCAGGACCCCAAGCGCATTGTGAAAGTCATTGCTGACGAAACCCAAGGACTGATCGTTCAGTATGGTGACGAAAGAAGAACTAAACTCATCAAGGGCAAAATCGGCGAGTTCAGCGAAGAAGACCTAATTCCTAACGAACCAGCGGTAATTACTTTGACAGAAACTGGCTATATTAAACGCCTGAGCCCATCCGCATTCCGCTCGCAGTCTCGAGGTGGAAAGGGCAGCGTCGGCCTAAAAATGAAAGATGAGGACGTCGTCCTCACTCTCTTGTCAGCCAACACCCACGACATGGTGCTTTTGTTCACCAATTTCGGACGCGTTTTCAAACTCAAAGCGTTTGAGATTCCAGCTGTTAGTAGGCAGGCAAAGGGCACAGCTGTGGTAAATTTGGTAAATCTAAAACCAGATGAAACCGTTAAGTCTCTCCTCGTGATTGACGAGGCTGCAGACAAAGACAAATACATCAGCCTCGCCACCAGGAATGGTTTGATAAAAAAGACAGCGGTGAGTTTATTCGACAATATCCGTCAAAATGGCATTATTGCCATTACCCTAAATGAGGGCGATGAACTAGTCTGGGGGAAACTTACTTCTGGAAATGACGATATTCTTCTTATTACCCATTCAGGTAAATGCATTCGCTTTAGCGAACAAGAAGTGAAGTCTTCTCAGCGTGATACCAAGGGCGTTAAGGGAATTACCCTCAAGAACGATGACTACGTTGTCGGTGTTGAAGCGGTGGGGGAGGCAGAGAAGGGTTCTCACCTTCTAGTTATTACTGAATTTGGAATGGGCAAGAGAACAGAGCTAACCCAATATCCGGCCCAAAAACGGTCTGGATTAGGCGTTAAGGTATCAGACGTCACCAAACGTACTGGTCCAATTGCTGCTGCGCGCCTGGTAGATGCATCATGTATGGAAATTGTCATCAGCACTAAAGAAGGCCAAACCATAAAATTACCATTATCCAAAAAGTCAATTCCTATCCTAACTCGACCAACCCAAGGCGTTATTTTGATGCGCCTGAAGAGTACTGATCGAATCGTGGCTGTTGCTCTGACTTTCAAAGAACTTGAAGATGACTCTCCGGAGGAGATCGAATAATTAAGGGTGGACTCAGCGGGACTCGAACCCGCGGCCTCCTGCATGCCATGCAGGCGCTCTAGCCAACTGAGCTATGAGCCCATGTATTTTTCAACAAAGAGTATTGTATCACTTTTAGTTTGATAGCTTTCTTTATATATAGATTGGTTAGTGTATGTATATATAATGATTGATATTGCTATATATATTAGTAAATGTATTGATATTCTTAGATAACATAAAAAAGTCCATTGACATCTAGCAGTCTCCCCAGATGTGGTTGTTTCAACGTCGAATTAAAAACAAATCTCATTATCTGAATTTCGTCAAAATAAAGCTTGATAGATCAACAAATGTTTCTGATTGTTTGTTTTGGCAGTCTTAGAACTATACTGCTAATTTATTGAGTGTGAAACTTATCGTGAATTTTGCGAAGTTGAGGTCTAGTAACGTGTGTATAGATTTGTGTCGTCGAAACATTCTTGTGACCAAGCATTTCTTGCACATCGCGGAGGCCAGCACCATTTGAAAGCAGGTCAGTTGCGAAACTATGCCTGATTCCATGGGGACTAATTTTAATTGGCAGATGAGCTTTCTTAGCATATTTATCTACAATGCGCTGTACACTCCTAGCCGTTAGCCTCATTGACTCACCATCATCTACGGGCGTCGCTTGCTTGCCAGAGAACCTGATAAAGACTGGACTCCAATTGTCACTACGCTGACGCAACCAGGAGTCAAGCCACTTCGCAGCTCTTTCACTCAAGAAAACAACTCGAGGCCTACGACCCTTACCAATAACGCCAAATTCTCGTGTTTCCAGATCTATTTGGTCTCGATTAAGGTTTGTGAGCTCACTAACCCGCAGACCAGTAGAAAAAAGAACCTCTAAAATAGCCTTGTCTCTAAGACCAGCTTTTGTCGATATAGATGGCTGTGTCAATAGTTTTTCAACTTTCTCAGAATTTAGAAACCTCATCGGGATTGACTCAGCCTTGGGCAAATCAATTTTCTCAGGATGTAGCACTGGGACGTCCTGCTTAACCAAAAATTTTAGCCAAGACCTCATGGCAATGACATAGTAGCTTTGAGTTCTTTTAGAAAGAGTTCTGCCATATTGATCACAATACTGGGAAAGATAAACGCGATACTTCCGCATTTTTTCCTGATCAAGCTCTGAGAGGTCAGTATTTCCAGCGGCCTGAAACCAGTCGCAGAAACGCTTGAGGTATAAGGTATAATTACGAATAGTTAATCTACTTACATTTCTCTCAACCTCAAGATGCTCAAGAAATGCTAACAAAGCCAGATGGGGGAGAGTAGAAACTGCCATAGAAATGCCCAGACGGGTCACTCCCCTTATTCTAGCAGATAGTCTGTCATTCTGCTAAAAGAGAATATGAAATAATCTGATTGATACATCAAACTAATATTAACGATATGCTTTGATATTCTTAGATCTTCTTTGATAGCTTCTACATCTCAATCTTTGTTACATTTTTTAAA
>Ga0051987_10001749_pt1 | contig 10890 bp, 10 predicted proteins | sample CryGey08umfilter_2_FD_58083 | JGI IMG/M metagenome (GOLD analysis project Ga0051987, IMG submission 58083) | Groundwater microbial communities from aquifer in Utah, USA - Crystal Geyser 4/10/14 0.8 um filter | ecosystem: Environmental > Aquatic > Deep subsurface > Groundwater | place: USA: Utah... | reverse complement strand
ATTTCTTCCATTCGCGCTGAAAAAGTGCGTGACAAGAAACTTCAGGTCGTTAGCCGCCGCCGTAACAAGGCCGGTAAATTTCTGGGCCGTATCCGTATTGTGATGCGCGACAAGCGGAGCAACGGTAAAGCCGGACGCTACGCAGTAACCCAAGGCTAAGCCTTTCTCTTTCTAACCCGTAAACGAAAATAAAGGAGTGTAGCTGGTGGCTCGTATCGCTGGTGTTAATATTCCGACAGATAAGCAAGTGTGGATTTCCCTCACTTATCTTTATGGTGTCGGCACAAAAAATTCTTATGACATTTTGGCAAAAGCCAAGGTAGATCCTTCCAAACGCGTGAACGCGCTGTCTGACGATGAAGTCGCCAGCATCCGTAACGTGATTGATGCCGGGGTTCTGGTAGAAGGGGATCTTCGCCGTCAAGTATCTCTCAACATTAAACGCCTGATGGATTTGGGTTGCTACCGTGGTCTTCGTCACCGCCGTGGTTTGCCTGTCCGTGGCCAAAGCACGCACTCTAATGCGCGTACCCGCAAGGGTCCTCGCGGTAGCCGTGTGAAGAAGTAGGGAGGGATATTTATTATGGCAAATGCACAAACAAACGCCCGCACCAAAAAGCGCGATCGTAAGAACGTTCCCGCGGGTGTGGCCCACGTTACAAGTACGTTCAACAACACAATTGTGACAATCGCTGATGTGAATGGTAACACCATTGCATGGTCATCTTCTGGCCAGCAGGGCTTTAAAGGCTCCCGCAAGGGCACGCCTTTTGCCGCTCAGCTTGCGGGTGAAGCCGCGGCCAAAGGGGCCAAGGAGCACGGTGTTCGTGTGGTGGATGTCCAACTTAAAGGTGCTGGTTCCGGCCGCGAAAGCGCGCTGCGTGCCATTCAGTCTCAAGGGATTGAAGTCATCAGCATTAAAGATGTGACCCCAATGCCCCACAACGGCACCAAGCTACCCAAACGCCGCCGCGTTTAAGACTGGGCACTCACGGAGGAGCCTGTGCGCACGGCGCAGCTCCCCTCGCCCACGGGCTACCCGCCCATACCCCGCACCCGTGCCCAACAAAGTTGATTAAGAAACGGAGAGCCCCATGCAGATCCAAGCCAACTGGAAAGAACTGATTAAACCCAGCAAACTGGGCCTAAACCCCGGGAACATTCCCACCAAATCCGCCACATTTGCGGTAGAGCCGCTGGAACGTGGTTTTGGCCACACAATGGGGAACGCGCTTCGCCGTATTCTTTTGTCCTCCCTTCAGGGGTCTGCCATCTCCGCCATCACCATTGAAGGTGTGGTTCATGAGTTTGCCACCATCCCCAACGTGCAGGAAGATGTGACAGAAATTATCCTTAACCTCAAAGCTTTGGCTGTTCGCAACCACAGCACAGAATCTAAAACCATCAGCCTTCACAAAAAAGGCCCTGCAGTTGTAACGGCAGGAGATTTGACCCTTGGCCATGATGTGGACGTGGTTGATCCCGATTACATTATCTGCACACTTAACCCCGGTGCCGAGCTCCGTATGGAAATGACGGTAAGCAACGGTAAAGGTTACTCTGCCGCGGCCGATCGTAAAGCAGAAGAGCGCCAGCCCGGTCAGATTCTGATTGATGCAATTTACTCCCCCGTGCGTCGTGTCAGCTTTAAAGTGGCAGATGCCCGCGTGGGTCAACAGACCGACTACGACAAGCTGACCATGGAAATTGAGACCAATGGCGTGATTACACCGGAAGATGCGCTCGCCTTTGCCGCCCGCATTCTGCAAGATCAGCTGACCGTCTTCATCAACTTTGAAGATATTGCCGAAGAAGGCAAAGAAGATGCCGAGATGATCGACATCAACCCGCACCTCCTCATGAAAGTGGACGAGCTGGAACTGTCTGTCCGCTCTGCCAACTGCCTGAAGAACGAAAACATCGTTTACATTGGAGATCTGGTACAGAAAACCGAATCTGAAATGCTCAAAACACCTAACTTCGGTCGTAAATCTCTCAACGAGATCAAAGACGTGCTGGGTCAGATGGGCCTTGGCCTCGGCATGCGCCTGGAAAACTGGCCACCGGAAAACATTGAAGAGCTCGCGCTTCGGATGAACAAGTAAAAGCATTCGTTTTTGAAACCCCCGCTCTTAAAAAGCGGGGTTTTTATCTTGACACAAAGCCTAAAGTACCCCATAACCCGCCCAAGCATTAAGCAAAACTGATAGAATATTGGAGATAAAACAATGACACACGGCGTTTCTCACCGCAAATTTGGTCGCGATACCACCGCCCGTAAAGCCCTTCTTCGTGGGTTGATCATGAACGTGATTGAATATGGTACTATTGAGACCACCCTCGCCAAGGCGAAGGATCTGCGCTCCGTGGTGGAAAAAATCATCACCCGTGCCCGGGAAGACAGCTTGGCCAACCGTCGTCTGGTTGCCAAAACGGTTACCAATCCTGTCCTGGTTAAAAAACTTTTTGAAGATGTCGCCCCTCGCTTTGTTGGCGTTAACGGTGGATACACCCGCGTGGTGAAGGCCGGCCACCGTAAAGGTGATGCCGCCGATATGGCCATCATTCAGCTGACCAAGTAAGGCGTCTGTCTTACTCAAAGCCCCCGCTCAGGGGGCTTTTTTGTGCTTAACGTTGCAGCGATGCCACCCCGTTGCCTGTTTGGCGTGCTAAGCTATTCCCAATAAGAAGAAAAAAAGACAGACTGACCCTTAATGGTATTACGTCGTACACTCCCCTCCCGTGTATCAGCAGAGGCTGATACGAAGACGGCCGAACCCACCGCACCTGTCGCGGGGGCCACGCCATCGGTAGAGGCGGGAAGTATAACGCCAGAGCCTGTTGCCGAGAAAAATGTGCCAGATGCGGCTGAGGTTTCTGCTCAGCTGGATGATGCCCTTGGTGATTTTCCTGCCCCGAAGGAGCAAACAGCGCCTGCAAGCCTGGAGGAAAGCTTTGAGGCACCTCCCACGCCTGCTGCACCCGAGATGCCCCCCCAAATGCCAGAGGCAGCCTCAGCGCCCGTTGCCGAGCCAGAGAAGGCTCAGCAAGAAGAAACCCCAAGTGTTGCTGCCGCGCCAGAAAGTGCCCCTCAAGAGGTACCTGCGGCGCCATCCGAGCCTCTGGTCCCCTCAAAACCCCACGAAAATAAAATGAAGCCAAGAGTGCGGGAGAAAAAGCCCCGTAATTTTGGGTTTACCCCCCCAGCCGAGCCCGCACCTGTGGAGGAGTCCGCTCAAACGTCAGAGGCAGCGCCGGCCATGGAAGCGCCTGCAGATATGCCGCCCGCCTATGGGCAGAAAGAGGCGGAGACGCGTGATACAGAGGGCACCAGCAGTTATAGCGCAGGGCAGCCGCTAGAAGAAGAGGCGCCTTTTGCAGGTGCCCCCGCCCCCGCCGTGGCCGATTGGAAAGACATCGAAGAAGAGGAAAAACCTCAGAGCGCACCAGAAGAGTTTAACCCGTTTGAGGAGGCTCTTGCCGAAGAGGATCCTGCTGCGGCACCGGCCCCCGCGCCTCTCCCATCATCCTCCTCTGTGAGGGATGAAGAGGTGCAAGCAGAAGAACCTGCCGCCATGCCTGTGGAAGAGAAGAAAGAGGAAGACGAAGAAGCGCCTGCTCCCTCGTCAGATCTTCCCTGGGTGCAAGCCGCCGAACAAGAAGGGCGTGCCACCCTGCCGGATGCGGATGATTGGGCCTTTGCGGCCGATCAAACCGAAGAGGTGAAAGAAGGCGGAATGGAGACATCCGCGCCTTCCATGGAAGCCCCTGTAGATATTTACGGACCGGCCTCGGCCAGCCGCAGCCCCATGGGGGCAGAAACAACGGAGGTAGGCATGCCAGCCTCCTTGCCAGAGCTCCCCGGTGCAGCAGTAAGCAGCGCCCGCGCCGCCGCCTCGGCCAAAAACAAAGGCTCTCTCCAGTGGTTTATGGGGGCGGCTGTTGTGCTTGCCGTGGGTTTTGGGGTGTTTCAACTGGTGCGTAACGATGATTCTCAAGAGAGAGTGGCCCGCCTCACAGGCGCGCTGACAGAGACAACGGAAAAACTTCCGCCAGAAATGGGCGGTGTGCAGCCGAACGATGCCGGTAATCTGGTCACGCCAGAAAGCGTTTTTTCTATGGATGGCAGTAATGGGGGTATTTTGCCGCCGCCTGTCACCGGGGTGGAGAGCCAGCCCATGCCCACAGGGAATACGGTGATCGATTTTGCCGATGTCTCTCCTGCGGAGCAAAACCAGCCGATCGTGGCCGATGGTAGCGAGCAGATGCCGGAAGATATTGGCCTTATCGCCAAGTTCCAGCAGGCGGTTGCCGTTGAAAAAGCAAAGCAGGGCACAGCACCGGATGGTAGCGTTGCTGCCACCGCCGTGTCAGATCAAACCGGCCTTTCCCCCAAGGATAAAGCCCTTCAAAACATGGCCTTGCAGCAAAAAATAGAGGCCGAGCTTGACGCCTACCGCCAAACACTGGCCACGGCAGACAATGCGCTGGAAACCCCTAAACCCTCCGAATTTTTGAGAGGCGGAGAAGAACCCCTGGCCACCAAACCTGCACCAGTAGAGCCCCCCGCCGCCACAGGAGCCGAAATGGCCGGAGAGAACCCCTCAAACTTGCCTATTTTGCCAGAGCCTACGGCAGAAACAACCCCGCCTGTGAGAACCCTTGCAGATTTTGATGTGGCCGCATTTGAGCCGGATAAAAACCGCGTGCGCATTCCGAAAGGCATTAAGCCTCGCTTCTCGAGCACAGATTTCCCCGAGATGGAAGTTCTCTCCTTCGTGCCGGGCCGTGGTGTCATTGCTTTCAACCGCGGGAGAGAGGGCGTGCTGCTTATCGGAGAATCCCTGGAAGGCTGGGAACTGATCACTGTCGGGCCGGATAGCGCGCAGTTTAGCAACGGCAAACGCACCCAATACGTGACAGCCGAGTAACAAATCCATCCGTTAAAGGCGTTTAAGAGGTAAAAAACGGCTTGACGACTGCGCCGCGTTTAGGCATAACCGCGGGCGAGGGCCAGTAGCTCAGTTGGTTAGAGCACCGTGTTGATAACGCGGGGGTCGTAAGTTCAAGTCTTACCTGGCCCACCATTTTTCCCTCGTAAGGTTTCCATAAGGGAGAGTTTGGGCCTGTAGCTCAGTTGGTAGAGCGCGACATTCGCATTGTCGAGGTCAGCGGTTCGACTCCGCTCAGGTCCACCAAAATTGAAAAAAAGCTCCCCTCGGGGGGCTCTTTGTTTTATAAGAGACTATGATAGCCATTCATTACGATTGCGACCCGGGGCAGGATGATGTGATTGCCATCATGTATGTTCTGGGGAGCGGAAAAGTTGATGTTCAAAGCCTCTCCATCGTGGGAGGAAATGCCGACGTAAAACAATGTGCGCGTAATGCTCAGCAGATATTGGATATAACGGGGTTTAGCCACATTCCTGTCTATGTGGGGGCGGCAAGACCGTTGGCACGCCCGTTGGTCTCTCTCCCGGAAGTCTTTGGTGAAAGCGGGATGGATGGAGCAGGCTATTTACCTGATCCAAGCACACCGCCAGAAGAAGAAAACGCGGTAGATTTTATGTTAAAGGGCACAACCCCCAAGGTATGGGTGGCCACAGGGCCGCTCACCAATATGGCGCTAGCGTTGCAAAAAAATCCTCAGTTGGCCCAGCATATAGAGAAACTTATTGTCATGGGGGGCTGCGTTTATCCAGAACCTATTCACGGGCAGTTAGGAAATTACAAAGTACCGGGTACGGAAGGGTTTGCTGAATATAATTTTGCCGTGGATCCAGAGGCGGCTCGGATTGTGTTTGAAAGTGGTATTAAAGATATAACGCTTATCGGGGTAGATATAACGCGCACCGTTTTATTTAATCACAAAATAGAAAAAGCCTTGCGAGAGAATAAGAAAGCCTGTGCCGTTCTGGCGGCAGATATTCTGTCAACTGTCGGGCCGGAAGACCATCAGGATTATGCGGATTGTAAGGATTTTCCAGAAGACCCCGTGCGCGGCATGCACGATGTGGTCGCCATCGCGTATCTGACAGATCCTGAGCTTTTTCAATCAGAGATGTTACCACTTCGTATCATCACAGAAGGTCCTCCTTATGTAGCAGGGCAATTGCTTATAGATGAAGAAAGACCAGATCACCCTGCTGTGCGTGTGGTTACAGATATGGATAGAACAAAATTTCTGGAAAAACTTATACGGAATTTAAACACCTTACCTTGAAAGCTCAGGACAAGACAATTTCAGTAAGGCTCACAAGAATGGCACTTAAGACTAAAAGACCGATATAGATCACCTCTGATAAGGAGATTCTATGAAAGCGCCTGTTGTAAGTCATCAGGATAACGGGGCAAAGCATTAAGATAATGCTTACAAAAGCTGGGTTGGGTGAAAGCCATATAGCCGCCCAAGAGAGAGGACATCCAATAACAGCAAGGACCGAAAGCAAAGAAATGCCAGTCCACTCCCTTTTTTTAGGGAGTGAAATTTTATGGCTGACCGCAAGCATGCCAAAATAGCTTAAAACAGTCTGGGTCAGCATGATAATAGCCGAATATAAAAGGAGAGGACTTAAGCCAACCTTCTCTGCATTCATAAACTTGGAAAGTACCACAACAATACCCGCAAAGAGAGATACACGGATAAATCCCCACAAAACATCTCTGGGTAAGCCTTTCTTGGCAAAAAGATGCGTTCCTGAAGCGAGAGCGAGGCCGGTAATACCCAGAAAATAATATAAGGGAGAATGAGATACTGTGTTGATAAAAAATAGTTCAAAAAGCCCCCAGAATATGAAGATAAGAATGGTACTTATAGGAAGGTAAGCCCCGGCTATATGGCCGGAATATCTCTTCGAAAAGTCAAATGTCATAATACTGACAAGATGGCTGAGTACGCCTGTTAAAAAAGCCATGAGATACCATTGATATGACTGATCCGTATCCACAGGAACGATAAAAAACAACGGAAACAAACAAAGAGTACTAAGCAGAGATCGCCAAAAATTCAGATAATGCGCATGAATTTGAAAATGTTGGTTTGCCTGGGTTTGAAGAAGCGAAACGCAGAGCAAAACAAATGAAAGAATAATCCACATAAATTAAACCTTACTGGAAACTTATAGAAGCGACATTAAAAGAAGAAAAATAGTTAATCCAACCGTGCCCCGCGCACCCCATCTTTAAACCGCAGGGTCACATCTGTCGCCGGGGTGGCCGCACTTGTCACAAGCGTACCATCGGGCGCGGTTACAAGGGCAAAGCCACGGGCAAGGGGGGCCTCCGGGTTCAGGGAGGCCAGCAGACGAGCCAGTGCCTCCAGCTTGGCGGTAGGGGTTATCAGAAGCCGTTCTCCCGCCACCACAAGGCGTTCCTGCGCATCGTCCACACGTTGGGTGGCCTGCAGCAACAAACGCTCTGGCTGGGGCAGCATGCGGCTGAGAGAGGCAAGGTGGCGTGCATGCTCCGTAAGGGTCTGGCTCAGGCGGCGGGCCATCATCTCTCCTGTGGCGTTCAGGTGGGAGAGCAGATCACGCCGTACGGGCACAGCCATCTCGGCAGCGGCAGTAGGGGTGGGGGCGCGCACATCGGCGGCCATATCGCACAGGGTCATATCGGGCTCGTGTCCCACACCCGAGATAACGGGAAGAGGGCAGGCCGCCACCGCCCGCGCCACACCTTCGGTATTAAAGGCCAGCAAATCTTCAAAGCTGCCACCGCCACGGGCCACAATCACCACATCGGGGCGCTGGTCTTCGGGCAAGGCGGCCATACCGCGCAGGGCGGTGATGATCTCGGCCTCGGCCGTAGGGCCTTGCACGGCCACAGGCCATAACATAACAGGCACAGGGGTGCGGGCTTCCAAACGGTGCAGAATATCTTGAATCACCGCCCCCTTGGATGAGGTGATGATCCCAAGGCGGCGCGGTAAAAAGGGCAGTGGCTTTTTGCGGGCGGCATCCAGCAGGCCTTCTTCGGCCAGCATTTTGCGGGTGGCTTCAATCCGCTGAAGCAACGCCCCTTGTCCCGCCGGTTCTATTTTGAGGATTTTGAGTTGATAGCTGCTCCGCATGGGGTAAGTAGTCAGTTCACCTGTCATCACCACCAGCGTACCGGGCGGGGGGATGGTGAGACCGTTCTCAATCATCCCGCGCCAGGCCACGCAAGATATCAAGGCGCTTTCATCGCGCAGATCTCCATAAAAATGGCCGCTGGCGGCAACCTTTCCCACCAGCTCTCCTTGCACCTGAACCAGGCCAAAGCTGCCCTCCACCACGGCCTTTATTTCGGCCGCCAGTTGAGAGACGGAGAGGACAGACATAAGGGAGTAAGGCCTTTATTGAAGCTTGAGGGCAGGGCCGTCACCCACCACAACAAGCAGGCGAGAGGGGGTGTTAAGGATAGACTGTGCCGCATGAAGAGCCCCTTCTTTGCTGACAGCGCGGATACGCTCAGGCCAGCGGTCCAGATAATCGCGCGGCAGGTCTTCCAGTTGCATCATGGTTAAGTGAGAGAGAATTTTGGCATTGCTGTCCAACCGCAGGGGGAAGCTCCCCGTCAGGTAATCTTTAATATCCACAAGTTCTTCGTCGGTCAGGCCCGTGGCGGCCATGCGGTCAAACTCGGCGCGCATCAGGGTCAGGGCTTTCTCGGCGGTGTCGTTATTTGTTTGAACACTCGCCGTAAACAGGCCGCCACCGGGCAAGGGGCTGTTGTTGCTCCCCACACTATAAGCAAGGCCATTTTTTTCCCGCACTACATCAAACAGGCGGCTGGTGAGGATGCCGCCACCCAGCACTTCGTTCATCACAATGGTCGGATAATAAAGGTCATCCTTGCGGCTCACACCGCGCATGGCCAGTACAAGGCTGCTTTGGGGGGTGGTTTTTTGTTGGGTTTCAACACCGGTGCCCAAAGTCTCTGGCATATCAGGCCAGTCAAGGGGGGCACCTTCGGGCAGAGACGCCAGGGCAGAGCCATCCAAAAGGTCCACCAGCTTTTCAGGGGTAATATCCCCCACAACAGAGATAACCATGTTGGATTTTGTGTAATAGCGGGTGTAAAAATCGCGCACATCAGCTGCGGTAAGCGTAGCAACATCGGCGGCACGGCCTTCGGTCAGGTGGCCATAAGGGCTGCCTTCCAGCAGTTTTTCACGCAGCAAACGCTGGGCCATACCCGTGGGAGATTCCTCACGGCGCGAAATGCCGGAAAGGATAACGGAGCGTAAACGGGCCACGGCCTCATCATCAAAACGCGGCTGGGTAAGGGCAAGAGAAAACAGGCCGAAGGCCTCATCCATATGTTCGGTCAACGTGTCCAGGCTTATGCTCGCCGCTGTGGAGGACGCGCTTCCACCAAGGCGGGCGCCCATATCATCCAAAGCTTCTTTAAACGCGGTGCTGTCCATGGTGCCGGCGCCTTCATCCAGCAGGCTGGCAGTAAGGTTGGCAAGGCCTGTTTTGCCTTCGGAGTCAAACACGCTACCTGCTTTAAACGCCACATCAAAAGAGATCATGGGAATCTGGTGGCTCTCCACCAGCCAGACAGTAAGGCCTTGAGGCGTTGTAATTTCCTGAATATTCATGCCGTCGGTATGGGGGGTATCAGTCATGCCAAAAAAGCTCCCTATGGTGGTTAAGATGGATAAAATAAAGGTGTAAATGGTGTCCATAACAGGGCGGGAGCCTACCCCACCCCCTGCCTTGGGGCAAGGGGATAAACGCGCCTAAGACGCCTTAAACCCAAGCGTGGTGAGCACCTGATGCGCACGGTCCTGCACCTCGTGCCCGTCGGCAAGCAGGCGGGCATGCCCTGCTTTGGCCATGGCGGCAAGGCGGTCAGGGGTGGCGAGCAAACTCTTGAGCTGGGCCGCAAGATCATCGGCGTTCTCAAATAAAACAACCTCTTTACCGGGCTCAAAAAGGCTGGCGATATCATCGGTTTTCTCGCAAGCCATGAGTGTGCCCACGGCGGGTATTTCAAAACAACGGCGGGTGTAGGTATCATTGTTGAGCTTGGAAAGAAACACCAGCGCCACCTTGGCACTGGCAAGCCCTGCGCCGTAATCCTCACCATAGAGGGGCACAATGGGACCACCCATATGCTGGCAAAATGCCTCATAGTGGCGGCTTTTTTTCCAGCTGGTACCATAAAGCTTAAGGTTAATGCCCTGGTTAAGCAGGTGCATCATCAGGTCGTCGCGGCCATCAGCCTCAAAGTGGCCAATAAAAATCACATCACACGCAAGCTCGGGCTTGGCGATGGGGCGGGTGGCGGTATGAAGATAGTAAGAGCGCAGCAAGCTGACCGCAGGGGCCCCCGCTGCCTTAAGCTCGGGGATATTTTTATGGCGGTACGCAAACACATGGGTGTAATGCTTGAGTCCGCGTTTAAAATGCCGCCAAAAGTAAAAGGGGTAACGGTCAGAAAAAGGATCATCGTTGTTATATCCCACCACGTGCGCGCCCATCACCGTCAGGCGTTTAAGGGTGGAGGGCCACACGTGCGTCCCGCGGTAAATAAACACAAGGTCGGGGCGTTCTCTGCGGGCATATTTTAGTAGGTCTCGCTGGATTTTCCAAACAGCCGGCCCAAAAATAAGCTTGTTTTGCAAACGGTAATAAAAGGATTTCAGGCGGTTGCCATCGGTCGGGTAGCGGTCGGCATATTGGTAATGATGAAAGTAGCCTTTCCAGGAAAAGGAAACCACCTCACAGCCTTCATCTCTAAACCCACGAGAAAGCGCCTGGTCATAAATCTCGCCCCCGTGGCCATCCGATACCATGAGGACTTTAGGCATGGTTGTCGTCATATGCGTATCTCCAGCTTATCCAAAATATCTTTAAAGTATTTGTGCAGCATCCGTGCGCCAAGGCTGTGCCGCGCA
>Ga0051987_10001745_pt1 | contig 10913 bp, 11 predicted proteins | sample CryGey08umfilter_2_FD_58083 | JGI IMG/M metagenome (GOLD analysis project Ga0051987, IMG submission 58083) | Groundwater microbial communities from aquifer in Utah, USA - Crystal Geyser 4/10/14 0.8 um filter | ecosystem: Environmental > Aquatic > Deep subsurface > Groundwater | place: USA: Utah... | reverse complement strand
AGCTACACCTCCCTTTACAAAAGGAGCTGGATAATTAGCAGCAGCAGCCAAAGCTACTGTCGAGCCAATCATAGCTAAAGAAGCTACGGCGGACGCAATCTTCTTAAAATCAAATTTCATTTATTTTTATACCTCCTTTCATCTTTATGTTATTGACGACCCGTAAAGGTCCCTCTTAAAGGAAGTCACCGTTTAATTGGTAACTCGCCACCCCATCTTTCGACGTAATCGCCACCTTTTATGTTATCATAAGGGGGATATTACTCTCTATAAGAGTTAAATGAAAAACCTAATTTTCGTTTAAAAAGCTTTCCCTAACTCCTATTTTCACCTAAAAACAAGTATTCATAGCTAAACAATTCCTTTATAAAGCTTATGCTACCACTAAAAAAGAAAACAAGATATTCCCCTTTCTGGACTTTATCATAAAAAAATCAGTTCAACACAGAACAGGTAATAGAGGGTATTTATAAACATATATTGTAAATAGAAACATATATATACAAAAGTTATTACCAACATACGTGTTTGAATAATACCCATAAACAAAATGGCGCAAAAAACTAAGACAAGGCAGATATCTATCGTCGATAAATCTGGAACATTCACAACCATGTTCAAAAGATTCTCAGGAACAAAAGAAGAATATGATTTTGAAGGTATTTCAGCTTTAAGAAGAGTTCTTTCAAACGAGAAGGCGAGAATACTACATATGGTAAAAAACAAAGAACCAAAATCAATATATGCCTTAGCAAAAATGTTAAATAGAGACTTCAAATCTGTTCGTCAGGACTTGCATCTTTTATCAAGATTTGGATTTATAGACTTTGTAGCCGAAAAAAAAGGAAAAAGACAAAGTTTACGCCCTATAATGGTAGTAGACTCAATTAACATCGAAATAAAAATTTAGTAGCACAATTTTAACGTATTTGTAATCCTTCCTGGAAAGGCAGGTAAAAAGTAATCTGCCCCAATTATACTCTTCTCGCATATTCCAAAACTCAAAGAGACTATCTTTTCTTCATTATCTCCAGATTTGTAAAGAGAAGTGAACTCATATCCCTTTATAATCGCCTCAGGCCCCACATTCCAGCTGTTTTCAAATATATCCTTCAAAGTCTTATTCAAAACAACACATGAGTCTTCATCATTCAAGCAATTATCATTACTCCAACATCTTTCAAAAAGTTCGCCTAAATCCGCATATTCACTATTTCTGATTTGACACCCAGTAGTATATTCCCCCATACTTTCCAAAAACTGGTAAATCTCTTTACTATCTCTTGTTCCAGTATCTTTATTCCGAAAACTCAATCCTAAAAATATAAGCAATACAATCACCATCACAAGCATAATCATAACAAAGCCTACAATCTCTTCCTGTCCTCTTTTCATCCCGCACTCCTAAATCCAATGTTTATTTTTCCCAGCTCACACTTGCTTCCAAACACGGCATCGTACCTACACAAAGCAACGAAAGCCGAATGGGCGATATAATTATTCTCTTTGATAAGGGTAATTGTTCTACAATCAGGATAATTTTGTTTTGTGCACTCTCCTTCGCTTTTAGGGTATATCTTTTCTATCTGAAGGAAAGGAAAATCAAAGAATCTCTGATAGCTCGTTCTATTTTTCAAAACCATTATCTTGTCCAAGTCAACACAAGAGGCACAATCAGTAATACTCCATGCAAATTCAGGGCTTCCAGAGATTTTCTTTACAGATTCTCTTGCTTCATCCTCTCTTAATACATTAACGTCCCCTTTAAGACTAGCAGACCTGACTGAAATATAAAATAATGCAACTATGGCAAAGAAAATCATTATAGCCACTAACACAAACGCCATCTGCTGTATTTTTATCTGCCCTTTAGAATAATTTACAATTGAGTCTGTCATTTTTCTCCTTTAATCCATCTGATAATAACTTGATAAAACTGAGTTTTCCAGAATCTGCTTCCTTTAGAGAATCAGAATAACTAATCAAATCCCCTGCAAGATTACTTGAGCATCCTTCTCCAGAAAGAAAATTAGTCTTAGCGGCATATAACTGTGCTAGTTCAGAGTTTCTCTTCATAAGTCTCTCTACTTGACACCCATACACATCAAAGTCAGAAAAAATTGCCCCATAAATTAATCCAGATTCATAACGGACAGTTCCTTCTTTTTTTACAACACTTCCAGAAGAATCATCTTCAACATTAAATCTAACATCTATATCGCATCCTGAGCTCGAAAAACATACCTTTCTACTTCCCAAAGGACAATTCTCTGAATTGTTGATTGTTATTCCAGGTAATTGCAAATCATTTATTTCTTCTTCAATATCGTTAGGAGGATTAACAAAGCAATACTTTCCAGTATACATAAACATCATATCTGCAACTTTATATGGCATCTTTAAGGGTTTAACAAAAACATAAATCTCCTTACCTTGAAGAATTTTAGATGAAAAAATATATTTATTAGACGATTTAGCAGCAACTCCCGGTTCCATCCATTCTTTTCCTATCCCGCTTTTCGTTGCAGTGCTCAGTTTCTGTTCTCCAAATGTTCCAAAATTTCTACATTCATTATATATCCTTGTTTCATCTGAAAAACCAAGAACAATACTCTTTCCCTCTTCTAGATTTGTTTCTATAGGGCTTAATATCGACTGTAGCTGCGCAGCAATCTTTGTATCACTTTCATATCTGGAATTCCCTATAAGGCTTGTTGTAGTATAAATTGCTAGAAATATCACTACGGCCCCAACGATTATAGCAAAAATCCATGCAAAACTAAATTCAAATCCTTTGTTATTCATTTTTCATCCTATCTTAACAATGTCGTCAAAACTTCCTTTTTCAATTCTAAAGCTTACTTCATTCTTCACCACTGGAAAACATCTAAAGCTCCCCGTCTCTATATGTTCTATAGTAGTGTACGGCTGGTCACAGGTGCTTTCAGGAGGATAAAAAAACAAATTCCCATCATATCTAGTATAATCTTTAAGCGAAGCATATTCTCTTGTTGCAGTAACCGGATTCTCCTTTCCCAAACAGACCGCTTCAATTCCGTTAGGTAATTTTCCTGTAAACTCATCATCTACTATTTCAGAGCTCCAAGCAGTATTAATCTTTTCTTGCAAGTCATCTTTAAACAAGGCAATGTCTGCACATTTTCCAATATTAATAAATTTCGTTACGACATAAATCGAAATAGCAAAAATGAATATTATAATAATGATAGAAAAAATAACACCTATAGACATAAATTGAGACTGCCCTCTTTTCATATTCATCATAAATAAAAATTCTAATTAAACCTTTCTATTTGTTATTTTGCTTCTGTCCGTCAATGCTATATTCGTATCCTTTCTTATAACCCTGGCTCCCAATCCAATTAACATTAGGTCCGCAATCTCCTATTGAACTGCAGACATTTCCCTGTCTTTCAATCCATCCATCCGTAAGACAATCACAATTTTCCTTACAACTTTCTCCTCCTAGTAAGCCTTTTTCAAAAGTTACAACGCACTGAATACTTGCCTGGCTACATATCGCCTTTGTCTCTTCAGAATTCCAGAAATTTAATCCTGGAGAAGTTATTGGTAAACATACTCCCTTTCCATTTTTGGCAGGAAGGATTGCCTTATCATCCCAGAAGCAGTCTCTTCTATCCGTGTTTAAGCAATCATCTTCCGCTGTCTGAGCAAGGCAATCTTGCCATCTATTAACTCTACATGCTGCTTGAGAAAATTCTCCAGAATCGGTTTCAACTTTGTTTTCTATACATATCTCATTCCTGAAATCTGCACATGGCTCCGAAACTACTTCTCCATTCATACAAATATACCTGAAGGCTCTACTTCCTACACTATCTTTGCCATCTCCCTCTTTATTATCAGAAACACACCAGCTTTCTCCATGATTTCGGTCATTTCCTTGATCATCTTTACAATTTAAGTCAGCACATATAAAATTCCCATATGTTGGGCTTGTTCCTGCAGACTTCTCATCCCTACAAAAGCTTCCCTGCAAATAATCACAATTTCCACAGCTTTTAGAATCCCCATTTCCTTGTCCAAAACCACAACTATCATCCTTTCTTCTTACATTAGTCCAATACTCTTGGTTCTGAACTTTAGAAGCGTCATAAATATTTGCAGGATTTCCACATGTATCTTTAAAGTAAACTTCATCTTTTCCTAGAACGCAAGTTGTTTCCGTAGTTGGTCCGCATATCGTAGCTAACTCTTCAGCAGAACACAATTTATCTTTATAAAATTCCGTGTCTGTCTGTTTTGCATCACACTCTCCCTTTGTTGTGAACTCACAATTTCTCTCAAATTCATTTTCGAAAACACATGCTCCAACGTCTTGACTCTGAACAGAAGCCACACACTCAATTTCAGATTTAATACTCTTATCATAATTAGTTTGCAATCCAAGAAATGCTGAAAGTCTCTTACATCTTACTAAAGAAACAAAAGATGCCTGATTGCCCAAAGTACAACATCCAAGTTCACACTGAGGCGGGCTTTCTTCAGTCCAAATACCCCCATTCTGATTACATACTAATTGAGGAGTATTATCCGCACAAGTTCCTTCAGTAGAATCGTAGCAGGTTCCTGCTCTACAAAACGATGTTGCGTCACAGGATGTTGGAACCTGTCTGGAATTAGGTGCACATTCTTCTGAAGGTACGTTCTGACAAAAAGCTCCTGAATTTGTCTGTTCACAACACACCGTATTTGTTTGCGCAGAAACTCCATCAACCATAAAAAACGTTCCTAAAATCATTAGGGCAACAATTAAACTTATTTTTTTGTTCATGCTCCAACTCCTACATGGCTTCCATACAAAACAGTATATCTAGCTTTTAAACCCTCAAGGCTCAGACTTAATCTTTGAAGATCATTGTGGTCTACATCTCTAATTACCGCAAGTCTTTTCAAATCTCCAGAAGCCGCTGCAATATGCATCGCCAAATGTCCAAGATAATCCCTTGTTCTTAAGAGAGGGTTACCCTCTAAAACATGTTCGTAATTTCTAATTCTTGCTTCTAATTCCTCAACCTGTTCGCGAGTATCTTTTAAATGAATCATAGTTTCTCCAAGCCGTATCCGGGAGGAAATACAAGGCTTCTCGAAGAGAAACTGAACTTGTCTCCTGTAACGACATTGCTTAATGTATATAATGTGTCTCCATTCCTTTTTAGCTTTTCTATCTTCAAATCAGGATAATACTGAATATATGATAAGGTTTCTGTATCTCCAAGAGTTGACTCAAATTCTACCATGCTTGTTGAGGTTAAAAGTAAATCATACATTTCAGTATCTAATGAAGTGGAAAATCTTCTAAATGTCTGGCTTCCATCTTTTACTATAGCTAATGGAGAATCAAACTCAATATTAAGTTTGCCAGGAACAAATTCAACATTCAACTCTCCTTCATCCGATTCAACAGCATATCCTTTTTTTTCATACAAAACTTTCAAATCTTGTGCACACTGTCTTGCCCTCGGCTCGATAATCGATTTTAGTTCTTCTTCAAAATGATTTTTTATCAATGGTTGCTGAACAAGACATGGCTTATAGTTCTCAGAAGTATAGCAAAGATAAGTAAACTTATTATCTTGATACATTACATAACTTTGTGGATTTGAGTAACCTCCTTGAAGGGCTAGGCTTTCCATGTTTGCCCTCGCGTCTTTTTCTATACAATCTCTCAAATAAGAATTAGGTTCAACATCGCTTGTAAGAACACTTATTCTAGGGAACAAAAATACGACTGCAACAACCGCAACTATTACAATGGCAATAATAACAAACAGACTTATCTGACCCCTTTTATCCATGCCTGAAAAAAGCCAGTCTTCATTTATAATTCTTGTGTTTAATTAGATTCGCTTTCATCCCAAGCATCGTGGCATCCATTGTCATGTCCATCAATTAATCCGTCAAAGTCATCGTCCAATTCGTTAGAACACTGCGCAGATGCCTCTCGCAAGTAAATGTTAGCATAAGTATCCTCTCCATGATAAAATAGTTTAACGTAATCCTGGAGATCGTTTGTATAGTGAATTATATAAGTAGCAAGGTCAGATTTTATATAAGTCGTATAAACATTGTTTCCTATATTTTCATCTTCAATTCCCCCCGGCCCACCAAATCCATGGTTATCAATCTGTCCTACCTGCAATTCATCCTCGGAATTATCATCCAAAGTCATATTGAAAGAACTTCCAGAATTTAGATTTTGATATTTATCCTCTTCAGTAAAGAACATATAAAAGCTGTCAAAACCATGCCCAGGTAGATTCAAATCAAAGTTTATTGCTCCAGGCAAACTATAATTTTCATTAGATATGTAGGGTAATTGAACATGTAAACCCTCTTTGGTGTAGAATTCATCAAACGAGCCATGATTAATAGAAAATTTAACCTGTTTTTCAGGTTCAGTAACAACGTCTTCAACAAATAATTCAACGTTACCTATGAAACAGGTGCTTCCAATTGGTTTATCAGAACAGGCATAAGCTCCAGTCACTACATTTTTGGCACTAACACTATTCTCTTGGATATCTTCAGAATTTATAGTTAACAGATAAGACTCAGCTAAACTTTCATTGATTGGGGATTCCCATGTGGACACAAACCATTTATCGCCTTTAGACGGGCTAAAAGTTAAGGAATTATTATTTGATGTGGTTAGTTTAGTATTTTCATCTTTTCCGATCCCAATAAACTCTCCTGTTTGGTTTGCGTATAATAAATTAAATTCTGCTAATCCGTCCTTGAAAAAGGCATTTAGCTTGATGCTCAATTGTCCATCAGACAAGACATTCATCTCTTCTTCAACATGGGGGATAAAGCCATTCATAAGAAATTCAATTGATTCAAATGCAGGAAGCTTAATTGAACTATTGTCCGTGATAAACATGTCGTCATCAGAAACCCATTCAAGTTCTATTTTGTTCAGATAATAAACTTCAGATTCGTTATAGCCATAAATATGTGCAATAAATCCATAAGTGATATCTCCGTTAACCCTTATTTCCTGATTGTCTTTTAACATAATTTCTCTCCTTTCTTTGCTATTGCTTTCATTTAAAATAAATACCGGAGAGCCGTCAGCTAAATAAGATTCAATAATCGTATAATTGGTATCAAGAATTTCCAGATTCGTTTTTTCAAAGTCTCTTAATCGCCCATTTACAATTGATGATTCAGCTGAATAAATGAATTCTTGGGTGTAATTAAATACAAATACTCCCGAACTAAATCTGATCCCAACAACCGGGGTTTTTCTTGTAAAATTCTGTAGCCATTCATAATCAGAATCTCTAAAATGTTCTAATCTCAAGTTTCCTAAGCGTATTTTTTGTTCAACGTAAAAATTTCCATTAATATTAGAATATTCATAATCTTCAAGTAACCTTACTAAGTCATCATTATCTACTGTTACTCCAAAAACATTTTTGATATCATCTCCCAAGTTGACTTTGTCGCTCGATTTAGCTAACAAGACATAATCGACACTTTCATCTTTGTCTCTTGGGCTTGTACATTGAGCATCATATAAATCAGCCCAATTATCACCATCGTTATCCTGTTGGTCACTACATTGATATTGGTATTCTTCAAGACATCTACCATTAGAGCATGTAGTCTCACATTCATATTTGTAATTAACCCTTCTTGAGTTATTTCCGCAAAAAAATTCATTTAGAACCTTTGGAGTAAAACATCCGTCTTCAACGCAGTTTCCCCATTCACAAGTCTTTCCCTTTTCAATAAAATTAATTCCCCCATCAGAATCAGTGCATCTTGGGAGAACGCTAACCCAAGGAGAAAATTGAGGGCTTAATTTATAGACCATTCCTCCTCCAATAATTGCTAAAACTCCAATGATTAATAAAATTTCAATTCCTACTAGACCTCTTTTATTCATTCAACAAGCCAGAAGAAGCAAGTTTATAAAAATTCCTAAAACATATAAACCGAAAACCTTAAATATGTGAGAACACATAAAGATGTATGGTAAACATGACACTCTCAATTCCAGAAGAATTAGCACGAAGGATGAAGCTATTCAGGGAAATTAGATGGAGCGAGGTAGTAAGGCAGGCAATCGAAGACAGAATAACAAACCTAGAGGCAATGGAAAGAATTGCCTCAAAAAGCAAACTAACAGAAAAAGATGCAAAAGAAATATCAAAATTAATTAACCGTTCTGTAACGAGAAAGTTAAATCTAGAATGAGGTTTATCCTAGACACAAACGTCTTGATTTCTGCGTTGATAAAAGATTCTGTTACAAGAGAAATATTGGCAAAATCAGGATTTGAGTTCTATTATCCGGAAATATCTTTAGAAGAAATAACAAAACACAAAGAATTAATCCTAGAAAAATCAGACATGACAAAAGACGAATACTCTGAACTACTTAGAAAGATATTAACTTACGTGAGCTTGATTGGACAAGACAAAATAAACTCAAAGCTAGAAGAAGCCAAAGAGATTTTCAGCCATGTTGATTCTGACGATGTTATTTTTATTGTAGCTACATTATCAATCGAAAACGATGGAATCTGGAGCGAAGACAAGCATTTCAAAAGTCAATATAAAATAAAAGTTTACACAACAAAAGAATTAATGGATTTTTTAAAAAACAATTTTCTCTAATAACCAGCCCTAACCGTCAGGCATTCTCCTACATTACTATATTCATCTTTACACTTCACGTAATAATTAAGATTTGAATTAAAGTCGGCACTATGAATTAATTCATCTCCAGACATCTCTGAAACATCTTCATCATCAAATCCAAAATTACATGAATTATGGCTATAACTACACATTGAATCCTCATTAGTTATAATATAAAGCAATGAATTCTGGGAATAAACTCTTGTTATTGTAGGTCCAACATTATCCACTTCTATATCAAATTGCACGGAATCCTGAGCAAAATTTCCAACGTCATCTTCACATCTTATCCCGATATCATAATTTCCTTCAAACAAACTTGAGAATGTTTGCCTATGGATATCTCCTCCAGATTCAAAGAACCTTGCTAAATTATTGTCTCCTCCAAATCCATAGGTGCAATATCTATTTACAGGCGCACCTCCAGAAGTTGTAACAGTCAAATCGACACTTACATATCTCCCCCCTGTCTTTATCAACCCATTTACAGGTTCAGGATTAATCTCAACACTTTCAATTATCAAAGGATCAGTAGTTTGGATTATTTCATAATTAACACTCTGACTATTTGCATTTCTCTCTCCCTCTTCAGCCCACGGCTTGTCTTTACATCTCAAATAATAATTTTCATCGCCTGCAACAGGTAATGTTGTTAGACATTCAAATCCAAACAAAGTCATATCGCTTACATTGTTAGCACAATCAATCTGATTCTGCATCGTTTCGTAATCATTATCAGTCAAACTATATCTACAATCCGCAGGCTCATTAGTATAAAACGTCAAATTTAATTCGGTAGCATCTAAAGATACATAAGCCGGACTTTCAGGATTAAACTTCTGCAATATTGGCGGAGTTGTATCATCTTCAGGAGAAATACAGAATCTTACAGTGAAATCATCATCATTTTTATTCCCACTTCCATCCTGACATCTTACATATAAGTCAAAGTCAGCTCTTCTATTAGGGTCAAATCCTCCTTCTCCTAAACTTTCCAGCGAAGGCAAAGATAAAGCAGTTATATGATTCTTCTTGAACAAACTACTTTCACCAAAATAAAATTCCATATCATCAAAACCCATTCTTTCAGTATCATACTTACACTGCCCATGTTCATTTAATGAAACCCCCCAGATAACTTGCGTATAAGCCGGAATACATTCACTCTCAGAGTTTTCAATCTTAAAGCTTCTATCCGTAACCTCAGCATATTCAAAACCTTCAGAAATCACCTCATAATTAGGACTTATCCTTGGAGCAAGAGTATCATCTGGGGCTACATTGATGCACGCCTCTTCGCTCGTGCCCTCATTTACAAATTCGCACGTCTGTCCTAAACTCTGACATTTATATTCCGAGCACGGCAAGTCCCCTTCCGTACAAGTCTCACAATCCTTGCCTCCGATTGGCGGTTGCCACGGATTACATGTAAATGCAACGTTTATTGTCCTTGTATCTCCGATGCCAAGGAGTTTTATTATTATTGCAATAATTATGAGAATGATAAGTAATGGGAGAAGAAATTGTCCAAAAATTAACCCAGGATTAGCGAATGCTCCACTAGTTGTAACTATATTCAATCCTAAATAGCCACCTGCTACAATTCCAACAAGACTCACAACTAATGCCCCTTCCCCTTCAAGACCAAAAAGCTTACTTATAATAAATCCAGCTGCTGCCCCAATAACCGCCCCAGCCAAGACGCCAGAATATCCTCCCAATCCAATCTCCCATGCACCCCCTCCAATTGTTGCGATAATGCCACCAATAGTAGAACCAGCAAATCCTCCTGAAAAATACCCAATCGCAAATAGAACACCAGTAGCTCCTAAGCCAAGTTTTCCAAGAGTTTCGCCTATTCTATTTTCAAATTTAGGATCACTTGGATCTAATCCGAACAGTGCAGCAATCTCATCTTTTGTCAATGGATCGGCATGTTGTCCTTTTATTGGTTCAATATAATCTCTTAATCCAGAAATATACCCCTGACTTAATTTAGGAGAGTTTTTTACACTATAACCATCGCTGGTAAATTGTCCTTGAATATTTACATCCCCTCCACAATCACCCAAGCTAGTACATAGGTTATTCATAGTCTGAGCAAAATCAGGCTCGAGACATTTTCCATTAGCGACATTTTTCCATCCACCAAATCCTTTTTGCTGTATTACTTTGCATTTTTGCGTTCCAAGCCCACAGATAGATTGTCCTACTTCTCCT
>Ga0051987_10001744_pt1 | contig 10916 bp, 9 predicted proteins | sample CryGey08umfilter_2_FD_58083 | JGI IMG/M metagenome (GOLD analysis project Ga0051987, IMG submission 58083) | Groundwater microbial communities from aquifer in Utah, USA - Crystal Geyser 4/10/14 0.8 um filter | ecosystem: Environmental > Aquatic > Deep subsurface > Groundwater | place: USA: Utah... | reverse complement strand
CACAAAACATAAATTGCTGATAGAGTAGAGCCATGTCTTTAGCCTTAATCTTACGCCCCCAATCACTCGCTGAATTTATTGGTCAAAAACACTTGGTTGGAGAAGATAAACCTCTCAGGATAGCCATTGAGAAAGGTCACGTTTTTTCGATGATTTTTTGGGGTCCACCAGGTGTGGGTAAAACCACTTTAGCCAGAATGATTGCCCACTCTCAGGGTAGAGAATTTGTTGAGTTCTCAGCTGTTTCAGCTGGCAAAAAAGACATTCAACAGTTGATGCAGCGGATTGACACCATGCAACAACTCAAACCTCAGCTAGCCCCAATTCTTTTCTTAGATGAGATTCACCGCTTTAACAAAGCTCAACAAGATTATTTGTTGCCGTTTGTTGAGGAAGGCAAAATTGTCCTCATTGGCGCTACCACCGAAAATCCGAGTTTTGAGATTATCTCAGCCCTACTTTCCCGCTCAAAAGTGTTCACTTTACAACCATTAAGTTCGGATGAACTGAAGATCTTAGTGAAACGGGCAATTAAAGAGTTGATAAAACAAACTGGCAAAAAGATCAAAGTTGACGCTGAAGCCGAGGCGTGGTTGATTAATTTTTCTGCTGGTGACGCCCGCAAACTCTTAAACCTGGTTGAGAATACCTTTGAACTTTATTCAAATCTTTCGCTCGACTCACTCAAATCTACCCTCCAAACCAGTGCCATTAAGTATGACAAAGACGGTGAGGAACACTACGACACCATCAGCGCCTTTATTAAGTCGATGCGTGCCAGCAACGTTGATGCCGCCCTTTACTACCTCGCCAGAATGGTGCACGCTGGCGAGGATCCCAAGTTTATCGCCCGAAGAATGGTAATTTTTGCCAGTGAAGACATTGGTCTGGCCGCTCCCACCGCCCTGGTGGTCGCCAACGCGGTGTTTGACGCCGTCACCAAAATTGGTTATCCAGAGGCACAAATTAACTTGGCTCATGGTGTGGCATACCTGGCCAACTGCAAGAAAAATCGTTCTGCCTATGACGCCTACTTTTCAGTCCTGAGAGATGTAGAGCAAACTGGTAACTTGCCAATTCCACTTGAGCTGCGCAACGCCCCAACCAAACTGATGAAGGAGCTGGGCTATGGCAAGGGCTACCAGATGTACCCAGACCAAAGCAAATCATTACTGCCAGCTAAGCTAAAAAACAAAAAATACTTTTCCAAGTCAACTTAAAATTTTCCTACAGTTGATGCAAGCTAGCTGAGTATAGTACCCAGTATGCTTGATCCAGAGGCAGTCTTAAAACAGCACTGGGGGTATTCTTCGTTCCGGTTTACCCAAAAAGAAATTATTCAGTCAGTGCTGAGTGGGCAAGACACCTTAGCTTTACTGCCCACGGGTGGCGGCAAATCAATCTGCTATCAGATTCCAGCCTTACTATTGCCTGGGCTGACGCTGGTAATTTCACCCTTAATTTCCCTGATGAAAGATCAAGTTGATCGTTTACTCAGTCTTCAGATTGCCGGTACGTATCTAGCTTCTTCACTGCCAAAGCCAGAGCTTAACCAACGACTTGAATTATTGGCCCAAGGCAAGTTTAAAATTTGCTATCTTTCGCCAGAAAGAATTCATTCAGCATCAATTTCAAGAGCACTTTCCAATCAAAAAGTATCATTAGTTGTGGTTGACGAGGCTCATTGCGTCAGTGTTTGGGGCAATGACTTTAGGCCATCGTACAAAAAGATACAAAGTTTTATCAATTCATTTTCAGATCGACCAGCAGTTATAGCCCTGACGGCCACTGCCACCGCTGCCACCAAACAAGAGATTATTGCTGATTTGGGACTTCGTTCGCCAAGGATTTTTACCTCAAGTTTTAAACGAAACATTGCCATTAGAGTGGTTCAGACTGCCTCAGCCAGCCAGCACCAGCTTGAGTTGTTGGCATACCTCAGGCACAACCACAAAATCGGCATCATTTATGTTAGTAGCCGCAAGACAGCGGAAGAATTAAGCCACCAGCTCAACCAACTGGCCAGCCTAATTGATATTCCCAGGACTGGTTACTACCACGCCGGACTGTCAGCACCAGTTAGACAAGAAACTCAAGATCGCTTTCTAGCCAATGAAATAAAAATCTTGGTCGCCACCACTGCTTTTGGTATGGGGATTGATAAGGGCGACATTGAGTACGTGATTCATTATCACCCTTCATCTTCGTTAGAAAATTATTTTCAGGAAATTGGCAGAGCGGGTCGGAGTGGTCAACAAGCCGAGGCAATTTGGTTATTCTTTCCACAGCACCTAGCTATCCACACCGGTTTATTAACTAAAAAACCTGATAGCAATCAACACGCTTTACAACTGCTCAAGGAGGTGGCAATTTTTGCTGCTAATCAAAGCTGCCGAATGCAAAGCGTTCTCAAATACTTTGGCGAAGATTCAGAGCGCTGCCAACTGTGTGATCGCTGTTGGCCATCAGACTCACCGCTCCAAGCGCTTACCAAACAGCAACAGACTAATTTAGAAAATCTCCTCAACTGGCGCCAGGCCGTTGCCAACCACGAAAAAATTGAACCTAACTATGTGCTCACCGACCTGCATCTGGCCTATTTCCTTACTCTACAACCAGCCTCGTTAGCTGATTTGCAGCACATACCAGGCATTGGTCTTGGTTGGCTTGAAAACTGGGGCAAGAGCTTCCTCAAACATCAATGGTACAATAACTAAGTGATTTTTAGCCCTGTGGAAGGAACAAATGACAATTACTGAACTCGTCAAACAATATACAGAGATCTCTGATTTTCTTAACCAACACTGGCCACTCAAAAATCAGCAACACCGAACCTTTGCCCGAACCATGAAAATTGTTGAAGAACTGGGCGAGTTGTCAGACGAAATTTTGACCAGCATGAACTTGCAGCGAAACTCAAAAATCGCCAAGTTCACTCACCAAAACATTGAAGACGAATTCGCCGATGTTTTGGGCTCGCTCGTACTGCTGGGCATTGAACTGGACATTGATGTAGAAAAAGTAATCAAACGAAAAATAGAATTTACCAAAGAGCGGTTTGAGATGGATCAGTCAACCAACTAAGCTCCAGTTTGACACGCCGCCCATAAACCCTTGTTATTTTCCCGCGCTTGTCGCCCAGCAGCCTGAAATACCGTCTGGTACTTACTGTCAGGCGGATAGACGGAGGCAAAGGCATACCCCTCAGCTACCAGTTGCTCGTTAATCAGCCGTCCATTAAGCCAAATGTATCTCAATAACCGACCGTAACGATCAGTTTCACTGACGTCCTTTTCGAGTTGAACTTGCTTGCCTTCTACTAGTTCTTTGTTGCGCTGGCTGGCTTTTTCGCCGAAGCACTCAATTGGTTTGGTCGAATGTTTTGTTTCTGGCGTATCAATGCCAATGTAGCGCACTACTTCTCCAGTGGAAAGTTCAATTGTGTCGCCATCGATTACCCGTTGGACAGTAGCCAGCACAGCTGAATCGGTACTGGTGCCAGTAATTTGAAGTGGAGCAGAGCTCGGTTCTAGTTGCAGAGACTCCTCAGCCAACGGTAGAGAAAACCTGTCAACCAAATCCATGGCCACGGACTTCACAACAAACGCAACAACCACAATTACTACCACCAACAAGCCAAAATGAAGAATCGAGTTAGAAAAGAATTTTCTCACACCTATTTATCTACGCGAATTTGGCTGGAGAAGCAAGTCTCAGCCACTAGAGTTCAATTGTTTGATAGAGCTGGCCATCTGTAAATCCCCGGTCACGATAGTACTGTCGAGTGCCAATGGCAGAGATCACCGCCAGTTTTTTGAAGCCAGCCGCGGCAGCCAAGCTCTTTGCCTTTTCAATCAACTGTTTGCCCAACCCAATGTGCTGAGCTCTGCCAGCGTCTTTGTCGCCAGGTTTAACCAAGTTACCGTAAACATGAATTTCCCGAATCATGGCTGTTGACTCCAGCTCAGCAATAAAGCCTTTTTGCTTGGGCAGACTTAAACGCAAGAAACCTACGAGTGACTGGTCGTCTTTGGTCACAAACTGCAAAAATTTTTCTTCAGTCGTCGAAGTGGAATAATTGGTGACAGTCAATTTTAAATCAGCCTCAGTTACTGTTTTGCCTCTAATTTCTCTAGCCCGGATATCTTTTGATTGCTTACCGGCTTTTTCTAAACTCTGTTCGGCAATTTGTCTAAAGTTGGTCAATTTATTGCCGGTGATAATATCAGTTGAGGGGATATCTCGAATCACTCTGGTCAGTCGACAGTACTCTGGAGTACTTTTGAAAGCAAAAGTGACAATATCCAACAATTCTTGATAAGAATATGGCTGCCACAAACCTTTTCTGTAGTACTGCATTAACTCTGCGCTTTGAATCAGGGAGCAGGGGTAAATTTTCAATTCATCAGGCTTAAAATCCGGATCTGCAAACAGAGTCAAATAATCTTTTTTGTCTTTCTCGACATCAGAACCGTATAAATTCGCCATCCAGTGGGCATGAATTTTAAAACCGGCTTGGCGCAACAACTGAACCGCAGTGCGAGTGGCCGCCACGTTGTGGCCCCGTTTATTTAACTTCAAGACTTCGTCCTGTAAACTTTGAAACCCAATCTGGGCTTTGGTGCATCCAAGCCGCCTGATTCTGATCACTTCGGCCTCAGAAATAGTATCCGGTCTAGTCTCGATCACCAAACCAACATTCTTAACCACCGCTGACTCATTAATTTTTTGCTGCATTTCCAACTCAATCCAGCCAGAAGACTGATATTTGTCAAAACCACCCAATCGTTCTGGCGCCACGTAGAGCTCAGAAACTTTCTGGTTATAACTTTTGTCTAACCGATCACCATCAATTTTGTGCGACTCAAGCGCCTGTTTGTTTGACTCAGGGTTACTTTGCTGGGCATAGTGCCGAGCACCAACCAGCTGCCTATTCATTTCCAAGTACCGATCTTCAATTTTCTGCCGATCATCTTGCTGGCCAAAGTCATTCAAGGCCCGGAAACACTCCTTCACAAACCAGATTTGATAGGCCTTCGGGTAGTATGACCAAGTACCGCCCAAAATAATAATTTCAGCCTTATTGACTTGGTGACCAATATTGTGCAACGCCTGCAGTCGGTTGTAGGTTTGCAGATACGGATCAAAATAGTTGCGCTCAGCCCGCTGAGCACCTGGTTCGCTAGCCAAGTAACTCTTGGGCATCCGAATGTCGTTAGGACAAAAAATACAGGTGCCTGGGCATGGATAGGGTTTGGTCAAAACGGTGATCGGCGCTACTCCAGATTGAGTTCTAGTCGGTTTCATCCGCAACTGTTGTAACAATTGTTCAGAAAATGGCTGCAAGCCGTCTGTGCCAGCCAAGGCTCGATAGCCAGCCACGACCTGATCCTTTGAAAATAGCGTCCCATCATGACGCGGGTGCTGCTTAATGACTTGAAAATACCCTCGCTTTGACAATGGCTGCGCCGCTTCTATTGACGCAAGCAGTGGCAGGAGTGCTTTTAAGTGGTCTTTGTAGTCGAATTGAGTTTCCATCTGAAGTATTATACCTTCATGGACCGGTCAACCATTCTGCAACTCAACACTATTAACAATACATTTTACAAAACCGTGGCGCAGGACTTTAGCGACAGCCGCAGTTACTACTGGCACGGCTGGCGAGAATTTTTGCCATTTCTAGAAAACATGCTTGGTGAAACTGATCAACTTGAGGTATTGGACGTTGGCTGCGGCAACGGCCGATTTGGCCTTTTTTTGGTTGATTCATTACCTTCAATCAGCATCAACTATCTGGGAATCGATAGTAATAAGCAGTTGTTGGAGATCGCCAAAAAAAGCCATCAGCAAACTCATCTTGATTCGGAGTTTGCCCAACTGGATATTGTCCAATCGCTGCTAGACAACACTTTCTTAAAAACTAAAAAAACTTACGACGTGATTGTTTTGTTTGGCCTTCTGCATCACATTCCTAGTTTTCAGCTGAGAAAGCAATTAGTTCAGATGGCTAGCAAAAAGTTAAAAACCAATGGCTTACTTATTTTGACCCTCTGGCGATTTCTTGACACGAACCAGTTACAAAAAAAACAGGTTGCGTTTGAACAAGCCGAACTCAATCCAGCTCAACTTGATAAAAATGACTTTATCTTATCCTGGAATCGAGGCAAAAAAAGCATTCGGTATTGCCACTACGCCGACAAAGATGAAGAAGCTCGGTTACTCTCAGCCTCAGAGCTTGAATTACTATCCAGCTTTGAATCAGATGGCAAAGAGGGCAGAGGCAATAGGTATTTAGTTTTGACCCGCCCAAGCGAGGTATAATGCGAAGTATGCAAACAGTTATCGCATTAGCAATTATAATTTTGACAATTTTCGGCATCGCTGATTCGGGCTACGTCAGCTATGAGCTGTTTAATCAGGTGATTCCACCCTGTGGCCAAGGCTTTGACTGTGGCACCGTTTTAACCAGCAAGTATGCTTACATCGGACCATTTTCAGTTGCAAATAGTGGCTTTGTTTATTACCTCACTGCTTTTGTGGTTTCAATTCTGAATTTTCTGGACGTTGATATCAAAAAGATATTTTCTATTCAACACTCAAAGACACTAAAACGATTACAAACCATTGATTTACTGTTACTATTAACGACGATTGGGTTCATCTTCTCACTCTATCTCGTCTTTATTATGGGTGTCGTGATTCAGTCATGGTGCACATACTGCCTATTTTCAGCCCTAACCTCCGTGGTTTTATTTAGTACCGTTCAGTACTATCACTCAAAGTATTCTCTTCACTCGAGTTTTCTAGCAAAAGGGCTCACCCTGCGAATAATCAACTGGTTGTATGGAGTAATTGCTAAGCCTATTTTCTTTCTTTTCGATCCCGAGCTGATCCACAACAGACTTATCTCGACTGGCAGTTTCTTGGGTAACTTTTCTGTACTGAAGTTCAAAGTCAGGTGGCTGTTTCAGTTCAAACATCCAGTCTTAACTAAAGAAATTGACGGCCTTCAATTTTCAAACCCAGTCGGCCTCTCAGCTGGCTTTGACTATAATGGCGATCTAACTCAGATTTTGCCAGACGTTGGTTTTGGCTTTCATACTATTGGCACCGTCACTTTTGGGCGCTACGACGGCAATCCAAAACCTCGTTTAGGCAGGTTTCCAAACTCAAAAGCGCTGTTAGTGAACAAAGGTTTGAAGTCGATTGGCGCCAGAGCAATGATCCAAAAACTATCTCAGCTTGAGTTAACCATCCCCACAGGCATTAGCATTGGTAGCACTAATACGCACTATGATTCTGATAAAGATCAGCTGATGGATATCATTAAGTGTTTTAGAGTATTCGAAGCCTCCAGCCTAAAACATGCGTATTATGAACTGAACATCAGTTGTCCAAACACTTTTGGTGGAGAATCATTTACCTATCCAGACCGCTTAGAAGTATTACTCACCGCTTTGGACACGTTGAAAATCAGTCGATCAGTGTATGTAAAAATGCCGATTGATCAATCAGAAAAAGAAACGCTTTTGTTATTAAAAGTGGCTGATAAGCACAATGTCCAAGGCTTAATTATTGGCAATTTAACCAAGGACAGAGAAAATCCAGCCGTGTTACCAGCAGACAAAGCCGTCTGGAAAACAAAAAAGGGTAATGTAAGTGGCAAACCAACCTTTGACCGATCAAATAAAATTATTTCTCTTGCTAAAAAGAATTATGGCACTCGTTTTACCATCATTGGCACCGGCGGAATTTTTACCGCTAAAGATGCTCAAGCAAAGATCGATCGAGGGGCAGATTTGGTTCAATTGATTACCGGCATGGTATTTGAAGGGCCTTCGGCGATTGGCTTGATCAACCTTGGGCTAGCTGATAAGTTGCTCGATAAACTTTCCAAGTAAATACGAAACTCCTGCTGCAGCCGCGCCAATACCTAGCATCTCCAGTCCACTCCTGAGCCAGCCATGTTTGGTAATGATTGTTCGCATGCTACCAACAATAAACAGCCCACAGGCAGTGCTAATCATGGACAGCGGGAAACGCATCTCATCTTCAATCGCCACTCCCACAAAATGAATTAGATATGGAATCAGTGGCAAACTGCTAGCAAAGAAAAAAGCGATAAAGGTTTTCCAGCTGGTAGAGCGAAAAAAGTGATGAAACGCAGAAATCTTTTTCTTCTCGAGTTGATTAACCGATTGTTCACCCAAAAAGTCCCCCAATGACATGCTAATGGCGTCAGCAGTCATATTGGCAATCCCAAGAATAATGATCGTTGGTGTCGGCAGACCAGCCCCAACCACACCAGCTACCACCGCAAAGGTAGTGATAATACCATCATTGGCGCCCAGAACCATTGCTTTCAGCATTTTTGGTTGCATTTTTGCCATACGCTAATGCTAGCACAGAATCTAAAAGGCAGGAATAGGTTACCTCTGGAGAAGTACGAGGAAATTTGCTACAATATCGGTCTTAAGAACCTGTCTGACAAGGTCATTTTGTTGCGAAAGACAGCCAGATTCGAGCCAAAAAAGTGTTCAGCGTGACGAAGTAGCTCTCACAAGAGGGCTTCGAGAGGTGATGGATCAGCTCTTTTTTTTGCCGAACTCCACTGACTTGTAGTAGAATATGACTTGTCAGACAGGTTCTAAAATTGCCCCGTCGTCTAATGGTAGGACAGCGGCCTTTGAAGCCGTTAATTTTGGTTCGAATCCAAGCGGGGCATCAGATCAATTTCCTGTTAAAATAACTTAGCATGAAAATATTGACTATTCTGCTCAGAATAATCCTTACCCAATCTTCAACATAGTCTTCAGAAGCTCCAACACCTTCTCTTGATTCACAAACAGCAAATACCCCGTCAGCATCAGCAAACCCGGAAAGACAATAAACTTCTCAACAAATTTGCCGCTGGTGATCCGCAAAGCTTTCCAGGGAGGAAGCCCAAACTTCCAGTCAAAAGGCCAGAGCAAGGGTACCCCCTCTTTAGTCGGCAAGTCCATAACCAGATGAGACACCACCCCAATCATAAAAGCATTCCAAACTATTTCTGAGTTGATATCAATCAAAACATACTTAAGCGCGAGATTCAGGCCAAGACGAAACAGAACTCCGATCAAAACCACGCCAGCCAAAGAATGAGAAATATGTCGATGGCCACCCAAGGCCGGCACGATCACCTTCGCCACAAACGGTCCCAGCCTAAAATTGTCCCAAAAATCGCTGGTTGGCTGATCAATGTCCGGGAAAAGTGCACCCAAAAAATTGGCGCCAAAAGCGACGATCACTGTGGACAGTGACAAAGCTGGCAGTATTGGCGCGTAAAGAAAGGCTATCACCAGTCCGGCAAAAGCGGCTAAATCGTGGGTGCGTCCCGTCATCGCATCTATAGTACAATTTATGCAAGACGATTGCTATGTATTATTCATTGACCGACAGCTTGTTTTGGCTCTTAGGTTTGGTTTCCTGGCTGGTAGTGGTGGTGAGTTGTTTTATACCTGGCTGGCTAGTGCTGCAAAAAGCCAAAATTGACTCTGCCTTAACACGATCGCTTGGAGCTTGGGGAGTTGGTATCGCCCTCTGGGCTGGACAAGGATTTATTTTTGGCTATCTGCATTTGCGCTGGCTCAGTTATGCCTACCTGGGTGCAGCCATTGTCCTGGCAATACTAAACCGATCTGAGTTTTTCAAAACCACCCACGCCGCTTTAGCAGAGCTCGGCAAACTGCCAAAAGTTGTTTTGGCCGCTATCGCTGGCTCAGTCTTTTTTCAAATCTATGGCCATATTGGCAGTGGGTTACTGACAGAGAAGGGGATTGGCTACTACTTTGTTAACTCGGCCGACGGGATGTTGCATTTGGGTTACATTCAGTCAATGATCGGCACCTTTCCCCCAATCGAACCGGGGTTAGCTGGCACTCAACTGGTGAATTATCACTATTGGGGCGATTTGTTCATGGCAGAGCTAGCGCGAGTTTGGCTGCTACCGGTCAATCATCTATTTTTTCACTACTTGCCGCCAATCTTATTAATTTTAATCACCCTCAGTTTTGTACAACTGCTCAAACAATTTTCGAACAAGACTGCAACTTTATTAATTAGCCTGTTTCTGTTAACCTTTGGCGCCGACGCGGCTTTTATTTTTGCCCAGTATTTTAAACACACCTGGGGTGCTTCTGTGCCAGCACTGGACACAGGGTTAAACTTTATCTTTAACATGCCCCAAGTCTTTGGCCGGCTGTTACTGATCGTCAATCTGCTCTTTTTAACCCAGTGGCTCAAAAATCGTCAAGCTATCTTACTTTTTATCATCGCTGGCTTGGGCGCCAGTATGGTTGGTTTTAAAATTTACTACGGAATTTATTTTACGATCGGTTTTGGCTTTTTGAGTCTCTTTCTTGTTTGGCAACAACTTGTTGTTGAGTGGTCGCAAAACCAATCTTGGCTCAATCGAATATTCAAAACCTTTACCTCCCAGCAATCAGTATTGCTCAGTTGGTTGCTTCTTATTTTCTTGGCAACCATCATCTATCTGCCGGCCAACCGCTTAGCCGGTGGTTTACTGTTTGTGCCACTTGCCTGGACAAAGGTGTTCTTTTCACCAGATCATTATGACTACCGTGATTGGTGGCTGAGAATGCAAGTCTATGAGGCCGCTCACAGCCTTAAAAATATGACTATTTACAACACGATTGCGGTAGCGATTACGTTGATTTCGGTGTACGGCATAAGATTACTTGGATTACTGCCAACAAAAAATATTTTTCACAAGCTACCAACAGCCTTACTCTTCTTTTTAATACCAACAAATTTTATTTTTATCATCATCGGGATGTTATTTTTTCAGTCATCCGGTGGTCTGAACATCTATAATTTTTTAATCACTCCAATTTTATCAATGATTATTTTTAGCTCAA
>Ga0051987_10001742_pt1 | contig 10928 bp, 10 predicted proteins | sample CryGey08umfilter_2_FD_58083 | JGI IMG/M metagenome (GOLD analysis project Ga0051987, IMG submission 58083) | Groundwater microbial communities from aquifer in Utah, USA - Crystal Geyser 4/10/14 0.8 um filter | ecosystem: Environmental > Aquatic > Deep subsurface > Groundwater | place: USA: Utah... | reverse complement strand
CAGGAGTACAAGATCCTACAAGCTACAAGCTAACTTCCTACAAGCTAAAATAAAGTGTTTTGAATTTAGAAAATTAGGATTTGGAATTTGTTTGATATTTGTAATTTGGAATTTGAGATTTTTTAACCCTTGATTCTTAATTCCCATTTTGCACTTTGAGGTATAATTAGTATAATAAGATTAATGTAAGTGGAGTAAGTTCTAGAAGCTTATGGAACTAGATGATGTTAAAAAACAATATGAACTAATACTAGATAGTATCAATGAAGGGGTTTTTGTAATAGATAAAAATAAAAGAATAGTTTTTTGGAATGAGGAAATACAAAGGCTTACGCGGTGGAATAGGGGTGATGCTATAAGTAAAATATATTCAGAGAGGGTAAAATTTCTTAAAAGGGGAAGAGGGAAAGAAGGTTCTCAAGCTGAGTATTTATTTAATCAGGTATTACGTTCTAAAGAGGAGCTTAAAGCTCCTGAATCTCTGTTTTTGATAAGTCGTGAAAGAAGAAAAATACCGGTTTCTTTTACTGCCACTCCAGTTTATAATAGTAAAAAAAAGTATATAGGTATGATTGTAACTCTAAGAGATGTAACGGCAGAATGCGCAGTAGATGAAATGCGGACAGAGTTTGTTTCTTTGGTTTCTCACCAACTTAAAACCCCTCTTACTGCGATAAGCTGGTTTACAGAGATGTTAAAAGGAGAAGAAGTAGGCAAGTTAAACGAAAGACAAATTGATTATTTGAATCAGATTTATAAAAATAATAGAAGGATGGTGGCTTTAGTAAATGATCTACTGAACATTACTAGGCTTGAAGCAGGGAGAATGACTGTCGATCCTAGGCCGACAGATATTAAAGAATTAATTGAGGAAAGCATAGATGAAATTGGTTTTTTTGCTAAAGAACGGAACTGCAAACTTAAATTTGCTACCCTAGAAGAAAAAATCGACAAGATCGATATTGATGCCTCATTAGTGAAACAAGCTGTTTTAAATCTTCTTTCTAATGCGATAAAGTACTCAAAAGATAAAGGTGGAAAAGTAGCAGTTTTTGTAAAAAAGAAAAAACATGATATACTGATAAAAGTGAAAGATAACGGACTTGGGATACCTGATGAAAATAAAAACCAAATCTTTCAAAAGTTTTTTAGGGGAGAGAATGTTATTACCAAAGAAACAGAAGGAACAGGTTTAGGCCTATATATTGTAAAGTTGATTATAGAAGTTTCAGGTGGTAAAATTTGGTTCGAATCGAAGGAAGATATTGGTACGAGCTTTTTCTTTACCCTTCCTCTTTCTGGAAGTAAGGCTCATAGAGGCGAGAGAAGCATTGCAAAGTTTAGTGATTTTTATTAAACATTAAGGAATGAATGAATTAATTAAAAATTAAAAATAAATGCCAGACGCTAAAATTTTAGTTGTTGAAGATGATGTATTTTTAACAAAAGTTTATCAAGATAAATTCTCTCGAGAGGGTTTTTTGACTATTGTTGCTTCTGATGGAGCGGTGGCCTTTAACAAAGCAAAAAAAGAAAAACCTGACCTGATAATTTTAGACCTTCTCCTACCTAAAAAGACAGGACTAGATGTTTTAAAAGAATTAAAAGAAGATAAAGAATTGAAAAAAATTCCTGTTCTTATTCTCTCTAATCTTGGTCGTGGTCAAGATATTGAAAAAGGAAAAGAATTAGGCGCAGATGACTATTTAGTGAAGGCGGATATGACAATATCAGGTATTGTAGGTAAGGTTAAGAAACTGTTGGGCAAGAGTTAGATTGAGAGTTTTGTTAGCACCAAAGTCTGCAAATTTCTAATTAAGAATTTCTAATTATTTTAGGTGTTAGGTTATAGGTGACAGGACTCACTTTCTATAACCCAACACCTATCCCCTAATCCCTAACTTCCTATTTTTGCATTTTTAATTTCTAATTTTAAAATAAACCTATGAGGAGGATTATTAGAAAAAAACCTAAAAGCCTACTTTCTAAAAGTAGCATGTTTTTAATCGTCTCTTTTATTCTGTTCTGTGTGGGTCTTTTGCCGTTTCTTATTACACAGGACACAAAAGCTGGAGAGATAAAAAAGACAATGCCGGCTTTTCCGGGGCGTGTTTTGGGAGATGTGAGTAACGAGCAGAAAGGGATGATTTTAAACAAACCTGGAGTAGTTTTAATAAGTACTTATTATAATTTTTCTTTAGTTATTCAATCAAGCGCAGGATATCCTGAGCTTTCTGGAAAAAGTTATAAGATAACAACAGGAGGAATTGGTTCTGGGTTTGCAATTAGTCCTGATGGTTATGTCGTAACCAACGGCCATGTAGTAAAAGAGCCTGATAAATATCTTGCTTATGACGGAATTTCTTTAGCTTCCGATAAAATATTAGAAGATATTTTAGCAACAGAATTTTATAAAATTTATGGAAGGAACCCAACTGAGTCAGAGATGAAAGAGATGATGCCAGTACTTATACAGCAACTTGGAGGAATAGACCAGGTTATCATGACTTTATATCAAGCTTACAAAGCAGGAGAAGTAAAGATGGATGATATAAAAAGGGATGTTTATGTTCAGTCAGGAATATCAGTTTCCGGAACCAAGATTCCTGTTGGTGATGCTTACCAAGCAGAAGTGAAGGCCGCAGATTATGATGGTTTTTCTGATGATGGAGAAATAACTGGTAAAGATATTGGTATTATCAAAGTTCCTGCGGAAAATATGCCAACAACAGTTTTAGGAGACTCAAGTAAAATTCAAGTGGGAGATAAAATTAATATTATAGGTTATCCTGGTGCTGCTACTTTTCAGGAGTTTTTAAGTAAAGAAAGTACACTTGAACCTTCTATGACTGCTGGTATTATAAGTGCTATTAAATCTATGAAAGATGGCACACAGGTCTTTCAAACTGATGCTGCGCTAACGCATGGAAATTCTGGAGGCCCTGCTTTTACTGAATCTGGAGAGGTAATAGGGATTGCATCGATGATAGCAGTTGAACAAGGGCAGCAGAAATTTGGTTTTAGCTATCTAAGGCCTATTAGTGTTGCTATGGAATTTATTAGAAGTAATAATATAGAGAATAAGCAAGGTTCAACTGATGAGCATTATAAAAAAGCTTTAGAGATGTATTGGGAAAGTCACTACTCAGCTGCAAAAAAAGAATTTGAGATAGTAAAGAATCTTTATTCTAAACACGTTGATGCGCAGGATTATATTACTAAGTGTGAAGGAGCAATTTCCCGAGGAGAAGATGTTCCTTATGTAGAACCTGGTACATTTAACTGGAGGAAGTATGCTTTGTGGATTGGTATTGTCGGAGGAGTTATCTTCTTAATAATAATATTTGCAATAATATTTTTCGTTGCGAAAAAAGGCAAAACTCCTCCTTCTACCACGCAAGCTCAAGTTTCCCCAGCACCTCAAAAGCCTAGTCCAGCGGCGCCGAAGGCGGTAAGTACCCCGGCTCCTAAAGATATTATTGAGACAAAGACGCCTAAAAAACCTTCTTAAAAAGAATATTAATTTATTAAAGGAACGCGCCATGGTGCATTCCTACAATTGATGTATAATTTATTTAGAAGGCGATATGTTAATATGTCGCCTTCCTTTTATGTAATCCAAAACCCTTAAGTACTGGTATCCGGTGACTGGCTCCTGGTGCCTGAAAAGGTCTCCCTTACTTACTCCTACTTCATTAATCAGAAAATCATCAACTGAGCGCTTTAAGGTTTCTGAGACAGTTTTTGTAGACTCTTCTCTTGGCACAGCAAGGTGGATTCTTTTTTGTCAAAAACTTCAATTTTGCTAGAATGTTTTAGAATTTCTTTTTAAGTTATCTATATGAATTGAAGGTTGTATAAGTTATTTTCCCTCAGTGCTCTTTTAGATTTTGATGATGCCAATTACACTTTTCTCACCTCCTTTTAGTCTTTTTTTATATAGTACCCCTCTTTTATAGGAATTGAAAGTATGATGCTAAGGGGGATAATTAAGAAGAAGCAAAACTTGGCTATTCCTTAATAAATCTCTCTTGTCCAGCAGATATATTTGAACATTTGAAGGACAAGTCCTGATAAAGCGTGAATTCGAACAAACCAAAAAAATGTTGTAATATGAAGATAGAGGATAGTTATCAATATGTATTTAATTTTCTTTTTTAGATAAGTATTTTTAAAACAAAAAATAAGGAGGGAGAAAGAAATGACATGTGAGGAATTTAGAAGATATCTAAGAGAGGAGAACCCTGTTGTTACCCTGGAAATCGTTCAAGCAATACAGGAGCACGCTCAAACTTGTAGAGATAAGAAATGCTAGGATCTCTGGGAGAAATCAAAAAACAAATCCATAACGGTAGGATTGTTAGTAAGAACAGAAGTCCATTTCCCTTTTATACCTTCTTTGAATTAGGTATTACTAAGCTTTTTAGGTAGGCCAGGGGGTATGATATTTTTACTCTCTGGCGCCTTTTTTTAGTATTAAAAAATTACATAATGAAATAAGGACATATTACTCTATATCCCCCCTATCCTCATGTAATAATAAAAGCAATACAAAAAGGGGTGCGTAATGCCCCTCTGTATTTGAAATCCTACATTCTTAAATCACTAATTTCTAACCCCTAATACCTGATTTCTAACTTACTTTTCACCTCTAATCAATACCGGAATTGTCTTAATTAAGATTTTTAAATCAAGTAAAAACGATTTTTTTCTTATATATTTAAGATCATACTTAATATTCTGATAAATTGGTGATCTTTTACCATTAATCTGCCAAAGACCAGTAAGTCCAGGTTTTACGCAGGATCGTTTTTTGTAAATATTAAAATGTTCTTCTGTCAAAAAAACCTGTTCTGGTCTTGGACCAACAAGCGACATGTCACCTTTTAAAATATTGATGAACTGAGGAAGTTCATCTACAAAATTGCGTCTAATAATACGACCAACTCTAGTAATACGCTTATCTTTTAAGTTTTTTGGCGTCATTTCATCTCGCATAATATACATACTTCTAAATTTATAGAAAGAGAATATCTTTCCGTGATAGCCATAGCGTTTCTGGACGAAGATTATCGGTCCTTTAGAATCAAGCTTGATTGCAATAGCAATAACAAGCATTAATGGCGATGCAATAACAAGAGCAGGGAGAGATATAAGAATATCTAGGATTCTTTTTGAAGTTGCATAAACAAGCTCTCGTTCCTGTACGAGGTTATTTAGCTTGCTTAATTGTAATGCTATTACTGTTGCCATATATTATAAATTTCTAATTTCTAATTAAGACTTTCTAATCAAATCCCAATTAGAGAATGTCTAATGACCAAAATTGGGCATTTTAACATTGGACATTGATTAGAAATTAGATATTCTTAATTAGACATTTGCAGACTATAGTACTAGGTAACTATTTAACTTTTGATTTAATTTCTCTATCTGCACCAGATTGATGTTGAATGATTAACTCATAATTCTCTTCAGTAATATTCTCTGGCAATTTATACTTAAGTGTTATTTTTACAGTCTTCTGGAGAGGTACTTGCACTTCAAATCCAAACACTTTTTTACCCAGGTCATCTGCAAAGCGGACTTCGCCGATATTACCTTTAATTTCTTCTAGCCAGCTTCCTTCTGGGACGTAAATTCTTGTGTAGCTTCTGTATTTTTCTGTAGTGCGCCAGTCTACTTTCTTTGCGGTATTGGTATAAGTAAGAGTAAGAGTTGCAATGGGTTTACCAGATGAAAAATCAACAGAATATTCTGCCCCTCGTTTAATAGATGGATCAACTTTTAAAGAGCTAATGCTGGCATCAACGATCATTAAGTAATCTTTATTACCGCTTTCTACTACTCTTCCACCCCAATCTTTTTCTTCAATCAGTGACTGAATTTTCTCATCAAAGGTAAATAGTAAAATATCTTTATTATCTAAATGATTAAATAATTCATTAGTAAGTCTTGCTTTGTCTTTTTTGGTAAGAGATTGTACTTTCTTAATCAACTGGCTAGATAAATCTTTCATAAGATCTTTACGTTTTGTCTCGTCTTTGATTGTTTTTTGATAATCCTTTTCAACCCATTTCTCTAACTCATCGGCAGCATTCTTAGAAGCAAATGTGATTGCATATTTTTCAAGTTTAATTGGACCTGTAAATTCTAAAATTGTTTTTAATGTTTGAGTGTTAATTGCAATCACCCCATCAAAACTCTCTTTCCAAGAAGGATTTTTAGATGCCATTTCGTCATAGAAGGCGAGGGCTTGTTTTGCATTTATAGAAAAATCTGGTGAGAAGTTAGAGTCTCTTATTTCCCAATTTTTAACATTAGACCATTCACAAAGCGGATAAGGTGGCTTTTTCTTTCCTTCAAACAAATTATCAGTAATATAAGAATTATAGACATCAGCGCGAGTAGCTTGTCCGTCTTTTACAGTGACAATTGCAAAAGAGCCAATAAATCCACCACCAGGACGAAGCTCCATATCATTTTGGAAAAGTACTAAAAATGTTTTCTCAGTATCTTTTGCTTCAAAATATGGCTTTATTTTTAAAGCTGCGGATACATCAGAAATGCGGTCAGAAATACCTGCAAGTTCACCACTTGTTTTTGTATCATAAAGGAAAGCCGCAACTACAGCCAAGGTACTTACTATAAGAATTGACCCAATGTATATAACCTTGCTCTTTCTTTGCATATTAATCTAGTAAAACCTTTAAACACGCTAAAGTATCACATTTTAGCTGTTGTGTCAAGACTTAGCTTATTTTTTTGTTTTTAAAAAGGGCTTTCTGTGTAGATCCCGGACGTTGCAGTGTATAATATCTTTATAAAGATTGCAGTTTTGTAAATTCACAAAGAATGCCCAAGAAATGCGCAAAAAAGACGAGGCCAGTATCTCGTCTTCTGTGGTTTGCGATTTTTAATTTATGGTTCTACTTTATTGTGATATAATACTTTTAAATAATAAAAAGAAACTAAGCAGTATTAACTTAATAAAATGAAAATCAAAGTCCTTCATGTTATCCAAGGAAAATATTTTGGAGGAGCAGAACAAGTGGTTTATAATCTAGTTAAAAACGCAGATTTAGAAGTTATTACCCCTCATGTTGTCTGCTTTGCTGATGCAGATTTGCTTAAGAAGCTTAGGAAGATAAAAGTCAAGACCTTTTTAGTCTATATGGAATCACAATGGAATATTTTAATTCCTCTTTTGAAATTAATAAAAATTATCAAGAAAAATAAGATCGATATTGTGCATACACATACAATAAGATCTAATTTGGTTGGTCGGGTAGCTTGCTTTATAACAAGACGGAAATGCGTAACTCACCTTCATAGCCCTATTTTGAGAGATTTTGCTGATCTAAAACGAGGAAAACGCAATGAGTTTATTGACCACCTAACTCGGTGGATAGCAGATCGCTATATAGCTGTAAGTGAAAGCTTGCGGCAAGAGATGATAAGAGATATGAAAATGGATCCCAAAAAAATAGTTGCAGTACATAATGCGGTTGATATTAATGCTTTACGACTGGCATCAGGAGATAAGAAAAAGGATGTTCGAGAGGAATTTAATATTCCTAAAGATAAGTTTTTAATTATCGTAGTTGCACTTCTACGTCCAAGAAAAGGAGTTGATCTTTTGATAAAGGCGTTAAAACCAGTTACCGAACAATTTTCAGACACTTACTTACTTATTGTAGGAAGTGATGATATGTCTGAAGATCCTAATTATGGTCCTAATTTGCGTTCTCTTGTATCAGAACTTAATCTAGATAAGCATGTAACTTTTGCTGGTTTTAGAAATGATGTACCGGCGATATTAAAAAAATGTGATCTGATGGTACTTCCTTCGCGTTTTGGTGAAGGTACACCAATGACTATTATTGAGGCTATGGCTCTTGGTCTTCCTGTGTTGTCGACCAAAGTTGAAGGTATTCCAGAGTTGATTGAAGACAAAAAGACTGGATTTCTTATTGATCCAGAAAGTGTAGAGCAACTTGTCGATAAGATGATTGAGATTAGAAAAACCCCCGATGTTTTAAGCCAAATAAAAGAGAATGCTTTGAGGAGAGCAGGGGAAGAGTTTGATGTTGAAGTGCAGGTGAGGAGAGTGGAAGAGATTTATAAAGAAGTTCTTGCGTCTTGACTTTGTCCCTAGCAGGCCGGACTTTAGTCCGGCTTGGAGACCGACTAAAGTCGGTCCTGCTAATATAACTAAACTGCAATGAATAAAGATAACAAAAATAAAGTTATTGTCCTAGGAGTACCGATTACTCTTTATACACCCGAAGGAGGCATAGCTCATATCGAATCTTTAATAGCTAAAGAGAGATCCAATTTAGTAGTCCTAGCAAACGCTTATACTCTAAATTTAGCGTATGAGGATGAAGATTATAAAAGAATTTTGCAAAACGCATCTTTAGTTTTAAGAGATGGTGCAGGAGCTTCCTGGGCAATAAAAAGGCAGGGTATTAATCCTGGCCATAATTTTGTTGGCACTGATTTTATCCCTGATTTTTGTAAGGCAACACAGGATAAAGGATATAAGTTTTATCTTCTTGGAGATGAGAAAGGGGTAGCTGAGAAAGCAGGAGAAAAATTAAAACAAAAAATACCCAGTATTAAGATAGTTGGGTATCATCATGGTTTTTTTGATGAAAAAGAAAGTGATAAGATTATTGCTGGAATTAATAAGGTAGAGCCAGAAATATTACTTGTTGGAATGGGAAATCCAAGACAAGAGAAATGGGCTCTTGCGAATTTGGATAAACTTGAAGTATCTGTAATTATCGGTGTTGGCGCGCTTTTTAAGTATTTGAGTGGCGAGGTAAAAAGAGCTCCAAAATGGATGTTAAAACATAATATGGAGTGGGTTTTTCGGTTAGTAACTGAACCGAAAAGATTATGGAAGCGGTATATTATTGGGAATCCAAAGTTTATTTGGAGAGTTTTAAGGGAAAAATAATAAGGTATTACTCTAATTAAAAATAATATATTAAGGAAATTGAAAGGGATAAGAGAGTGACTTATCTCTTTTTTTGATGTAAGCTTATCTCTTGAGAGAACTAGGAAATAGAGATTGAAAGGATTGAAACTTATGGAGGCAAGGGAACTTTTTGTATACTCAGGAGATATCCACAATTTTTACTTATTGACCTATCAATTTAATTAGGTAAGATAGTAACTAAATATAGATTAGTGGTCTTCCCTTTCAAAAGCCTGTGAAAACATTTGTTTATCCCTTATTTCTTAAGTAGTAAAAACCGTGAGAAAAGACAACATAGAAAAAAAGGATAGCCAATCCGAAAATATAAGTTTTCCTTGGTTGACTTTAGATAGTGCTGTAAAAATAATCCAAGAGGCATCTAAATATGGTGGGCCATCCTTTAAAAAAGAGATTTTTGCAGGTTTTAATTCAAGAGGTGCAAAAGGCACAGGATCTCCAACGTGTGGGGCATTTATCAGAAGAACCGGTTCTATGAGAGATCTTGGATTGCTAAAAACAAGAGAGGATAAACTGGAGCTTACTGATCTTGCCCATCAAATTCTTTATCCAAGTAGCAAAGAAGAAAAGGAAAAAGCGGTTACTTGCGCTTTTCTATCTCCGAAACTCTTTCAAGAACTTTATCACTCTATTAATAAAAATACTCCTCTAGAAAGAGGGGGATTAGTAAACAGAGTTATAAGAGAATATAAGATTTCTTCAAAAAGAGCAGCTAAACTTATCTCCTGCTTTTTAAATTCCGCAGAATTTGCAGGTCTTTTAGAATACGGGGATAAGGATGAGAGTTTAATAATTCTTAAAGAGGTTACCAATAAATACCACATGACTCAGATTTCTGAAAAAAAAGAAGAAAAGGTAGAAAGGAAAAAGGTGGTAGGAGAAACAAAAGTAGAAAGAAAAATAGAGAAAGAAGAGAAAACAAGAGAAGTGTTGGAAAGAGGAAAGAAGGAATGGAGTATAACAATTAATAAAAAGAACATCGAAGGGAAGTATGTACCGTATCGTAAGAATATAATGGAGATGACTACAGAAGAAATGTTAGATTATTTTTTTGAGCCGGTTTCGAGCTTGAAAAAGAAAGTGGAAAGTAAGTGAATTTGAAAAAAGAAGACTATGAAATGATTAATAAATTCAGATTATTTAGGTTTTGTTATTTTTAGAATAATGAAAAAAGGAGAGGTGTAATTCGAATTCGTCTACCACGCACTCTCCTTTTTTCTAAACCCTAGCTAGTAGTCTTGATCGCTACTCTAAAACGGAAGTTTCCACTCGATCCTCAGGGTGACAAACATTTTCTTCTCTCCCTCTGTGTAGGCAGGGGGACCGAGTACCCCAAGCTTAGGCTGGCGCACACTGAAATTCTCCGCCTCAGAGAGCATCAAATCGAGATACTTTCTCTCCTCATCAACCTTGTTGACTAACTGACCAGTATCGGACTGCATCACTACAAGCTTGTTTTTGTCTTTAAGGGTATTTTCTGGCCCCCAGAGAAAGTCTTCCCCGTAGATTTTGTATGATTTCCGGGGATTTAAGTACAAAACGACTCCGATAACTGCGGTCAGCTTGCCGTCGCTGTCAAACTGGCACTCGTACTCTGATCTTTCGTCGGCGTCGGCAGCGAAAACGACCCTTATGGTAGGGGTCAACCAGATTCCCATCTCCTCTGCTGATGCCACTAAGGATACAGCCAGGATAAGCGCTAAGCAACTAATGAGTAATAAACTTCTTTTCACTTCTTTTTCCTCCTTTGGAAAATGAGTTTTCGGTCGGACCAAGGATCCTACAACATCTAGATCCTTAGTCCATCAATACTAACTACAACTTAATTGTTGTAATTAATATCAACGGACCAAAGATCCATGAAAGGAGGATGTTTTTTAAAAAGAGCTAGAGCTAGGTCAGAATTAGAGTTCTGGAATACAAT
>Ga0051987_10001741_pt1 | contig 10928 bp, 14 predicted proteins | sample CryGey08umfilter_2_FD_58083 | JGI IMG/M metagenome (GOLD analysis project Ga0051987, IMG submission 58083) | Groundwater microbial communities from aquifer in Utah, USA - Crystal Geyser 4/10/14 0.8 um filter | ecosystem: Environmental > Aquatic > Deep subsurface > Groundwater | place: USA: Utah... | reverse complement strand
ATCCGTCAGGCTTTAGCTTCTAAAGCCTTTCTACTGGCAGGGTTTCCTGTATAGTATTAATAAAAGACCGTCTTGTTTCACAAGGCGGTCTTTTATTTTCTTAATTCAGAATGTGTTTTTGGTCAATGCAGGCTGGATCTCCTTTGCCGACCAAGACAATGATCCGACGCGGATCTTCATTAGCGTGCCTGTTGAAAAGGCAAGCTTTTTGTGAGCCACCAATCGGCACTACTTCGATATAGTCTGGATGTTCCAGTATCAAATCCTGCGGTTCTCGCGAGACATGATAAGTGTGAATTTTTTCTGCTTGCCAGCGAAATTTGACAACAATCGTGCCGCGAACATCACCAATTGATGAAATTTCGCCACAGATCAATCTCTCTGGTTCTCCTGGTTCTTGGGGCTCATGAACAATGACAATGCCGCCATTGTTTTGGACTTTTTTAAAGGCCTGAAAAATCTTGGTGATTTTTCGTGTAGCCTGATGATCCGGCTGTATAGTTTGCTGAACAACATTTTCTGCAGTTGGTGCCATTCTGTCTCCTTATAGCTGATAGTTGTGAAAAGAACAAAATTTAAACTACTTCTAATAAGAACTTCACTCTACTAGTATATCTGTATATTGTCAAGAGGGTCAAGGTGGCAGCATTATTAAAGGCATTATGATATACTATAGTAAAGAATTAAGTAAATATTACTATGAAAACAAAATTATTAGTAGTTATGATGATATTGCTCGTTTTAACTACAGGCTGTATTAGTAAGCCACAGACCAATAATCAAGTCGTGAGCAATGCTGATAGTGCCGATGTTGATGAGCCAGTATCACCAGTATTATCAGCAGCATTGAAGAAATTGTTTGCTGTAAAGAACAATGTATCTCAGGATGATATTGTGGTTTTAGTTTTAGAAGAGACAACTAAGCACGCTACTGGTATTGTTGAGTATGGTAACCCAACCAATGAGATTGATACATTTTTAGCAGCCAATATTGATTCTAAATGGCAGATTGTCTACGAGGGTGATAATGACTTCACATGTGAACAAGTCGCTGGCTATCAATTTCCTGATTATATGATCAGTGACTGTCAATAGTATGTTAGGAATGTTCAACGAGACAATGAATGCGAGTTTTGAAAAAAATGAAAGTTCGATTGAAAAATTGGAACGACTTTTAGGTGAAATGGCTGCAGAGATGAATGATGATCTGAGCCAGTATTCAGATAGAGATGAGGGTCAAATAGTCAATGATGACTGTACGCTCAATATGTTGGCCTGGCAGAAAGGTAAGCATGGGCCTTATGACAAAGTGGGGGATATTAAAATGGACAAACAGTTTATTGCAGAAAGAGACTTGGTCAACAGTGGTGCGGTTGGCAAAGTCAATCAAGATAGTATTCTCGATCATTATCATCAACAAAAAAGAGAGGGCCATGGTAATTTATTGGAAATGGCGATTACTAGCATTCTTTATAAAGTTTTGCACGACCAGTTTATTGTTGTGCGAGCTAGTCAGTATGATGATTATGCCAATGGTGTTGACAATGTCATTGTTAATAAAGAAACTGGTGATGTTGTCTGCGCCTTTGATGAAGTTCGTGATGATCAATCAGGCGAACGTTTTGAAAAAAAAGTTAATAAAGTTAGAGACATTGCCAAAAAAGGGGGTACTGAAATTAAATATGGTCTGACAATTGATAAACAATCCTCTCCTGAGTTGGTTAAGAAACAAATCGATAATATTCCAGTGTTTTATTTAGCAGTTGATAGAGATCATTTACTAGAATTATTAGAGAAAATGGATTATTCAAAAACGAGTATTAGTGAGATTGAAAAATCTGTTTATGATAATCTGATAGTCTCTTTGGAGCAGCAAATAGCACTATTATTAGACGAGAATTTACCTGAAAATATCCAGAATAATATACAAAGCTTCCAAGAATCACTAGAAACAATGCGAAGATTAATGGAGAAAATAGCTTAATTTTTGCTGAATAAATATCAAATTCTTTAAAATCTTCTCTAATTAAGATAAGATTTTTTTAGTCTAATATTAGCCAAAATATAATTTATCAAAAAGTTATACACAATCAAAAAGTCCCTTTTTATTGTACTTTTGCTCAGCTTTGAGGTAAAATAAAAGTCAGTTAATTAATAAATGCACTAATTATTAAGAAAAAAAATTATGGCAGAAGGAAAAATCACCAAAAAAGAGCTTGGCCAGATGGTTTCTGACAAGTATGAGATGAGTAAGAAAGATGGCATTGAGCTTATTGAATGGCTATTTGAAGAAATCAAATCTCAAATGAAAGTTAAAAATGAAGTGATGATTAAAGATTTTGGTAAATTCAAAATCAGAGAATCAAAAGCAAGAATGGGTATCAACCCAATGACTAGAGAAGCTATTAGCATTCCAGCTAAGAAGAAAGTAAAGTACTATCCAGCTAAAGCAGTTAAGGAATTAGTAAACTAAAATTTTCCGATAAGTAATAAGGGCGTTCCGACTGACGGGATGCCCTTATTTGATACATAGACCTTTTTTCGTTACAATTAGGTTGTTAATATTTAAACTTTTTTATGAGTCTATTAGCATTAGAATATTTCAATAATACGATACAAGCATATCTGATATTTCTTGGTATTTTGGTTGGGCTGATTATCATCTTTGTTATTTTCAAATCAATCATTGTGCATCGTCTGAAGAAAGTTGCAGGGCTGACCAAGACTGAGTATGATGATGCCCTGATCGAAATAGTCCGCAAAATATCTTGGATTTTTTATTTTGTCTTAGCATTAGTGATCTCATCAAAATATTTGGTGATGAGTGACCTAGCTACAAAGATTATACATTATTTATTTATAATTATTTTAATTTGGCAGGTTATCAAGTCAATCCAAGTTGGTTTGGACTATTTAGTAAGTCAGTATATTACCAAAAAAGCTGCTGAAGATGGTGATGATGACGAGGGTCCAGATATACACAAGATAGCCTTGTTTACAAAGGTTATCAAGATTGTTATTTGGATCGTTGGTACCTTACTTATTGTTTCTAATCTGGGTTTCAATATCACATCTCTTATTGCTGGTCTCGGAGTCGGTGGTATCGCCATTGCTTTGGCGGCTCATAATATTCTGGAAGATATTTTTGCATCTTTTTCAATCTATATGGACCAACCATTCAGGGTTGGTGACTATATTGTAGTGGGCGATAAAATGGGCACAGTGAAAAAGATTGGTATTAAGACTAGTCGTATTACAAGTTTACAGGGAGAAGAGATTATTATTTCCAATAGAGAGTTGACTAATGCCCATATTCAGAATTTTAAGAAAATGGAAGAGAAGAATAAATTTTACTATCGGAATTACATATCAGACACCAAACAAAAAACTAGAAAAGATTTCTGCTATTATTGAGAAAGCGATAAATTCTGTTAAGGATTGTCGCTTTGATCGAGTAGCTTGGAAGAGCTTTGGTGATTTCAGTTTGAATTATGATATCGTGTTCTTTTTTCCGAATAATGATTATAATGAATACCTGGCAGTTCAAGAAAAAATTAACTTAGCCATCAAGAAGGCTTTTGAGCCCGAAAAGATAGACTTTGCTTATCCTTCACAAACAATATTTTTGAATAAATAATATGAAAGTACTTAAATTTGGTGCTATTTGGTGTCCAGGATGTCTAGTAATGCGTCCGCGGTGGCAAAAAATAGAAGAACAAAATGAGTGGTTAGTTACAGAATATTTTGATATTGATGAATTTCCGGAGATGAAGGAGAAGTATAGATTACAAGAATATCCAACTTTTATCTGGCTTGATCAAAACGACCAAGAGATTGACCGGCTAACAGGCGAAGTCTCTGAGGAAGAAATTTTAGATTTAATTAATAAATATAAGGAGAAATAATTTAATGAAAAGACTTTTATCACTTTTGGTCATTAGTGTACTCATTTTTAATATATTTTCTTTTTTGCCCACCAAGGCAGAGGCTGTTTTTGTAAAGGATGTGCCAGTGTATTTTTTCCGTGGTGAGGGTTGCCCTCATTGCGCAGCTGAAGAAATATTTTTAGAAAAGCTTGTTTTAGAAAAGCCATATGTCAAAGTTCATGACTTCGAAATCTATAATGATAAGGATAATCTGAAATTGATGCGAGAAGTGGGAGAATATATGAAGATCAATGTGGCTGGAGTCCCTTTGACTATCATTGGTGACAAAGCTATTTCTGGCTATCTTAATGACGCTACCACTGGTCAGCAAATTGCTAATCAAGTAGAACAATGTGAGATCAAGGATTGTCCAGATATTTTGGCTGATTTGGGGCACGGTGCCTTGATCTATGGTCAACCAGAAGTATTAGAAGAAAATAAAATTGCTGCTGCTGAAGTTGATTTGCCGCTATTCGGTAAGTTGAGCGGTAGTACAACTTCACTTTTTGCTTTGACAACTGCCATCGCTTTCCTTGATGGCTTTAATCCGTGTGCTATGTGGGTATTACTTTTCTTGATAACTTTACTTTTGGGAATGGAAGATAAGAAAAAGAGATGGATCTTAGGATTAGCATTTATTATTTCCTCAGGTGTTGTTTATTATTTATTTTTAGCAGCCTGGCTCAATATTTTCTTGTTTATTGGGATGATCGCTACAATAAGAATAATTATTGGCTTGGTGGCGATTGGTGCTGGCTATTTCAATCTTAAGTCATGGTATGATCACAAGACAGGTTGTATTGCAGAGGGTAGTGAAAATCGTCGGAAGATATTCGATAAACTACGTAATATAATTTCTCGCAAAAACTTTCTATGGGCACTTGCTGGCATCATTGTCCTAGCAGCCGTAATTAATTTAGTAGAGTTAGTTTGTTCTGCTGGTTTGCCAGCAATCTATACTCAAGTTTTAGCAATGGCTGAGTTGTCGCCGGTGGGCTATTATTCTTATTTACTGTGGTATATTTTCATCTTTATGTTGGATGATTTAGTGGTGTTTATCATTGCGATGGTGACCTTACAAGCTTTTGGTATTAGTTCTAAATATGCACTATATACCAAACTTATTGGTGGTATTATTATTCTATTACTCGGTATTTTACTGATTTTCAAACCAGCTTGGTTGATGTTTGGATAGTTTTTTGAAAACACCCTGGCGAATCACGGGGTGTTTTTTTATTAGGTAAAAAAATGTTATAATATACTTATCTAATTTATTCTTATGGTTACAAAAAAAATCAACAAAGACCTCTTAATTGGCATTGATATTGGTGGTACTAAAGTCAAATTAGTATTAATGCGTGGTAGCAAAGTATTAGCCGAAGATAAGTATTTATTAAAGAGTTTTAAAACTTCTCGTCAATTTTTAGCAACCTTGATTGCGCATTTAGAATTATTGATCAAACCTTATACTATATCTCGCATTAGAGGTATTGGTATTGGTTTGCCAGGTATCTTGAATAAAGAGCGGACAAAGGTTTTAATGCTGCCAAATTCAACGATTATTAAGAATATAAATTTTAAAAAGATACTGCAAGATAAATTCAGGCTACCAGTGTTATTGGAAAATGATACCAATGCAATGGCTTTAGGTGAAATGATGTACGGTGCGGGTAAGGGTATGCAATCTTTAGTGATGCTATCTTTGGGTACAGGTGTTGGCGCTGGTATTATTTTTCGTCATGGTGCAAAGTTAAATTTGTTAACTGGACATCATGGGGCAGCGGGTGAGATTGGTCATATGATCATCAATTTCAATGGTATTGAGGGACGGCCAAAGAAAAAGGGGACTCTTGAGCAGTATGCTTCAGCAAAATTTTTAAAACGTAGAAATGTCAACCAACCATTGAAAATACAACAAGAAGCCAAAGCTGGGAAGAAATCAGCATTGAAGATATATCAAGAGTTGGGTCACTATTTAGGTTATGGTTTGGCCAATATTGTTAATATTTTTGATCCAGAAGTTATTGTTTTAAGTGGTGGTGTTAGTGAAGCTTATGATTTGTTTATCAAGCCAGCTAAACTAGTGATGAAGAATAACCTTATTTCATCTCAATCAGCAGATATTAAAATTTTAAAATCTAAGTTGGGCGATCGAGCAGGGGCTATTGGAGCAGCTGCTTTGTGGTTAAGATAATGCCAAAACAAACAAGAAAAAAAACCAAGCTTAGAAAAAAACTTGATCAAAGCTCCAAGGATGATGCAGTTTTGGCATTTCCACCAAACTTTCTTTGGGGGACAGCAACTTCTGCTCACCAAGTAGAGGGCAATAATATTAATAATGATTGGCATCTTTTTGAGCAGGAGGGCTATGCTGATGATCATCAGGTTGCTGGTAGCGGACCAGATCATTATCATCACTATGAAGAAGATTTTAAAATCACAAAGGATTTGCACAATAATGCATTTCGTTTGTCAATCGAGTGGAGTCGAGTAGAGCCAGAAGACAATCATTGGGATAAGAAAGAAATAGAGCATTATCAGAAAGTTTTGAAAGAAGCACGTAAGCAAGGATTGAAAACTTTTGTTACTTTGCATCACTTTACAAATCCGATCTGGTTTATGCACGAAGATGGCTGGCTCAATCCCCACGCTCCAGAGATTTTTCAGTCTTATGTGATGATGATTGTTAAAGAGTTGGGCACTTTGGTTGACTTTTGGATGACAATCAATGAACCAATGGTTTTTGCTACGCAGGGCTATATTGCTGGTGTTTGGCCACCACGTGAGAAAAATGTGATCAAGGCCCGTAAAGTGATCAAGAATATGGCTAAGGCCCATATTTTAGCCTACCGTAGCATTCACAATGTTTTAGATAAAGATGATTATCAGGCGCAAGTTGGTTTTGCCAATAATGTTTCATCTTTTCAAATTTATCATAAGCATTCTTTGAAGGATATTATATTTGTTCAGACTGTTGATCGGATTTGGAATCACTGGTTTATGAGATTAACTAAGGGATGTCATGATTTTCTTGGTTTAAATTATTATTTCCATTATCGAGTAGCCAAAGCCCGTTTTTCACACTGGCAATTTTTTACAGATATTCGTAAAGAAAGACGGGAAGCTTCTGATGTTGGTTGGGAGATTTATCCACCTGGCATTTTTGATGTAGTGATGGATTTAGCAAATTATAAAATTCCAATTTATATTACTGAAAATGGTATTGCCGTGGATAAAGATAATAAGCGAGCACGTTTTATTGTTTCTTATGTTAAAGAGCTTTATCATGCTATTCAGGCTGGGGCACCAGTTAAAGGATATTTTTATTGGTCCTTGCTTGATAATTGGGAATGGGAAAAAGGTTATAATGCAGATTTTGGTATCGTTGATGTGGACATGAAAACTAAAAAGAGAACTATTCGTGAATCAGGAAAAGTGTATAGTCAGATTGCCGAGCATAATGGCATTCCACACGATCTACTAAAATTTGTGGGACATGTCACCCTAGGTGAAATAACAGTTAAAGATTAAATTATGTGGTTACTAGTTTCTTCAGTTGCGTATCTGTTCAATGCTATTTCTATGGCAGTGAACAAATCATTATTAAATAAGAGCATACCCAATCCAGCAGTCTATACTTTTTTTATTACTATTTTAGGGTTATTGGCATTTGTTTTAGCGCCTTTTGGACTTTATTGGATCGGCACAAATTTTTTATTAATCAGCATTGTTGCTGGTCTTTGTTATACCTTTGCCCTATTAACATTGTTTAAAGCCTTGATGTATGATGAAGTTTCGCGAGTGACACCAATGGTTGGTAGTTGGCAACCAATTTTTGTTTTTCTTTTGGCCTTTGTTTTGATCGGAGAGAGATTGGCTCTTAATCAGATCTTTGGCTTTGTTCTTATTTTGATTGGTGGTTATTTGATCACTAAACATTGGGAGAAAGTTCGTCAGAATAATTATAAACTAATATCACTCGCCATCTTATCGTCACTGCTTTTTGCATTGTCATTTGTCATTTCAAAATATCTATTTGATCAGGTTGGCTTTATTTCTGGTTTTGTTTGGACGCGAATTGGTTCATTTATTGGTGCTTTGATCTTGTTATTGTGGGCTGAGAATCGGAAAGCAATCTTTAAAAATGTTGGTTCTTCCGGCCAACAAACCACTCTTTTGTTTATTGGTGGTCAATTGGCAGGCGGTTTGTATTTTATACTATTGAATTGGGCTATTTCTATTGGTAGTGTTACTCTGATCAATGCTATGCAAGGCATGCAATATGTTTTTCTATTTTTTATAGTATTATTATTATCCAAAAAGCACCCAGAGTGGCTCAAAGAAAATACTAGCAAAAAAATATTGCTGCAAAAAATATTTTCTATTGTTCTGATCGGCATTGGATTATTTATTATCACCTAGATGTTTAAGAGATTAAAAAAAGTTAAAAGAAAAGCGCTGATAATGTTGATCTTAATTTTAGCTTTTTTTATTTTTGTTTTATATTTATACAATTTAGATTTTGGGAAAAATAAAGAAATCCAGTATGGGGCAACTTTTAGTCATAAGTATGCCAAAGAATTGGGTCTTGATTGGCAAGAAGCTTACGTCAATGTACTAGATGATCTACGAATTAAAAAACTAAGATTGATGGCTTATTGGGATGAGCTAGAAATGGCACAAGGTCAATATACTTATCAAGAGCTAGATTGGCTTTTAGCGATGGCTGAACAGAGACAAGTAGAGGTGATTTTGGTTATTGGTCGTCGTCAACCACGCTGGCCTGAGTGTCATGATCCTGTTTGGCTTGACCAATCCACAACTTCAGAACAACAACAAGCAGAACTAGTGATGATTAAGAGTGCTATTAAACATTTTCAAGATTTTGATAATATTATTGCCTGGCAAGTTGACAATGAGCCTTTTTTGAAGGTTTTTGGTATCTGTCCAGAGTTCGATAAAGATTTTTATCAGGAAAAAATTGCTTTGGTTCAGTCATTGGATGAGCGGCCAATCATTATTACTGAGAGTGGAGAACTGTCTATTTGGGCTGGAGCAGCTAAAATTAGTCCAATCATTGGGACAAGCGTTTATCGCAGCACTTGGAATCCAGTTTATGGTAAGTTCTTTTATCCTTTGCCACCAGCGTTTTATGTGATTAAAGAAAAATTAGTAAAAATGATTTCACCCCTAGAAGAAGTTTTTGTTTCAGAATTGCAATTAGAGCCCTGGAGTGATCGATCAATTGTTAACATACCAATAGCTGAGCAACTGCAATTGATGAGTATTGAAAAGTTTAAAGATAATTTGGTATATACAAGAAAGATAGGTTTTGACAGTATTTATCTTTGGGGTGTAGAATGGTGGTATTATTTGAAAGTTAGTCATGGTATTACTGATTATTGGGATACAGCTAAAGAATTAATTAAAGAAAATTCATGAAACAATTATTTATTATCAAAGCTGACGGTTCCAAGACTCGTTTTAGCTATAAAAAGTTACTAAAGTCTATTCAGAAATCAGGAGCAAGTGCTGATGCTGCTGATCGGATTGCTAGGCAAGTGTTGAGAGAGTTGCCAAATGAGTTTACTTCCAACATGCTTTTTGATTTGATTCATCGACAATTAAAGCAGACTAATCGACAAGTGGCGCAGATTTATTCACTGCGGCGGGCACTAGCTGACATCCCACCCGATATTTGGGAAAAGTACATTGCCAAACTATTTGAATATTATGGTTATCAAACAAAATGGAACGTGATCATCCCCGGAGCTAGTGTTGAGCATCAAGTTGATGTGATTGTCACGAAAGATAAGAAGACTTGGTTGATTGAGTGTAAGCATCATTATGAATATCATCGTGATACTGGTTTGGGAGAGATCTTGCAGGTTCAGGCTAGACTGGAAGATGTGCGTGATGGTTTTAAAAAGAATAAGAATAAATATGATTTTTTTGGTGCTTGGCTGGTGACGAATACTAGGTTTTCAGATCATAATAAGCGTTATGCTGATGCTAAGAAAATAAATTTGACTGGTTGGCAATATCCAGAGCAATATAGTTTGGAACGTTTGATTCAAGATCGAGCTATTTATCCAGTGACTATTCTTTATACAGATAAGAAAACAAAAAATACCTTGCTTTATAATAATATTTTAACTATCCAAGACTTAGAGAAGATGCCACCACAGCTCAAGAAAATTTTAGGTGGTAAATTGAAGGGTCTTAATAAGCAAGCAGCCGACTTAATGGAGTATGATTGGCAAATTTAAATTTTATGTTTAGAAAAAATAAAGAAGATTTCATTTGTGAACAGTGTGGTGAATCAGTAAAAGGGGATGGCTATACGAACCATTGTCCTTATTGTTTATATTCAAAGCATGTTGATGTTCATCCAGGGGATCGGGCATCGGATTGTCATGGCTTGATGGTGCCGATTGACAATGAAGCCAAGCAGGGTGACCTAGTTTTAATTCATAAGTGTGCTAAGTGTGGGTTTATTAAGAGAAACAAAAGGGCAGACAATGATAGTCTAGATAGTATTCAGAAGATTAATAAGAAAATAATATACGGATAAGTAAAATTTTAATAAAAGAAAAACCCCTTAGACGTTGCTAGGGGTTTTTTGTTTAGATGTTTGGGTTTATTTATATAAACCCAAGTGTCTCATTGTTACCTTATGACCTCTGACGAGGGTATAAATTGTTACGAGACACATTCCAATTAAAATTGCTGGATGTTTCAATAAGAATATTGCCCAAGGGTGGGGAATTGGCTGGTGCGTATTTCCCGGATCAATGGAAAATACGATCTGGAAGATAAACCAGATCAGCACCAGAATAAATATTTCACCAGCTATAGTACTAAGTACCTGAATAGTCTTGTTTAGACCAATAAATAGTTTCATTAGAGCTCCTTTTCCTTTTAATGAATTTATGAATTTTTAATGTAATTTGATTATGCCTATATTATAGCATATATATGATATATTGTCAATAATTGTAG
>Ga0051987_10001740_pt1 | contig 10931 bp, 11 predicted proteins | sample CryGey08umfilter_2_FD_58083 | JGI IMG/M metagenome (GOLD analysis project Ga0051987, IMG submission 58083) | Groundwater microbial communities from aquifer in Utah, USA - Crystal Geyser 4/10/14 0.8 um filter | ecosystem: Environmental > Aquatic > Deep subsurface > Groundwater | place: USA: Utah... | reverse complement strand
CGCGGCTCATCATCACAATTTTTTCTCTTCTGAGAAAAGGTTGTTTTGATATTTTTTAGTAACATATATAACCAACCCCTTCTTGGAAGAGAAGGGGTTTTAAGTTAAAAACAATGCCCTTTAAAAAGAAAGGAAGAATCATGAAAGCGATCGGCAATCGTTACGACGGCAAGACTAGGCCAACGGGATTGCGCTACGGCATTCTAGAAACCACCACTTACTGCCAGTGCCTTTGTCCAGGCTGTTACATGGTAAAGCGCCGGCTTTTGAACGGCAAAAATCTCGACTTAAAAACGGCTGTTCATGTACTTGATTTATGCCGGGACTATTTGGGAAACAACCTGGAAACAATGGATCTATTGGGAGGGGATCCGTTGTTGTGGCCCTGCCTGAAGGATTATGTCGGCCTTCTGCTCAAGCGGGGAATCAAGCCCTGGATATTCACTAACATGATCGCCATTACGCCGGAGTTAGCCCGCTGGCTTAAAGAAAGAGAGGTGAATATTACGGGAAAACTGAATGTCGATCCCGGCGATCCTGAACAGCTAATAATCCAGGCTGCCCTTTTGGGCCGCGGTAAAAAAACGGCGGAGAAAATGATCGCGGCCATCAACGTTTTTCTTGAAGCGAGATATCGCGATCCGCTTTTCCGCCTGCAGAATCTAATCCGCCAAGCCAACATCGGCCAAGTGCCGGAATATTACCGCTGGTGCCTGAAGAGAAACGTCGGCACTGATCTGGAATTAATGGGTTCCGGCGAAGCAATCGGGCCGAATTATTGGGAGATCGCTCCGAACCAAAAGGAACTGGCTTTAATGATTAAGCGGGTGCAGGAAGTAAGACAGGAATTCGACCTGGCTCCGGCCGAAGTGCTGATGCCGCACGTGTTCGGATCGTGTCCGTTTTACGACAAAGGCTTGTACTTTGCCGTAGACGGAAGCATCCGCGCCTGTTCCAACAGTACGGTAACGCTTTCCCGCCTGGAAGATTCAGATCCGATTAGTAAAGCGCTCAGTTCAGAAGTGATCTGTAACCGACTAAAGCTTACCCAAAGCAATGTGGGGGAGCCCTGCCATTCCTGCGCTAAATGGGAGAAATGCCGAGGTGGATGCCGGGCCACGGCCGAAGGATTAGGCAATCCTTTTGGCGGTTATCCTTTATGTCCGGTTCCTTTCCTTAAATAGACCAAAGGGCGGTTATTTTCCGACCGCCCTTATTTTTTTTAATTATGAATAAAAGAATAATAACTATTGCCGAAAGAAAATTCCGGCAGTTAAAAAGAAAATGTCCTAACTTCATCAACGTTATTTTGGACGATTGGCGGGGATTTCGTTTGATTTACGACACAGAAGACGTCCGAAAATGCGATAATAATTGCGATAAGTGCCGTTTATTTTTAACTCTTAACGAAGAACCGAATGGATTATTCACGGCCGGATTAATTCCGGCCAGCGCCCAAGACAAAAAACTGTTCGGCCAGCAAAATTTTTTGAATTGCAAAACGGTTTCACAGTATAAACAATGTTACTTAAATTTCATTGGCCACCTGAAATCAATAAACGAAATTAACAAAGAATTAAAATTGGTAAAAGGATTGAAATTCATTTACTGCCTGAACAAAAATAAAAATATAGCCGAGCAAAAATTCAAAAGAGAAATACTGCTGATTGGTGCATTGATGAAACCAGCCAAAAATTAGCAAAATTTTTTAAATAAAAGAATCCCGTGCTCAGGTCATTGCGTAGCGCAATGGACACGAACACGGGATTAAAGAAAAGAACCGAGTTAGCCGTTGGTAGAAGATCCCAGGAACAGGAAGCCGGTGTTGGAAGCATTCCAACTGTTACTGGGTTCACCAACGAACACGTCGAGTATCAGGCCGCTTCTGCTGGAAGCATCAAGACCGATCAGTAGCTGGGCGTCGCCGAAGCCGGAGAAAGAAACGGGCGGATGCATAACGATCACCTTTTCCAAGCCCATCTTCGTGAGCTCACGGCGCGAAAGAAGCTTCGCCACATAAGCGGCCACTCCGACCAGGGGCTCCTGGATGTTTAATTCGTGAATGGCGCCGGACCGGACCTGGTTGTTGCTGACCCGACTGCCGCGTCCCTTCCACTGAAGAAGGGTGAAATTGTACTCGGTTCCCGGCGGGATCGTGCCGTTAGGAGGAACTGCGCCGAACACGAGTTTGAGCAACGGCAATACCTCTTTCCGGACCTTCACCCTTTTCCCCAGGTCGGCCAGGAACTGGTCCAGGGAGCCATCAGTGGTCACCCTATGCTCACTGGTCTGAAAATGGTTTTTGGGGTCAGGCGGGGCAGTGGCGCCGCTTTGAGCCAATGCCAAGGCTTTGCGGGGATTCCCTACACCCAGATAGGGTAATGAGGGAACGCGTCCGCGACTCGCCCTGACGCGGGCATGTTCGATCACGTGTGCAGCCGAGCCCGGCTGTAACGAACCAAAACGTCTTCTTTTCAAATTAGCCATAGTGGTACCCTTTTCCTTTTTTTGACGTCTTTCTATAACTTCAGCGTTGTTTGCAATCTTGAAATAAAACGGACAATCATTTTGCATTAGTTTCTAAGCAGTTCCCTTAATAATGGCTTTTACTTCTGGCGATGAATCACTTTAACCAACAAATATTAGCTTAATCCTGGTTTTTGTCAACTTTTCCATAACTAACAAGCTTGAATGGCTGTTAGTCGTGAAATAAAACAAGTAGTTCACTAAATTGCCGGAGGAATGGGAAAATAATATGAAATCAAGGATTTATTTTAAGCATGTACAGTTAACATCTAGCGCTTGGCTTAAATAGCCCTAAACCAAAAGCAGGGGAGTCGGGTATTTTCATCCTTACTCTCCCTGCTTTTTAATTTTGTAGTCTAGTGTTTTACTATTCCGATTTACTGAAAGAAACCGGCGGGGCAACTTTGTTTTTTACCAATTGATTTTTTTCGAGCATTTCCGCTTTTTCTGATAACTCTAGGTCTTTCACCGTCATCCTTTTTCCTGTTATGGAAATGACTTGGGCGGCGGCAATAATTAATTCACTGGCAAATAGTTCCGCTATCAAGCGATGGCTCTTTACGCGGTAATTTACAATTGCCTGAGTTTCGACGTCTATTTCAAAACCGCAAACCCGGCCCAATTCTTTTCCTGATTTGGTGAATACCGGCAAATGAATTAATTTTTTATCTTGGATTTTCATTAGTGGTGGGTATAGAAGGTAGGGTGGAATTAGGATTAGGATTGGAATTTCTTTTTCGGAAAAAGTAATACTGCTGAACAATGGTAAATAGGGTTGAGACGATCCAATAAAGGGTTAACCCGGCCGGGAACTGGTAGCCGAAAATTACGGTAATCACCGGCATAAAGTAAATCATTTGGCGGTTGATGGACGCGGCGCGGTCTTCGTCTTTGCTGCCGGCCGTTTTAATTGCCGGTTTCATGGTTACCATCATCTTTCCCTGCCAAAATTGCAGCGCTCCCGCAATTACCGCTAAAATAATGTTTTTGCTCTTGGCCATATCAACGAATCCAAGAAACATGGAATGAATGGGAGTGTTGGAATAAATATCCTTCAAGTAACCATATAGATGGTTGAGCTGATTAGGAACCAGCAGCCCGGTGGTCGGATCAGTAATCAAACCGTTTAAAAATACCTGATACAAAGCCAGTAAAATTGGCAGCTGGATAAGCAAGGGGAGGCAAGAGGAAAAGGGGCTGACTTTATTTTCCTTATAAAATTTCATCAGTTGTCTTCCTAATTCTTCTTTGTCGTTTTTGTATTTTTTCTTAAGCGCCTCTAATTTGGGTTGGGTTTCTTGAAGCGCTTTTTGAGATTTAATTGCCGAAAGAGAAGGGAAAAATAGTATTATTTTTATGGCTAAGGTTAGCAAAATTATGGCAATACCAATATCTTTTCCCGGGATGACATGATAAAGATAAATCAACCCGTTAAAAAGCGGTTCGTATAGAATAGTATTAAATAACTCAATCATTCTGTTTTCTGTTTTTAAGTATTATGTTTTTCTAACTCAATAGGATCGTAACCCCCGCGACTAAAAGGATTACACCGAATAATTCGTCTAATCGCCTTACCGCCGCCTACAATAATCCCCCAATTTTCAATGGCTTGATAAGCGTACTGGGAACAGGTGGGGCTAAATTTACAATAGCCGTGGGGATGTTTATACGACCAAAGGCCGTGATCAGGCGAAATGGTTATTTGGTAAAATCTGATCAAAGACAGAATTACTTTTCGGAATACTAAAAAAATATTTGATTTCATTTACTTAGCTTTAAAAGGTTGGTTTTTTGGAGTAATTGATCAACATCTTTTTCAATTTGCCGATAATCCCGATTAACGATACGGAAGCGTGCGATAATCACGCAGTCAAACCCCGCCGTAATGCTGTTTAGTCGGTTTTGAATTATGCTCCGGAGCTGCCTTTTTAATTTATTCCGCAAAACTATTTTCTTGAAAATTTTACCTGATACTACAAAACCGAAACGGGAATTTGCCGGTACCGCCCCCTCTGCTTGATTTCTTCTTTTGAACCTTAGGGCTAGCGTGGGAAGGGCGCTTGATTTCCCCTTTTGGTAGATCTCGGCAAAATCTTTTTTCCGAACCAGTCGATACTGTTTGGCAAGCATAAAAATTTTTAGATACTGATTCTTTTTCTCTTTTTCGCCCTTCTTCTTTTAAGTACTTTTCTTCCGGTCGCTCGCTTCATTCTTTTTCTGAATCCATGGCTCTTTTGTCGCTTTCTTTTTTTGGGTTGATAAGTCCTTTTAGGCATCTGCTTCGCTCCTTAAAGATAAAATAATTTTTGGAGATAGCTTCAGTCTAGCAGACCGGTTATTAACGGTCAACGAGACAGTACTTATCCTCATTCTTTCCACAGGTTATGAACAAAAAAACGAGTTGTGGATTATTTTTGTTTTTTCTTATCTGTGGTATATTCAGGAGTAGCTAATTATTTAAGCTACTTGGGCTAAAATGAATAAAGAACAACTCTGGCAAGCGGTTTTGGGTGAATTAGAGCTATCGCTTAGTAAGGCTAATTTTACCACCTGGTTTAAAAATACTTTTATTTTAGAACTGGAAGAGACTAAGGTAATTATTGCCGTCCCCAACACTTTCACTAAAACTTGGTTTGAAAATAAATACCACAAAGCGATTAGCCAAGCTTTCCAAAATCTTACCGATAATAGATTAAAGGAGATTGTTTACCAAGTAGAAAGCATAAAAAATATCCAAATCCTTTCGGCCGACGCTAATGAGGGTGAAAAACCGAAAAAGCCGATGGACGCGGCAACAAAGAAAGAGGATGCCAGCGCCACCGTTAACGGTCTTAACCCCCGCTACACTTTTGAAAATTTTGTGGTCGGAAAAGGCAATGATTTGGCCAAGGCGGCTTGTGAGGCTGTAGCGGAAAAGCCCGGGATAGTATATAACCCTCTTTTTATTTACGGCGGGGTCGGCCTGGGAAAAACCCATCTTTTGCAGGGAATCGGGCATAAAACACTGGAAATATTTAAAAATAAAAAGGTTGTTTATGTAACCTGCGAGAGATTCACCAATGAATTTATTCAAGCGGTAAGTAAGGGAACCACGGAAAAGTTCAAAGATTTTTATCGTTCGGCCGATCTGCTTTTAATCGATGATATTCAATTCTTAGCCACCAAGGAAAGAACCCAAGAAGAATTTTTTCATACTTTCAACGCCCTTCATCAATTAAACAAGCAAATTGTTATCAGTTCCGATCGTCCCCCTAAGGCGATTCCGGCTTTGGAACAAAGACTGGTCTCCCGTTTTGAATGGGGTATGATTGCAGATATTTCCAGCCCTGATTTAGAGACCAGGATCGCCATTTTAGAAAGCAAGTGTCGGGAAAAGGGTTTTGACATCTTGGATCGCGACCTGCTTGCCTATATCGCTTCTTCGGTCCAAAGCAATGTTAGAGAGTTGGAAGGCGCTTTAAACCGTTTGATCGCTCACCACGAATTAAACAATTCCACATTTGATCTTGAGACTGCTAAAAACGTCCTTTCCGCCCTCTCTACCAACCCTCGCCGGGGAGCTATAACCCCTAAAAAGCTGATCAATACCGTGGCGGAGTTTTATGACATTGGCATTGCGGAGCTGGTCGGTGATTGCCGAAAAAAAGAATTGGTGGTTCCCCGACAAATTACCATGTATTTAATGCGGGAAGAAATGAAAAGTTCTTACCCCAACATCGGACAAGAAATTGGTGGGCGAGATCACACCACCGCCATGCATGCTTATATGAAAATAGTAAAAGAAGTGGAGGAAGATGAAAAAATAAAACAAGAAATCGAATTAATTCGGCAACGTCTGTACAACTAAAAAATGGATCCCAAATAATTCTTGTTAACCTGGGTATTACCTTGTGAAAGGTATGTGAATAATTTAAAAATGTTTTTCCTTTTCTTATTTTAAGACAGTACCTCTCAAGTTTTCAATAGCCTTATCCCTAGCTCTGTTAAAATAAAAATTAAAATTCCTTAGCAAAAAATAACTTCTAAGCACTTTTCCACTTATCAACTCGCTTATTACTACTACTAAATTAAATATAATCTATTATTAATAATAATATGAAGATACTTTGCACCCAAGAAAATTTAAATCAAGGACTTAATGTGGTAAGTCACTTAGCCGGAAAAAACACCACTCTTCCGATTCTGGATAATATTTTGATAAAAGCGGAAGACGGAATAATTCAGCTTTCTTCGACGAATCTGGAAATAGGAATCAGTTGTCGAATTAGGGGGAAGATAGAAGAACCCGGGAAAACCACCGTTCCGGCAAGGTTGTTCGCCGATTACATTAGCCTTTTGCCTAACGAGAAGATATTAATCGAAGAGTCCGAAAAGAAAATCTACATTAAATGCACCGATCAAGAGACCACTATTCAGGGCATGAACGCGGAAGATTATCCCTTGCTGCCGTCTTTGGAAAAAAAGAATAAAATCCAGCTTAACATAGGGACGCTCAAAGATGCCATAAAAGAAACTATTTTTGCCGCGGCTTACGATGAAACCAGACCGGAAATAAGCGGGGTGCTGATGAAAATCACGGAAAAAGAAATTAGGTTGGTTGCCACGGATAGCTACCGCTTAGCTGAAAAAATCATTAAGGTTGAAAAAAAACAGGTCGGAGAAATAGAAACAATTTTGCCAACCAGAACGCTGCAGGAGCTGATAAGAATATTGGGAGTTACCGCTGTGGAAAACTTAGACATTTACCTAGCGGAAAACCAAGCGCTGTTTTGTCTGGATGAAATTGAAATAATCTCCAGAGCAATCGAGGGCAGCTACCCAGATTATCAACAGATTATCCCCAAGGAATGTAAAACCAAAGTGGTGGCTAATAAAGAGGAGCTGGTTAAAACCATCAAAACAACCAGCTTGTTTTCACGAAGCGGGGTAAACGATGTAACCTTGAAAATATTTCCGGATAAAAAAGAAATGGTGATATCGGCCGTTAATGCTCAGCTGGGAGAAAATGTGTCGCGGTTGAAAGTGGCCATCGAAGGAGGAGAAAACGAAATTGTTTTTAATCACCGTTATCTTTTAGACGGACTGCAGAACATAAATTCGGAAAAAGTAGTGATTGAAATAATCAACAACACTAATCCGGGGGTAATAAAACCGGAAGAAGGGGAAGGTTACTTATATATTATCATGCCGATAAAACAGTAGGAGCACAATGGTTATTCAAAAAATTGGCAATCTTTTAGACGGATCGATCAGAAGGGCGGGGATTCAAGAAGAAATAACCGCTTCTCATATAATAGAAGATTTTAAAAACATTACGGCCGAAACTTGGGGTCGGCAGGCGCTGGAACGGATTAAACCCCGCTACCTGAGAAGAGGCACATTAACCGTAGAAGTATTAGATTCCGTTTACGCGGCGGAGATCGGGTTTAAGGAAAAGAAAATTATAGAGATGATAAACTCCCAATACAAAAAAACCGCCGTAAAAAAACTGCGGATTCAAATAAGATGAATTCTTAATTAATAGTTAAAGAGAGGCGGTCGCTTTCCGTCTCTTTTTGATTTCGATTAGTGGCGACGAGATATAATTTATATTCTCCGGTATCCGGAGACTCCGCCCAAGCGGTACTTACTGAGTTAGAGGAAGGCGACTCCACGGAATTTATGAGGATGTGGGAAGGTGAGGAGAGGCCGGCGTCGTAGTAATAGAAGTCAACTTGACTGATGCCGGCCGGATCATAAGCATAAGCTTCTAAAGTGATGGGGAATTCGCCGCTGCTTACAGAACCAGACTGCTCGGGATTGGTAAAATAAACGCTGGTATCCTGGTTGGATTGGTAGCTGAAATTAACACTGCCTTCGGTAAAATTTAGCACTTCATCGTAGGCCCGGACGATCAGCTTATGATCCCCGTTGGTGAGATTAGTCGGCTGGTACGTGGTTTGAAAAGGACTTTTAGTTGAAGATTCGATTAAAGTGGTATCAATATAGTATTCCACCTTAGTTAAATGGTGCCCGCTGCCTGCGGAAACTGTAGTAGAGATATCAAAATTATTTTCGTTTAAGGTGGAATTTTGCTTAGGGCTTGTTATTTTTACCTCGGGTTGTGATCCGGGGGTGCGCTTATCGCAACTTTCATATTCAAAACTATAAGTATAGCCATGAGCCTCGGCCCAGTGCCTTACCGGAGCTTCCCATCCTTGGTATTGAGGATCTTTTTCCGGGTTAGCAGGTACAGGTCCGCGGGGGTTATTGCGGTCAACATAATGGAGGATGTTGTGCGTTTCCTTAAACTCTTTATCTTTGATGTATTTTTCCGGGTAGGTATCAAGACAGGAATCCGGGATTACTTTTTCAGAATAGATATCCACTTTTTTGGTAACGGTGGTATCGATTTGCCCTCGCAGAACCGGCTTTTCAATATTTTCGGAAGGAGGGGAATGAAACCACTCGACCGGAGTCCCGGTGAGAATTTGTTGCATATATTCATGCCAGATCGGGGCGGCCACCACCGAACCGTCCGCCCCTCGAGACATGGCGGAATTATCATTATTGCCTACCCAAACCCCGGTAGCAATAGAGGGAGTGTAGCCGATTGTCCAGGCGTCATGAAAATCATTGGTGGTGCCGGTTTTAGCCGCTACCGGTCGATCGGAAAGAGTAAGGTAATTTCGGGAGCCGAAAATAAAGGCGCGCGCGTTATTATCCGTAAGAATGCTGTTTATTTGTTGAGCGACTTTTTTGTCGAGCACTTCTTGACCCTCTGGCGGTTTATATTCTTCTAGAATTTTTCCATCTTTATCTTCTACTCTAAGAATGGCCGTTGTTGGATAGCGCAGGCCTTCTCGCGCAAACACCGCGAACGCAGCGGTATGTTCTAAAAGTTTTACCTCGCCCCCGCCCAGAACCAGCGAAAGGCCATACCGGTCGCGATCGTTCAGGGTGGAGTATCCCATGGCGTGGGCAAGCTCTAAGACGTTGTCCAATCCGGCCAAATAGAGGGTTTTAACCGCCGGAATATTCAAGGAACCGGCCAAAGCTTGCCGCATGGATAAAGGGCCATGCTCGGTGAGGTCGTAGTTGGAAGGCGAGTAGTTGCCAAAATTGGTTTTAAGATCAAAAAGCATCGTTTCGGGGGTGTACCCTTTGGTAAAAGCGGTGGCGTAAACCACCGGTTTAAAAGAAGAACCGGGCTGGCGGTCGCGAATGGTTACGTTTACCTGACCGTCAATAGCTTCGTTAAAATAATCGCGGGAGCCGACCATGGCCAGGATTTCTCCTGATTTCGTATCGATTGATGCCAGGGCGGCGTTAGAGGCATTATAGCGTTCATTCTTGGCGGAGAGATCGTTGACCACTGTTTCCGCCACCTCTTGTTTATAGCTATCTAGACTGGTGATGACTTTTAACCCTCCCTGCTCGACCATTCTTTCCCCGTATTTTTCCGTGAGCAGGTCTTTGACATAGAAAACAAAGTGCGGCGCTTTAATATTGGCGATCCGCTGTTTAAATTCCAATTTTTCGTTTTTGGCATCGGTGGACTGTTGCTCGGTGATGTATCCGTTTTCGGCCATAAGATCTAGAATGTACTGTTGCCGGCCGATCAAATCATCGACATGACTGCCGTAGGGGGAGTAATAAGAAGGAGCCTGAGGGAGAGCGGCTAGAATGGCGCTTTCCGCCAAACCGAGATCTTTAACGCCCTTCCCGAAATAAGTATTAGCGGCCGATTCTACTCCATAAGCATTAGAACCGTATGGTATTTCATTAAGATACATCTGCAGAATTTCGTCCTTGGTGAATTTTTTCTCTAAATTGTAAGATAAAATTGCCTCTTTGATTTTTCGGGTATAGGTTTTTTCTGAGGTGAGAATAGCGTTTTTTACCAACTGCTGGGTAAGAGTGGAACCGCCCGCCTTACTTCCGGTCACGACGTTCTTAACCACAGTGCGAAAAATTGCCCAGAGACTGATCGCCCCGTGTTTATAAAAATCCTTATCCTCAATAATTATGGTTGCTTTTTGAAGATAGTCGGGAATCTGATCAATAGTGACCAGGGTTCTTTTTTCGTCCCCATGGATTTCGTAAAGCAGGGTTTCGCCGCTGCGGTCATATATTTTGGTGCTTTGAGCCACGTTTCTATCGAGGATTCGATTGGGATCGGGCAAGTCTTTAGAAATCCAGGCAAAAGCCGCTACTCCCAAAATTCCCCCAATAACAAAAAGCGCCAGCGCGATTTTTAATATCAAAACAATCGGTTTTCGCGGCCGTTTCTTTTTCCCCGCAGGAGTGGTGCCGATTGGATGTTTTTTCCAAGTCTGCTGGTATTTTTTTGATAATTGAGCAATGGGCATGAGTGGTCTAGCTTGTAGCTTATTAGCTTTTTAGGTTTTATAAATTAGCTGATT
>Ga0051987_10001735_pt1 | contig 10936 bp, 8 predicted proteins | sample CryGey08umfilter_2_FD_58083 | JGI IMG/M metagenome (GOLD analysis project Ga0051987, IMG submission 58083) | Groundwater microbial communities from aquifer in Utah, USA - Crystal Geyser 4/10/14 0.8 um filter | ecosystem: Environmental > Aquatic > Deep subsurface > Groundwater | place: USA: Utah... | reverse complement strand
GATTCACGATTTGTAGCTTTCTTACATTATAACAAAAATTTACTTATATTTTAAATCCTTAAGCCATGCTTAGCACTATCAAAAAACGCCGTAGCATTAGAGATTTTTTGGAAAAAGAAGTAGAAGAAGAAAAGCTTCAAGAGATTCTAAAAGCCGCTATGTTTTCTCCTTCTGCAAGACATATAGATCCTTGGGAGTTTCTTGTGGTAAAAGACAAGAATATTATAAAAAAGCTTTGTGATTCCTGTGTGTTTTCTTCATTTTTTGAAAAGGCACCGATAGTTATTGTAATAGTAGCAGATGAGAGTAAAAGTGATTATTGGGTTGAAGACTCGGCGATTGCAGCAGAAAATATTTACCTTGAAGTAACAAATCAAGGTTTGGGAACTTGTTATATTCAGATTAGAGATGCCTCAGGAGAGGTCAAGGAAAAAGAAAAATATGTTAGAGAAGTGTTTTCGGTTCCTGATAATATAAGAATCCAATGTCTTATGCCCATAGGTTATCCTGCGGAGTATCCGGGAGAACATAGTAATCAGGAATTTGATGAAAGCAAAATTCATTGGGATGAGTTTTAACTGTTATGTATCTAAAGGAAGCTAGTAAAAAAATCTGGAATTATCTTTGTCTAAAAGACAGGCTTGAAAAAGCTGATCTTGTGTTTGTTTTTGGTGGCCACACTGTTAAGTTAGCATTTATACAGAAATAATTATGCAAATAAAATTTTATTTACTGGTAGTCTTGGAACTTTTAGTAATCCTCATTGGAAGAGGCCTGAAGCGGATATATTCTTTTACTCTTACAGAACGTTATTTTTGGTATGGAGGAAGTTAAGAGACTAAGATTAAAACCTCAAAAAGTTATTTTAGTCGCAAGACCTCATCATGCAAGAAGAGCTTATGCAACTTTTATTAAAAATACTAATATAGGAAAAATTATTAGCGCTCCCTGTGAATTAAATTTTCGTTATTCTAAAGAATTATCTGAAATTTTAGTTGGTGAAATCGATAGGCTGATTTTATATACTAAGAAAGGAGATATTCAAAAGCAAAAGATTCCCAAAGACGTAATGGAGGCTTATGATGTATTGAGTAAGTCTCTAGGAAATTAACTGCACCTTTTATTTTTAACAAAAAAGTATTACAATAGAATTGGGAAAATCAGTTTTGGGATTGTTTCACTATAATTCAATAAAAACATCTCTATGGAATCAAAAAAGATTCTCATTATAGAAGATGATCCTGATCAAATTTTGCTTTATAGAGAAGCTTTTAGACTTGCCGATTTTCCAGTGGACGCAGTAGATAATGGAAGAGAGGGTGTGGAAAAAATTAAGAAGGATAAACCTGATATTGTGATTTTAGATATTCTCATGGATGATTTGAGTGGAGTGAATGTTTTGCAACTTGTAAGAGAGAATTCTGAAACCAAGAATATCCCCGTTCTGGTTTTAACAAACCTTGTGAGAGAGGATATAGAGAGGCAAGTAAGAAAGTTAGGAGTGGAGGATTATATTATAAAGACTAGTGTTATTCCTGTAGAAGTGGTTGAGAGAGTGAAAAAAATATTAGGAATTAGGTAAATAGCAAGTAGAGTTATAGAAGCTATAGGTTAGTGATGAAAATTTGGAGTCATTTCCTGGGTTGCGGATGTAGGACTTTGAATAAAGCCATTTTTCAAGCCTTTTTTGTAAAACTCTTTTAGAGTCTTTTCATATTCTTTTTTTGTGATTCTTCTACTAACTTTAGGATACTTTTCTGCTTTATAAGTTGGATAATATTGAGCCATTAAGCTTACATAAACTTTTTTGGAAATTTTTGATGCAAGAAATTTAAACACTTTTTTGCTATCAGAGATATTATTAGGTAGAACTAAATGACGGACAATGAGTCCTTTTTTTATAACCCTATTTTGGGTAAAAACAGGATTTCCAACCTGGCGGTGCATCTGCCCAATTGCTTTTTTATTGTAATAAAAATAATTAGGAGTTTGAGAGTATTTTTGGGAGTTTTTAGAGTCCGTATATTTCATATCAGGAAGATAGATATCAAAAATGTCATCAAGTAATTTTAAGGTTTTGATAGAATCAAATCCATTAGTATTATAAACCAATGGAATTTTCAGTCCTTTTAATATGGCAATCTCCAGTGCTTCAATAATTTGGGGTACAAAATGAGTAGGGGAAACAAGGTTTATATTATGTGCTTTCTGAGATTGGAGATTAAGCATCATTTGAGCAAGCTTTTTACTAGAGACCTCTTCTCCGTATCCAAGATGACTTATTGGGAAGTTCTGACAATAAACACAGCGCATATTGCAATGCGAAAAGAAAATAGTACCAGATCCTTTTCGTCCTGAAATGGGTGGCTCTTCTCCGAAATGAAGCTGTGCTGTATTTACTTTTGGCATTAGTCCTGCTTTGCAAAAGCCTTTCTCACCTTTTACTCTATTTACTTTGCATTTTCTAGGACAAAGCGTACATTTTTCCAAAGTCTTTAAAAGACGATTTTTTCTTTTTTGGAGTTCTCCTGATTTGTATAGAGACAGATAAGAAGGGCGATTTTTCATTTTATTGATTTGATAATGCTACCTTGATAAATTATGAAGACGCAATCCTGGGATCGCGTCTTCTTTCATGATATTGAAGATATTGAAATTTTATTAGTCAGAAGCACTCCAAGTAAGGTCCATATATGTTGCAGGGACTGGTTTGCGATTAGATATTCCTCTACCAACATATATGTGTTGAGGAGCAAAATTAGAATAGGATATTCTACTTTCTGGTCCTTCTTTGCCATCCACACTTACTTTTACTTTGTTATTTCCCCAACTTACGGTTATATTATAAGTCTTTTTAGGATTCCAAGTTAATTCATCCCATCTTCTGTCCTCATCACATCTTCCATAGCCGTCCCAACATAGTCCCTGTTTTAATATGCCGTCTCTATATTTTCTTAATATAAAATAATTCCATTTAAAGTGATTGGGATCTTTATGATCGTTAGTCCATTTAGTGTGTTTAGCTAACATTACAAATTGATATTTATTACTAGTATCTGGTTCGTTCTGTTGTACTCCAGTTACCTTAAAACTTACCTGCCCAGATTTCTTTGGTCCGCCCATATCTATTTGCCATGTTCCAGGCTCTCCAGGTTCTCCGGGTTCTGGTGTAGGAGTTGGCGTTGGTTCTCCTTCTCCATAAGGCACCCCATTAATTTCTAGAGACATACATTTACTTTGGTTATTGCACTTCCAGATTGACTGAAAATGCATATTATTGTGAACAATTTTTACTACTGGTTTTACTGGTCCTCCTGCGGACCCAATAGTAATTTTCATTGATTTTCTTCCTGTACCAGTGTCTATTATATTCCATCCAACTTCATCTGCAGCATCACATAGGATTTTAATGGTACTATTTCCGTCTTGATCCGGACTATATGTGAAGGTTCCTTCAGCGATTAATTCTTTAGTACTAGGGCTTTTAGATAAATCGTATTGTTCAACAGAAACATCTATAGTAAGAATTTCCTTTGGTTCTACATATAATATTTGCTTTTCTTGTGATCCTATGTCATAGACTCTAATAGTAAGTGGCTCTGAATCAAATACCACAGTTTTAAGCTCTATATCATAAGGTATATTTTTAGGTTTTACTTCTAGGTGTACTTTTACTTTAAATTCACCAGCTTTAGTGTATTTATGAGATACTTTTCTGGTATCACTTGTATATAGTACTGGCCCTTCTTTGTTACCATCCCCAAAATCCCAAGTTGTATAAAGAGGAGGATATGTACCCGTCTCTGGTTCTGGCCTTTTGATACTAAGGAGAAATTCAATATCTTGATTTACTCTTCCGCCTCTTTCTTTGATTTTCTCATCAACTTTAATAGTTGCTGAATAATTAGGAAATGGAGGGGGTGTGGGAGGTCCAGGAGGTCCGGGGGTATAACCACTAGTTGTAATTTCAATGAATTTTCCTCCCCAAGCATTAACTAGATTATCTTCAGTTTTAGGTTTATCTGGATCTATCCAATAGTAGGCATAGTAGGCATATCGTCCTGTTGCAAGCCCATCGTATGTCACTTTACCAGTTCCCGCCACAGTACTTTTGTAATCAATAGGAGAAGTGTTTCCTGTCTTATAAAGTTCCGTTTGTGCATGGCAAGGGCTGCCGTCATTATAAGTTACTTTAATAGTAATCTTGCCCCCTTGTCCTTTTGGTGGTTTTGTTATTGTTTCTGATTCGATAATTGATAAGTTGATTCCTGTCTTTTTTGTCGGAGTTGGTGTTGGTGTTACTGTTGTAAGGCTTACTGAGCTATCTTCTTGAGTAAAATAAAAAGGAGCCAGTTGTGTGGTATAGTTTTCGTTAAAGGATGTATCTTGATTTGCAAAAGAGATAGCAGTATCTTCGTTTTCTTCTGCACTCGCCAATCTGGCAGATGCACTTTCTTCTTTAGCAACAATCTCTGCTACTGCCACTTCTTTTTGGTTTGATAAAAGAGGTTGTTCTTTAAGTTTAAAAGAAGGAAATGTAACTAGGTCAGGATTAATAGTACGGAGAATTACATAAGTTCCTACTAGTAGTAATAACCCTAAAAGAGCGCCACCGATCATATCTTTGGCATCTTCTGCGCCTTTAGCACTTCCTGCTGCGGTCATATACTTATAGCCCCCAAAGATGATCATAAGAACAGCAGCGAGGGATGCGAGGATCATTGCTACACTAAAAATCATCTGGATATAGGATCCAAGGCTAGAGACACTTCCTCCTCCTGGAAGAGGAACTTGGAGTTCGTATTCACTGCTTTTTTCTGTTGTTTCTTGAGCTTCTTGGCCTAAGGAGACGAGAGGAAGGATAATAAAGCTAATTAAGAGGCATAGAATAGCACTTTTCTTCAATTTTGGTGCAAGTTTAATCATAGAGAAATATAGAAAAAGGGATTTTTTAATTTTACGGTGCATTATAGCAGGAATAGTAGGGAAATATAAATTTTAGGCTGGTTTTCCGGAACCAAAAATTAAAAACTTTGCCCTACTGAAATTAATTGCCCTTGTAAAGATTTGTTAGTTTTTAGTCCTCTGATATTACAACTTGGTTTGAAATTTTAGATCCGGCGGGTCCTGGTCCTATATCTACAGAGGTTACTTGAAAACTTGGATCTACATTAATGGATCCTGATTTATTGATCTTCCCTCCACTGATACTCGCCGTAATATTGCCGTTATTCCAACTTAATGAGATAGTATAGGTAGCATTTTCTTCCCACAAACTATGATCAGTGAAGAAATAATTTTTTGGACTTTCGTTATCTGGATCAAATACTTTTACCTTACAATCACCTGACCTTCTTAGTCCTACACGCTGAGACTTTCCTCCTACTTTGCCAGAAAGATAAATAAGTTCTTCTTTAGGAGCGCAAGTACTAGGATTTACTTTGGTAATTTGGAAAGAAGCCTTTCCTCTACTTGATGGACTTTCTGGGCTAAGTTCTTTTGGTTTTATTTCTATCGTAATTGTTTTTGCTCCTGTCAAATTTCTATTCAGGTCAGTAACAGAGAGTGCGACATCATATATTCCTTTTTTAGTAAATGTATGTTCAGGAGAGTGTTCTTCAGAGCTTCCACCATCTTTAAAATCCCATTCATACTTATACTTACCAGAGCCACTATCTACGCTAGAAGAAAATTTTATTACTTTATCTACTTTAGCAGTAGTTTCAGAAGCATTTATTGTAATAATTAGAACATCAGGATCAGTCTCTCTACCACCTACAACATTAATTCCTACACACTTACTTGCATCGCTAACCTTACAATTCCATGACTCTACGTTGCAATACATGTTGTCATTATTTACAACTTTTATCTTTGGCACACTAGGAGAATTTTCTGAGATTCCTATGTTTATCTCTAGTGTAGCTTGTGCGTACTTCTGTGTTACTTTGTCTGTTTCACCGTGAAGTACTTGAATTTGACTACTTGCTTTTTCCTTTGGGCTGAATGCTAGACTTCCTTCTATAATTAAATTTTTATTACTAGGCGTTTTTAATGAATAAGTATATACCTTAACAGTCATGTAGTATGGTTTATTTGCTTCTACTATGTGTACCGTCGTTGTTGTTACACCTACATCAACAACTGTAATTGGAAGGTTGCCACTACAACCTATCTCTGCTTTTTTAATACTAGCTTTCACAGTATAACTACCTCCTTTCGTGTATGTATGGCTTGCTTCTTGGTTTCTTGCTCCTGTGATATTTTTTTCTGTTTTACCGCCATCTCCAAAATCCCATGATAGGGAAGCCCCACCTTCCTGCAATCCTACTATTTCAGCAGAAAAGGTAACCAAAGATCCAGTTCTAAGTTCACCACTATATTTAACTCTTATACTTATTGTACAAGCAGCTTCAATTACAATTGGTTCAGTCCACCAATCCTTAACTGCTCCTACCACTGGCATATTATCCCAACCAAATGCTTTATAGCTTCCTTCAGGAAGGTTGTTAAAGTCAGCGCATCCACTAGATCCAGTTTTTACCTCTTTATATGGATCCTTACTACCATCTTTATAAACACTTACTTGAGCTTCTTTTGTATAAGATTGTCCATCATAATAAGCACAGACTCTAATGCTTTTATCTCCAACTTTTTGGGCGATTACAGAAAAACCTTCACCGGGTGGTGTTACTGGTGATGGTGCTTCTCCAATAGTAACTTGTGACCCCCATTTTATAACATCTTTCCTACGTTTATCCCCGTCTCCATCTTCATCGTTTGGGTCTTCAAAGTAAAAATAATAACCCATATATGCATAAGTTCCTTTAAGACCACTGAAAGACGCTTTACCGGCAGAGTCAGTCCTTTTTGAAATAACCTTACTTTTATCACTGGTAATTTTACCATCAATTACTGGGTATAACTCTATATAAGCATCAGCAGGTCCTCCGTTGTCGTCGTTATATTTGGCAATAACAGTAAATCCGTTACTGGTTACGTCTGTATGTTTTACAAAAAGAGGACCTAAATATTTATCTGCTTGCGTGAGCTTCACTGAATTATTTCTCTGTCTAGCATCAATAGGGGTTAGTTGGACAGCTGAGTTTTCAGAATCTGAATTAGTGTAATTTGCAAATGTAGTTTCTGCAACATCTTCAGAAGGAGTATTAGAAGTGGTATCTGAAGTTCTAATCTCCATCACTGTCGTAGCTTGTCTTGGTTCAATCAAGGGCCCCTGCCCCATTCTCAAACCAGGAAACATAACCAAACCAGGGCTAATAGTACGAAGAATAGTATAAGTACCAACCACAAGTATTAGACCCAGAAGAGAATTGGTGATTCTGCCTTTAGCATCTTCTGCTGCCTGCGCATTTCCAGCAGAGGTCATGTATTTATAACCTCCAAAAATGATCATAATTACAGCAGCAAGACCGGCAAGTACCATTGCTACATTAAAAATAAGCTTAATGTAGTCTCCAATACTGTTTATTTCTGTGGTTCCCAAAAGAGGAACATTGAGTTCGTAGCCGTAAGTAATGGATGGGGTGATAAATGCAAATACAAGAAGAAAGGCTAAAATTTTCTTTAGCTTGTTTTTTGGATGTGACATAGGTTAGATAAATTCAAAATTTAAAAATCAAAGTTTAAAAAAGTGTAAAGTTTAAAGCGAAAAGCGTGAAGTAGATGGTGGTACAGTCTTCAAGAGTTACTTAATGTTATAAATTTTTGTGTACTTACCGGCAAGTTATCTTGTATGGTGCGAGTATCAAGTTATATTGTGCTGTTCCGGTTTTGCCTTGATTATCTTTTACAGTGAGTGTAACTTTAAATTTTTTGATACCACTCGATATTTTACTACCATATGAGTGCTTTGGTTCTTTTTCATTAGATTTATTGCCATCGTCAAAATCCCATTCATAAGTATATTGAGCATTTACATCTTTTATTATGGGTTTAAATTGTATTGTGCGGCCTTGTTGGGAGCAGCGATTGTTAGAAGCACTGATTTCTACATATACCTCGTTAGGTTCATAATTATAATCACCAGATACTGATAAGTTTACTTCAGAATCCCATGATACTTTTTTAAAGTCCACGTTGTTATTGTTAATTACTACCTTGGGAGTTCTATTTTTCTTTAAGGATGACCTATCAAGAAATATTGTTAATGTGCCCCCGTTTCCGCCTATCTTTCTTTCAAATTTTGAGCGTATTTGTACACCTAGTGCATCTTTTACTTGAATACTACTGCTACCAGCTCCTTTGGCACTAAAGTGGAACTGTCCTCTTCCAATTTCTTTGAAGCTAGTATTAGTGTAGTCGTAATAAGCCTTTGCTTTGTCAAATATATCGAATATACTTCTTGATGCTACTTCAGGTGTGGTAACTTCTTTTACAACCACATCAATAGGATGAGTATTTTCATCAATAGTATAAGTGGATACTGCTGTTACTCCGATTTCAGGGAGAGTAAATGTTATTTGTCCTTGAAGTTCATCTTTTTTGGCAGTTACAGTGTATTTTCCTGGATAGTAGTTGCGAGTTATCTGAGATCCGGCCCAAGCAGTTCCTCCATCTCCAAAATCCCAGTAGTAGCTTCTGTCAATCTCGGTAATGGGGGGTTGGGGAAGAACAACAATAGTGGAATAGTGATACTCACATGCTCCTGAATCTGAATTATATATCCAACGGTTATTATTAGTAGAGTCAGGACTTGAATCTAAACTAATAGACTCATAAGCAGGGCAGGCTTCACGTTTACAAGTTATACTTATCAGTATTTCAAGAACCATTCTAACCGGAGTTGGAAGGTATGGAATTATATACTTTCTTGCTATATCTGACGTCAACCCTTCCTTACCAACCCTTACGGCTTCCTCTAAAACTTCTTTGCCAACTATCTTAACATCAACATCAACAGTACTAAAATCTAGATTTATTTTTAAGTTTCCGTTTTCATCAATTTTAACGTATACACCTTTCCCCCAATTTATCCAAACATGGCTTTTTCTAATCTTCCGTTCTATTTCTTTTTCTACTTCTTCTTTTGCTTCTTTCCTTTCTTTATCCGCTACTTCTTTCTTAACACAAAAATACCGATAGTCGTTAAACATCCATTCTCTAGCACATATTTCATCAGAGCTACATGGAGGAGAACATTTAGTAAGAGTACTTTCCTTAACACATTTACCAGTAGTATCACTTCTTACGTACCCTGTCTTGCAGACACATTTGTTTGCGCTTTCACTAAATACTTCATTGTCTCCAGTACAAGTTCGTGTTGTAGATTTTTTAACACACTGACCGTTTTTACATTCTTTTCCTGATGGACAATCACTATCACTGACACATTCACTTTTCTTAACACATTTACCATTTTTACATTCATATCCGCTAGTACAATCACTAGAAGTATTACAAGATACTCCTTGAGCACCCATCCCGCTTGTGTCTTTACTCGCCTTAAACTTAACACTCCAAGTTCCATCATTATTAGAAGTTGGAATAGGGGTGATTTTGAGGAAGCCTGTAGAAGGAGGTATGTCTGGTATTTCTTGTGCAGTAATATGGATAGTTACACCCGCCCAGTCTTTAACTTGTCCTACTCCTGCGATATTTGTCCAACCAAAAACTTTGTAATAACTTTCTGGAAGATTAGAAAATGTATAACATCCCTCTGTAGGGCCTGTTCCTTTCTCACCACCATATATTTCGTATTTTCCCCCTTCTGAGCTAGATTTATAAACACTTGTACGAACCTCTTTTTTAAAAGGTTTGCCATCATAATAAGCGCAGACTTTTATAGCGTTATTACCAGTTTTTTGAGCAGTTACAGAGAAGCCTGTTTGAGTAGGAGTTGGTGCTACTGGTTCACTTGGTTCGTCTTTACCAGTTCCTGGTTTAATTTCAACATATACTCCCCCCCAAGTTTTAACTATATTATCTGGATGATTTCTCTGTCCTTTGCCCTCTCCCGCAGGAAGATTAGGATCTATATAGTAATAGGCAAGAAAAGTATATTTTCCTGCGGGAAGATTAGTAAAGATTACTTTTTTATCGTTGCCAGTACCTTGAGCCGCATGAAAGCCTCCGTCTTTATAGATTTCTACTTGGCACGGAGTAGAAGTTTCAACATAAATTTCCCCTGGAGCAATGTCGTCGGTAGCTTTAGCTACGTTTATAGAGAGAGTGGGCGAGACTGTTACGGTTGTGAGTTCTACGGAGCTATTTTTCTGATTACTATCGCTTGATGCTAAGACTAAAAAGTTGTCAGAATCATTATTGTATACGCTTTCTTTAGATTTTATGTTTAGTACCGTTGCAGTTTCTGTTGGCTCTATAATAGGACCACCTTCAGTACTCAAAAAAGGAAGCATTATTAAGTTTGGACTAATAGTAGAAAGAATGACAAATGTTCCGACAACGAGTACTAATCCCAAAAGTGCGCCAGCAATTACCTCTTTGGCATTTTCCATGGCTTGGGCACTTCCCGCAGCAGTCATATATCTATAACCTCCATAAATAATCATGATTACAGCAGTAAGACCAGCAAGTACTAGTACCACGTTGAAAATAAGCTTAACATAGTCTGCAAAAGTGCTTACTTCTGTGGTTCCCAAAAGAGGAACCTGAAGCTCGTATGCTGCTACTAAATTTGGAACAGTAAGTGTTAGTAAAAGAAAAACAATAACACCTTTTTTCAGCATCGCAGGTTTTGACTGCATAGGTTTATTGTAATAAGAGTTAGAAAATATATATAGTTGATTCTTCATCTAATCATAACAACAACCACAACTTCCGCAAACGTTTGTAGTGTTTACTGATAGAATTTTACTAAGTTTGTCTTGGTTTTTGAAATTGTGGCAATATTATCTGTTTCTTGTTTTAAATATTAACTCAATCTTAAGAAGATGTAAAGTTGAAAAAAGTCTTT
>Ga0051987_10001733_pt1 | contig 10941 bp, 9 predicted proteins | sample CryGey08umfilter_2_FD_58083 | JGI IMG/M metagenome (GOLD analysis project Ga0051987, IMG submission 58083) | Groundwater microbial communities from aquifer in Utah, USA - Crystal Geyser 4/10/14 0.8 um filter | ecosystem: Environmental > Aquatic > Deep subsurface > Groundwater | place: USA: Utah... | reverse complement strand
GGAGGTAATGGGGACCAGCGATCCTTTCGTGGGATCAGGAGTAATAATTTTTTCCAACAGCGGAAATTCTTTTATTCCTTGGTTTTTCAGAATCGACGCCACCTTGCTGCCGGCGATCCACTGGCCCTTTTTAGTTATGCCGATTGGGACAACATCATATTTTTTCCGGTCCAAAGCCGCAATAATGCTCAGGGCGGAAACAATGGAAACTTCGTGTTCCCCTGATTTTCCGCCAAAGATCACCCCCACCCTGATTTTTTTATTACTCATTTAAGTGTCGCAAAATATTAATCAAATATAGATTCTAGGAATAAGCGGATTAATTCTAGTTACCACTTCATAATTTATGGTTTCAATCTTTTCTGCTATTTCGTCAGCGGATATTTCTTTTCCGTTCTGAACGCCTAATAGCGTTACTTCCTCCCCTGCTTTAACCTTCGCTATGCTTGTGACATCAATCATGGTTAGGTTCATGCAGACTCGGCCTAAAACCGGAACTCGTTTTCCTCTTATCAGCACTTCTCCCCGATTAGATAAGCGCCGGTCGTAACCTTCATTATACCCCACTGGAATTACCGCCAATTTCGTCGCTTTTTTGGTGGTATAGCTGCAGCCGTACCCAATCGGCTTTCCTTTTTCCAAATCTTTTATTTGAATTATCGTGGTTTTCCAAGTCAGAGCGGGCTTAAGTTCTAACCAGGGGCAGTGGGTGGCTAATTTTTGCTTGGTTTCTTCAGACGGCCACAGCCCATATAAGGAAATTCCAATTCTAATCAGATTGAAATGAGTATCAGCGGAAGACAACGCCGCGGCGCTGCAAGCAGCGTGGGTTATGGGAATAACAATATTTTTTTTCTGGAGGTTAAAAAGAAGATTTTTGAATTCCTGAATTTGTTTATTGGTATAGGTCCAATCATCATTTTCCGAATCGGCAAAGTGGGTGAATATTCCCACTAATTCGATTCCCTTAATATCCTTGATATCATCAATAAATTCAGCGGCCTCTTTAGCTTGAACTCCCAAGCGAGCCGTCCCGGTATCAACCTTTACGTGTAGACGCGCCGGCTTATTCATTTTTTGGGCCGCTTCTGATATTTTTCTAACAGTTTCACGATCATAGACGGTCAATTCAATATTGTTTTCTAAAGCATCCTCAATACCACTGGGGTTAAAGTAGCTTAAAACTAAAAGGGGCGTCCGAATATGATTTATTCGCAAAGTTAACGCTTCTTCTAAATTTACCACTCCTAAATAGTCCACGCCAAATTCGCCGGCAATTTCGGCCACTCCCAGCATTCCGTGGCCATAAGCGTTGCTTTTTACCACCGGCATCAGTTTCACCTGGGGCCCGGCGATCTTTTGAAATGCCGCCAAGTTATGCTTAAGCGCATCCTTCTTTACCTCAACCCAGGTTAAATTTCCCTCTGACATAAAAGTTCCTTGCTTATCTTCTTATTTCCTTAGCTCCTCCGAGGTAGGGTTCCAGGACGGAAGGAATTTTAATTGATCCGTCCTTTTGCTGATAGTTTTCCAGGATAGCAATAATAGTTCTACCCATGGCAAAAGCGGTTCCGTTTAAGGTATGAACAAATTCATTTTGGCCCGTTTTTTCGTTCCTATATTTTATATTTAAGCGGCGCGCCTGAAAATCAGTGCAGTTGGAGGTGGAATGGGTTTCGCGGTATTGATTTTGGCCGGGCATCCAGGCTTCAATATCAAATTTTCGGGCAGCGGGATTCCCCAAATCGCCGGTGCACATTTTAACCACCTGATAAGGAATTTCCAATAACTGCATCAATTTTTCTTCTAAGGAAAGCAGATACTGGTGTTCTTGATCGGAATCTTCCGGTTTGGTGAAGCAGAACATTTCTACCTTATCAAACTGGTGCACTCTTAAAATTCCTTTAACATCTTTTCCGTATGAACCGGCTTCTCGGCGAAAACAGGTGGAATAGCTGACATAGCGTAAAGGCAAATCCTTGGCGTTCAATATCTCATTCTGGTGCATCGGTCCGATGGATTGTTCCGAGGTTCCCACAAAATAAATATCGTCTTTTTCAAAATGATAGGTTTCTTCTTCTCCCCCATGTTCCAAATATCCCATCGCTTTCATGGAATCGCCGGTAACGATTACCGGTGGAATCATTGGTTTGAATTTCTCTTTCGTTAAAATGTCCAGCGCCAGTCTAACCAGGGCAAACTGGATCAAGACCGCTTCGTTCTTTAAATAACCGAATCGGGCGCCGGATGTTTTAGCCGCGCGCTTCACGTCGATCAGATCCAGCCGCTCCCCTATTGCCAGATGATCTTGGGGCTTCCAGCCTGAGGCTGGTTCGCGCTCCGTCGCCAGAGCTATGGAGCGTCGGCGACCTTTGGCGGAAAAATCAAATTTAGTTTTTTCACCAACTGTTTTTATAATTTCATTTTCCGATTCATCTTTACCCACTTTTACATCTTCCGCGGGAAGATTTGGTACATTTGACAGTAAAGCGTTGAATTCCGTCTCAGTCTCGGAAAGTAATTTTTTACTGACGCTGATTTCATTTTTAAGCCGCTTCGCTTTTTCTCGGTCCGCTGTTTTCTTTTGTTCCGATCTTTTTTGCTCAATTTCAGTAAGCAGCTCGCGTCGTTCCTCATCCTTTTTTAATAACCGGTCAACATCAACCTTAATCCCTTTATTCTTAATGGCTCTTTCTACCTTTTCCTTATTTTGTCGGATGAATTTAATATCGATCATTTTATAATCCTATCTCTTTGTTAATTGATTGCATTGCTTCTAAACCAATTTCAGCAAATTTCTCTAGGTTAAGATTAAGCTCCTGGCAGGCGCTGATTACTTTACGATTAGCTCCTTTAGCAAACGAGTTTTCCTTAAAGCGGTTTAGAATATTATCCACTGATAAATTCGCTATTTTCTTATCGGGTAATACCAAGGTAGCGGCAACAATCAAACCAGTCAGGGGGTCGGTGCAATAAAGGGCCTGGGCGATTTTTGTTTTTCGAGGAATTCCGTGAATCTCATTATGCGCTTTTACGGCATCGATAATTTCTGGCTCCAATTCCTTCTCGATCAACATGGCCGCACCCCTTAAACTGTGCACCTCGGGATTATCTTTTGTTTCCTCATAATCGATATCATGCAGCAAACCGGCCAGCGCCCATTTTTCCTCGTCCTCTTTAAAATTACGGGCCAATCGTCGCATAACCGCTTCTACCGCCAGAGAATGCTTAAAGAGGTTTTGGTTTTTCACTTTTTCCCTTAAAAATGCCAAAGCGTCCGCTCTATTCATGTTTTTCCGGTCTTAGGGTGGGGAATAAGATTACCTCCTTTAAATTAGCGGCGTTGCAAACTAATGCCACTAGGCGATCAAGACCCATTCCAAAACCAGCGGTCGGAGGCAACCCGTGTTTTAGCGCCTCAATAAAATCCTGATCAAAACGTTGCGCTTCTTCGTCCCCTCCTTGGCGCAGTTTTTCTTGCTCCTTAAACCGCTCTAATTGGTCATCCGGGTCATTAAGCTCACTGAAGCAATTATTCAACTCAAAGCCGGCGGCAATCAGCTGAAAACGCTCCACGTACTTGGGATTAGACTTAATTTTTTTAGCTAGAGGGGAAAGCTCTAAGGGATAGTCTATTAAGAAAGTCGGCTGAATTAATTTTGGCCGAACGAAGTCTTTATAAAGTTCGTCCAATATTTTTCCCGCTCCCCAGCTCTTTTCTGGCTTTAAACCTTTGGCTTTGGCCGTTTTAACCAAATCTTCTTGGCTTCGTATTTTATCGATATCTATCCCGGCTTCTTTCAATATCGCCGTTTTAAATTTCAACCGAGGGTAGGGCGGAGTGAAATCAATTTTATTTCCCTTATATTCCACGCTAAAACCACCCGCTGTTTTATTCATAATCTCAGCGAACAGTTTTTCAGTGAATTCCATTAAATCATGATAATCCCAATAAGCGGCATAAAATTCCAACATGGTAAATTCGGGATTATGCGACCAGTCGATCCCCTCATTCCTAAAGCAACGGGCAATTTCAAATACCCGTTCCAAACCGCCCACCACCAGCTTTTTTAAATATAGTTCCGGAGCTACTCTTAAATAGAAATCTTCGTTTAAAGCGTTGTGGTGAGTAACAAACGGTCGGGCCGCCGCGCCGCCGGGAATAAGCTGCAGGATGGGAGTCTCTACTTCTAAAAAACCATTTTGGTTCAGAAAATCTCTAATCGTCTTGATAATTTTCGCTCTTTTTTTAAAGATGTTGACCACTTCCTGGTTGGCCAGCAAGTCAAGGTAGCGCTTGCGATATCTTATTTCCGTATCCACTAGGCCATGCCACTTTTCCGGCAAGGGTAAGGCTGCTTTTACCGCCAGAACGTAGTTTTTTGCCAGCACGGTTTTTTCACCCTTATGAGTAGTGAAGAGAGTCCCTTCTGTCTGGATAAAATCGGCTGGATCGACATTGTCGCTTAGCTCCTGATAGAGTTTTTCACCAATTACGTCTTTTTTAAAATAAATCTGGATCAATCCGCTGGTATCCTGGATATGAGCGAAGGTTGATCCGCCATGGCGACGAATGCTTCGGACTCTTCCATTTAATATCACGGTGCTCCCCTTTTTTTCAAGATCATTAAAATCCGCTAAAATTTTTTCAATGCTTTTTTCTTTCTTAAGCTTAGCGGGAAAAGGGTCAATCCCCAGCGCTCTTAATCGTTGTACTTTTTTTTGACGGATAGCCTCTTCTTTCAGGTATCCGGAAAAGTTTTCTTTTTCCATATTAACGCATTTGTTAGTATGAGGTTTTTGAATTATTCGACAATTTCATTTAGCAACGTTCTCAGTATAACATTTATGGGAACTATTTTCAAACAAAAACTCGGTTTTTTTACCGAGGTTTGGGATAACCGTATTTTAGGGCTTAATTCCTAAAACCCGTTGAATTTATCAGTTAATTCCCAGTATTTTAAACTTCTTAGCACCCTGCGGCACTTCTACTATTACTTCTTCCCCGATTTTTTTATTAAGAAATGCCCTGCCGAGCGGGGATTCATTAGAAATTTTTCCTTTTCCCGGATCGGATTCATTCGAGCCGACAATAATATATTCTATTTTATTATTTTCCGATTCAAGCTTAATTTTTGAACCAACCCTAACGCAGTCCGATTTTTTGTCGGATTCAATTACCTGTGAATTCTTAATTACATATTCCAGCTCAATTATCTTTCCTTCGACAAAGGCCTGTTCTTCTTTTGCCTCAGTGTATTCGGCATTTTCAGAAAGATCGCCCAGCTCCTTTGCTTCCCGAATTCTTTCGGCAATTTCCTTCCTTTTCTCTGTTTTTAGATATTCCAGGTCTTTTTTCAGCTTTGCCAGGCCTTCTTTCGTAATGAAGGTATTGTTATCTTCCATTTTTTTGGCTAAAATTAGGCAATTTTCTAAATTTTGAGTAAATATAGTGTTAAGGATACGGGAAAATATTTTTTTGTCAAGTAAAAATAGCTTTTTAGCTTGTAGTTTTTTAGGGAAATCCTAAGAAGCTAAAAAGCTATTTTCATTTCTGATTAAAATACCAGTTGAAACCATCCTTCGCCACGGGCAGAGCGGCGGCGTGTCCTTCACCTCCTTTTTCCACAATTACCGTAATCACGATCTCGGGACTTTCATAAGGAGCGAAACCAGTGAACCAAGCATGCGTCCTATTTTCGTTTCCGATTTGAGCCGTTCCGGTTTTTCCCGCGACGGACACCGGAACATTTTGCAAAGCACTGGCACTGCCTGAAGTGACAGCCTGTCTAAGCCCTTCTCGAACGGTATTCAAATAAACGGGACTGATAAAATTATCTCGGATTACCAAGGGATCCTTTTTGATGATTTGGTCCAGCGCCGGATTCTTTATTGACTTCACTATTTGTGGTTGGTAAAGCGTCCCCCCGTTGGCAATGGCAGCGGTATAATCCGCCACTTGGAGCGGTGTCACTAGAATATCGCCCTGCCCGATGGATAAATGGTAAGTATCACCCAAATACCAGCGCTCTCCCTTGGAATCTTCTTTCCATTGCTTCGTTGGTAAAAATCCGCTTGCTTCCGACGGAAAATCAATACCGAGCGGCTCCCCTAACCCAAAAAGATGAGCATATTGGTTGATCCGATCGACTCCCAGTCCGGTAAAATCTTCAAATCCGCCGCCAACAGTATAGAAAAAAGTATTGACTGATTCAGCCAGCGCTTTTTTGACGTCAGTTAAACCGTGTCCTCCCGCTTTCCAGTCAGGAAAAAAGTTTGGTCCCACGCGCAATCCCCCCGCGCTCATGATGGTGGTTTGGGGGGTAATTACCCCTTCTTGTAGTGCCGCTGAAGCGATTACTGGTTTAATGGTAGAGCCGGGCGGATATTGGGCAGAAACCGCTCGCATGAATAAGGGACGGTCAGGATCGCTGATTAACTTTTCAAAATTTTCCACCGAAATTCCCTTGACGAATTCATTGCTATTAAATCCAGGTGCGCTGGCCATTGCCAGTATTTCTCCATTACGGGGATCAATTGCAATCGCGGCTCCCCCCGGAGAATTAGTGCCGGCAATCATTTTTTTCAGGCTCTGGTCAAGTGTTTTTTGAAGTCCTAGATCGATCGATAGAGTGATGTTTTGTCCAGACTGAGGTTCTTTACTCGCCACCAGTTTTTTTTCTTTTCCTAAAGAATCAACCTCGATCATTTTTTTGCCATCCTCTCCTTTCAACATTTTTTCGTACTGGTATTCTAATCCCGTTTTGCCGATAATGTCAGTTAATAAATAATCCTGATTTTCCGGAAGCGTTAAGTCTTTTTCGGTTATTTTTCCGATATATCCGATCAGGTGGGCCGTCGAATCGGGTTCTAGGTATTCCCGGCTGTCTTTAATATTGATACTGACTCCAGGAAATGATCTGGTTTCTATTTGTAAGAGCAGCGCTTGATTATATTCAATATATTCCTTAATCTCTATGGGTTCGTAAGAATAATCAGGTATGTTTTCCAGTTTTTGATTTATTTCTTCGAAAGGGACATTGATTATTTCAGCTATTGTTTTGATGACGTTTTCTCTTCTTCCCGCATTGGTCGATAAATCAGCCGGGATTATCGAAAGGGTAAAATTAGGGACATTTCTGGTTAAAAGAGCGCCTTTGCGGTCATAAATCACTCCCCGGCGAGCTTTAATAGTTTCGATTCTGATTCTATTTCCTTCGGAAATTTCGCGATATTCCCTCCCCTCTACTATTTGGAACCAAAAAGTTCTGAAAAAAATTATGATTAATCCCAGTCCGGCTATTCCCAAGATCACCCGAGCCTTTCGGTAGTTAATTGAAGGTTTTAAGGCGGTGGGATTATACCGTGAATCAGGCAAGTCATCGCCTAATTTAGTGTTATGGCTGTAATTCCCCAGAGCGCTGTCTTTGATGTCATCGGTATTGCCATAAATCTCAAATGGATTGAAATGTTTCATACTATTTTGTTTTGATAATGGAGAAACGCCTGGTGATAATACGCGCAATTAAAAACAAGACTAAGGCAACGATTACATTAATTATTAATTGCCATAAAAGTCCGATCCAAAATTTATTGCCGCTCACGATTGAAATGCCAGCATCCTCAAACCAGTAAAGAATATAAGACGAAATGAATATCAATAAATTATAAATTATCGTTCCAGCCGCAGTAAGCAGTAAAAAGGTGTAAAGGGAACGATTGGTCAGGAAATTTTTAAAAAGAAAAGAAAGAAAGATGGCGCTGGTAACAACGATGGCAGTTACTATTCCAAAAGGATAAAAAGAAAACAGTTCCGTAATAGCACCGGTTAAAAAAGCAAACCATAACATAGGAACCGTTTCCAAATAGAAGACCAGGAATACTAGAAAAATAATTAGAATATTCAAATAAGCAACGTTTTCTCCAGCTAAATTAATAAAACTGGCCTGAATAATATCCAATATCAAAATTGTCAGCAATAAAGCGCTATTTCTAAGCATGAATCAGGGAATAATTATTGATAAAACATCCAGTCGTTCCAAGGGAACCGGCGATTCAATAGTAGCGGTTTGAAAAAGCTCCTCAGTTTTGTTGCTCACCTCATCTATTTGTCCGATTACCAGTCCCGGTGGAATGTTTTCCTCCAGGCCCGAGGTTACAACAATCTGCCCTTTAGCCACTGTCTCGGTTTGAGGAATGAACTGCATTTCTAGGGCTAACCCTAACTTTCCTACAATAATCCCCGGACTGCTGGCTTCATTTTGAATTTGGGCCCCAACGGCACTTTGAGAATCATTAATCAAAAGCAGTTGAGCAACTGAATTCTCTACCCCCACTATTTTCCCCACTAGAATCCCGTCAAGATAAATGACGGGGAGGCCAACCTTAACGCCGTCTTTTTCACCTTTATCCAAAAGGTAAATCTGGGCGGTCGTATCAGAAGGCTTGCCGATAATCTGGGTAGAAATAGCGTTATAGCTTTTCTGATTCAAAAAATCCAATTCTTTTTGCAGGGTCTCACTTTTTGTTACTAACGAACGCAACCGGGCGTTTTCTATTAGCGCATCGCTTAGCTTGTCATTTAATTCAGCATTTTCCGTATCAAGCTGCTCTTTGGTCAAAGTGTTCTGATTGACAAAAATATCCAATCCCAAGCGGTAAGTCAATTTTTCTACCGGTTTTATCGCATAAATCAGAATATCTTCTATCGGTTTAAGGACGCCAACCCAATGCAAAAAAATCAGTAGCACTAAGGCTACAGCGATTGATAAATAGGCATTTATTCTAAAATTGAATATTTTTTGCCTCATTTTAAGGAATTACTATTTTATTTCGTTTTCATCATGGGTAGAAAGAGCGAAAAGCTCCTTTACTGCTTCGATGTCTTCCAGAATAATGCCTGTTCCTCTTACCACTGCGGTAAGAGGATCATCAATAATATGGACGGGAATTCCAGTTTCCAGAGAAATTACTTTGTCGAGGCCTCTTAGCAGTGCTCCCCCGCCGGTTAGCACGATCCCTCGCTCAAAAATATCGGCCACTAATTCTGGTGGCGTGGTTTCAATGGTGGATTTTATGTTCTCAACAAAAATTCGAATCGTGCGGGAAAGTGCCTCCTGAATCTGAGTGGAGTTAATCGCCACTTCCTTGGGCAATCCCGAAATAAGATCGCGGCCTCTCATTTTAGTTTCCCGTACCTCTTTTTCAGGATAAGCGGAGCCAACCTCAATCTTTATCTGTTCAGCCGTTTTTTCGCCGAGAAGTAAATTGAATTTGTCCCTAGCATACTGAATGATATTGCTATCAAGTTCGTTTCCGGCGATTCTTAAGGACTTCCAGGTGACAATTCCGCCTAAAGAGATTACCGCTATTTCGGTTGTGCCGCCGCCGACGTCAACTACCAAATTACCGGTTGACGTTTGAATGGGCAAGCGCGCTCCAATTGCCGCCGCCATCGGTTCTTCAATCAAGAATACCTGGCGGGCACCGGCGTTTAACGCGGCATCTTCTACCGCTTTTCTTTCTACTTCAGTGACTCCCATGGGAATCCCTATTACTATTCGGGGTCTGGGCAGAACTGAAAATGATTCCCGATGCACTTTTTCAATAAAATGTTTAAGCATTTTTTCAGTAACTTCAAAATCAGAAATAACCCCGTCGGCTAAGGGATGGCTGGCGACAATATGGGCCGGGGTTTTGCCAATCATGTTTTTGGCGTCATTGCCTACCGCTAATATTTGGTCCGTTCGGGTATTAATTGCGACAATGGATGGCTCATTAATTAAAATACCCTTGTCCTTAACATAAACTAGGGTATTAGCAGTACCTAAATCTATTCCAATATCCTGGGAAAAGCGTCCAAATAAATTGTTAAACATAATTTTAAGATTGGTAATATTCTGTAATTGTTTCCATAACTTTATCTTGAGAAAGCAACAAAGGTTGTTGACTATTTCTGAATTTTAGTTCAATTTTATCTTTTGTCTTCTCGCTGATTATAAGGCGAATGGGAATACCGATCAAATCGGCGTCATTCAGCTTCACCCCCGCTGATTCCAAGCGGTCATCATATATTACTTGAACTCCCTGCTTCTGTAAAGAATTATAGGCTTTTTCCGCAATTTCCTTAATTTTAGGCTGTTTATCAAGCAAAATTAAGTGAACCTCATACGGGGCAATGGCCTTAGGCCAAATTATGCCTTTTTGGTCGCTGTTTATTTCCACCACCGTACCCATCACCCGGCCTAAGCCTATTCCGTAACAGCCCATTACTATTGGCTTCTTCTGGCCAGCCTGATCGATATATTTTAAATCAAAGGCGTCAGAGAACTTAGTTTTCAAAGGAAAAATATTACCGACCTCAATCGCCTTTTTTAATTTTAAATCATCGTTTTCACATTGGGGGCAGCGATGCTCTACCGCTTCGATCATTTCCTTATTTACGGCGATTTTGCATTTCTCGCACAAAAAGATGTTATCTTCGCCGGCGGGAGTGATCGTTTGGAATTCATGAGAATATTTTGAAAAGGTTCCTCCTGAAGCGTAGGTGAGATAAGTTAGATCGCCCAGGCCAACGCGCCGAAAAATATTGTGGTAGGCTGCTTGAACGGATTGGTAGTATTTTTCAAAATCATTTTCGTCTTTGTGAAAAGAATACAAATCTTTCATAGCAAACTCCCGGCCTCTTAGTATTCCCGATTTGGCTCGTAATTCATTCCGGAATTTAACCTGAATTTGGTAAAGGTAGAGCGGGAGGTCTTTATAGGAACTGATATGTTTTTTCACTAAGGGAACAATTATCTCCTCGTGGCTTTGTCCTAATACCAGCTTTTTTCCTGAGGCCGATTCGAGGTGAAATAAAACATCAATTTTGTCGCGTTTGGTTATAATGTAGTTTTCTAGCGGATGGAGGGCCGGCATATATATTTCCTGTCCGCCGAT
>Ga0051987_10001730_pt1 | contig 10950 bp, 9 predicted proteins | sample CryGey08umfilter_2_FD_58083 | JGI IMG/M metagenome (GOLD analysis project Ga0051987, IMG submission 58083) | Groundwater microbial communities from aquifer in Utah, USA - Crystal Geyser 4/10/14 0.8 um filter | ecosystem: Environmental > Aquatic > Deep subsurface > Groundwater | place: USA: Utah... | reverse complement strand
TTGTCATTTCAACTGACTTGGCTGTTGCGTTAGCCCAAAGATCGCGAGGCACTCCACGGGTTGCACTCAAACTGTTGAAACGAGTCCGTGATTTTGTCCAAGTTCAAGGCAGATCTACCATCAGCTCAAAGGATCTAGAACAGTCACTAGCGATGATTACCATCGATCAAATGGGTCTCGATGAGTCCGACCGGCGACTGCTTGAGCAAATTATTAAAAAACATAACGGCGGACCAGTTGGCTTGTCTACGATCGCCGCCACCCTCAGTGAAGATACTCTGACCGTTGAAGAAGTAATTGAGCCCTATCTGTTGCAGATTGGCTTTTTAAAAAGGACAAATAAGGGGAGGGTAGTCACCCCAATCGCCTATGCTCATTTAGGGATAACGTATCCAAAGCCAACCTAACGACTAGCTCTATACCTAAAATAAGCTGTTGCGTATACTGGTTGATATGTCAAATATGACTGCACTGCAAAAAATATTCAGAAGATTGGCGACAATCTGGCTTGAGTTGGTCACCGGCTTGCTTTGGTGGGTGGTAGGCTACCTGCCGTTTCATCATCTCAGGCGTTTTTTTTATCGATGGGCTGGCGTCAAAATTGGTTGCGGTTCGACCATTCACATGATGGCTCGAATCTATGATCCCAGCCACATCCAAATTGGTCAAGATACGATTATCGGCGAGCGAGCCAGTTTAGACGGCCGCAAGCAGTTGCCAAATTCTGGTGGCGGCTTGGTCATTGGCAATCATGTTGATCTTGCTTCTGAAGTGATGATCTGGACCAGTCAACATGATCTAGCAGACCCAAGCATGAAACCAATCGAGAAAAAAGTAACGGTGAGTGATTATGTTTTTATCGGCCCGCGAGCCATTATTTTACCCGGGGTGACGATCGGATGGGGGGCGGTCGTTGCAGCTGGTGCGGTAGTAACCAAAGATGTCCAGCCACTGACAATTGTTGCCGGTATACCAGCAAAAAAGATTGGTGATCGACCGGCCTCGGCTTTAGGTTACACCCTTGGCCGTGCCCGTTGGTTTCAATAATGCTCGCAAGATAGAAAGTCTCTCTATGGCCTCATGTCTATTGTCAGTCTGCATTGTTTCGTATAACACAGAACTTTTGACCCTTGATGCTATTCGGTCAGTCTTGGATGACGTTCTCTCCAGTCAGTTACTTAAGCATCGAGCAGAGATTATTGTCGTTGATAATCACTCAACCGATCAATCACTGGCTCAAATCAAGAAATTGAAAACAGCAAACACGGTTCCACTTATTCTGATCGAAAACAACTCAAATCAAGGCTTTGCCAAAGCCAATAATCAAGCGATCAAGCAAGCTAAAGGCACATACCTTTTGTTACTCAACTCGGATACCTATCTTCAACCTGGATGCTTAGAAAAACTGGTCTCCAGTTTTGATCAAGTGCCTGACCAGAGCACGGCTGATCTGGGAGGTTATCCTCAACAACTGGATAAACTTGGCGCTGTCTCACCTTTATTAATTAACCCCGACGGCTCGTACCAACCCCAAGGCGGCGACTATCCCACCCTCTGGAGCTTGACTAATCACATCCTTTTATTTGATGACATACCACTACTTGGGCCACTACTCCCTTCCACCCAGAAACGGACAAATTATCACCCTCAAACCACTCCGCTGGATCAGTTAATTCCGATTGGTTGGCTGGCTGGAACCGCGTTGCTGCTAAAAAAAGCAATGCTCGATGAAATCGGCCTACTTGATGAAAAAATCTTTATGTACGCCGAAGATGTTGAGCTCAGTCTGAGAGCTAAAGATCACCACTGGGATTTGGCTTTACAGCCCAAGGCGTTTGTCACCCATCTTAAAACGGCTAGTTCAACCAGAGCTAAGGCCATCGAGGGAGAATTTAAAGGCTATCTTTATATCTGGTCAAAACATAAACCAATTTGGCAGTTTCAACTAGTCAAGATTATCTTAAAAATAGGCATTGTCCTCCGGATAGCCATTTTTGGTACAATGGGGCAGTCAGTCAAAGCCCTAGTTTATCGGGATGTGTTGTCAAGGCTGGATCAATGAATACTACAAATATTTCCAAGCGTCTATTTCAATGGCTTGACCAACATGCCTTATTGTTGTTAGCAAGTTTTCTAGTGGCTTTTATTCCAATTTATCCTAAATTGCCGCTGTTTGACTTAATTCCAGGTTACCTGGTTCGAGTCAGATTAGAAGATTTTTTTGTTTTATTGGCTGTGGCTGTTTGGCTCGCTCAGGTTATTAGAAAAAAAATCAGTTGGCGAACACCGGTGACTTTTGCCATCTTTACCTATGCGCTTGTTGGTTTGCTTTCTAGCATTTCGGCCGTGGTGATCACCCAAACTGTTCCAGCTGAACTGCTTCACATTGGCAAAACCATGTTGCATTTTTTTCGCTACCTGGAGTACTTCTCAATTTTGTTTATAGTGGTTGCCAGTGTTAAAACGACTCAACACCTAAAAATCTTTCTTGCCATCATCGCGATCACAGTTTTATCGGTGACCATTTATGGTTATGGTCAACGCAATTGGTATTGGCCGGTCTACTCAACCATGAACAGAGAGTTTAGCAAGGGGATCCGGTTATATTTAACCGAGCATGCGCGGGTGCAATCAACCTTTGGTGGTCATTACGACTTAGCGGCCTATTTGGTAGTGATTACCCCAATTTTGCTGGCAGGTTTTTATCTGCTCAAAAATAAGAGTAAGTGGCTATTACTATTAGTTTTCTTTGCTGCCTACTGGCTGCTGATCTCAACGGCTTCCAGAAGTTCATACGCTGCTTTTGCCATTGCAATTGAGGTGGTGATACTTTTAGCTGGGTATCTCCTCAGGCAGAGCTGGCAACGACGACTCTGGTGGATCAGTAGCCAATCAATCATTATTGGTGTAATTTGTGTGGTTTTACTGGTTAATTTTGGTGAAGATTTATCAGAACGAATTGTGCAGTCAATTGAGGGTGTGCCAGTGGTCAATACCATTTACAAAGAGAGTGCTACCAGAAGCGCTGAGCTGAAAACAACCGTTATAAACACCTTAATCTCAAAAAGAAATCAAGACAAAATAGAGGCCGCCAAACCAACTCCACCGCCCAACGGAATTTCTGTTGAAGATGCTGAGGTGTTGGTCGCTTCAGACACCAGACCAACCCCAGCTAGACCAAGTGATGTCTATGTTGACGTGCCTGTCTATGAAACCGTAGCCACGGTTTCTGCTGATGGTACTACCAGTGACGTGACCATCGAGAAAGACCGCACCTACTCCTCATCGGCACAAAAATATGGTTTATCGCTGGCAATTAGATTGGATGCTCTTTGGCCAAGAGCCTTAGCCGGTTTCTACACCAACCCATTTTTGGGTAGTGGCTACGCTACCTTGACCAAGGAGGTAACCGCCCAATTTACAGAAGCTGAAAGCACTGATAATAACTTTTTGAGAACCTTGGGTGAAACTGGTTTACTCGGCTTTATTACTTTTTACGGTACTGTTTGGTTAAGTTTAGTGATTGCCTGGAGATTACTTAAAAATAAGCAACTTGAACCAATTAAGCAAGTTTTTGTGATTGCTTTTATCGGTAGCACCTGTGGATTACTAGTTAATGCCGTGCTGATTGATGTTTTTGCCGCTTCAAAAGTGGCCTTTACCTACTGGGCCTTTGCCGGTTTAGTCTTGGCCATTCAACAAATGGAAGGGGAGTTTCATTTTTCATTTGATTATTTAAATCGGATTCCCTGGTTTAATCAAGGACGCAAACCAACCCAACTGCGCCAAAAAAGAAAGAAAAACTAGAGCCTATGAAAAAGTTTTTGGCTCAACATCTAGCCCTGTTGTTAATTTTAGTTCTAGCTTTGATCCTTAGACTTTATAAAATAGATTCACCGATCCTGGATTGGCATAGTTTTCGACAGGCTGACACCGCCTCTGTCACCAGAGAGTATCTTAAACATGGCATTGACCTACTCCATCCTACATACCAAGATTTGAGCAATATTCAGTCCGGACAAGATAACCTTGAAGGGTATCGCATGGTTGAGTTTCCTGTTTTAAATGGTTTAGTGGCCTCAATTCTGCTCTTCTTTCCCAGTTTTTCTCTCGAGATGACCCATCGACTAGTTTCGGTGCTTTTTTCGCTTGGTTCAGTTGCCAGTTTGTTCTTTTTAGTCAAACAGCTTTCAGGCAAGCGGGTGGCCTACTTGAGCAGTTTTTTTTTGGCCGTGTTGCCGTACAGTGTCTATTACGCCAGGTCAACTCTGCCTGAGCCGATGATGCTCTTCCTGTTCATTTACTCCCTTCTGGCGCTACTCAATTGGTTACAGACTAAAAAACTGGTTTGGTACGCTGTATGTTTAGTTTCGCTCAGCTTGGCCTTGTTAATTAAACCATTCATACTGTTCTTTTTACCAATCTACATAGCCCTGGGATACTTCGTCCAAACTAAAAAAGTGCTTAAGAACTGGCCGCTTTATCTGGGTTTACTGGCCGCTTGTCTACCATTTATCTGGTGGCGCAGTTGGATTCAACATTTTCCCAGCGGTATTCCCGCCTCAACTTGGCTGTACGACGGCAATCTTAATCAAGTCAACCAAAGTGAAAACAAACTGATTGCGCTTTTACAACAGTTGTTTGGTTATCATCAAGAGGGTATTCGCTACCATCCAGCTTGGTTTAGGTGGTTGGGTTTTGAACGCTTGACTAAGTTGCTGTTGGGTTACTGGGGGATTGTTCTACTGCCGTTTGCTTTTAATCGTCTAAAAAAGAACGAACTAGTGGTGTATCTAACCGGCTGGTTAAGTTTAATTTTATTTGTGATTGTGATCGCCAGAGGTAATATTCAACACGATTATTATCAAGTTCTGTGGTTGCCGGTATTGGTGATGACAGTAGCCAGGGGAGCAGTCCAACTAGAAACAATGATTGCCAAACGATTTAATCCTTTAGTGGCTTTGACCACCTTAATTGCCCTGATCGTTGGATCCATTTTTTTCGCTTGGCAACAAGTCAGTGGGTTTTATAACATCAACCATCCCGAGTATATGTTGGCCGGCGTCGCGGTTGATAGTCACGCACCGCCAGATGCTAAGGTGATTGCTCCTGCCTTTGGTGATACCATGTTTTTATTCCAGACCAATCGAACTGGGTGGCCGATCGGCTACAACATTGACGAAAAGATCGCCAATGGTGCCAGTTACTATGTTTCAGCCAGTTATGATGACGAAGCTCATCAGTTAGAAGAAAAATACTTTACCATCAAAAAAACGCCAGATTATATTCTGCTTGACCTCACAAAAAAGAAAAACGCCCAACTATGAACATTTTAATGTTGACACCATATTTACCCTATCCACTACACTCTGGTGGGCAAATCAGAACTTATAATTTACTCAAACAGTTGGCACTAAAGCAGCAAGTGACTCTTTTTGCTTTAATCAAAAATGAGTCTGAACGAAGGTTTGTACCTGAACTAGAAAAATACTGCAAAAAAGTCCGCGTCTTTAAACGCTCAAAACAACCCTTTACTTTGAAAAACATCATGACAACCGGTCTGTCAAGCTATCCTTTTTTAGTCATCCGTAACTTTGTGCCAGAGATGACTCCAGCGATACAAGCGGAGCTTAATTCTGGTCAATACCACCTGATCCATGCTGAAACCTTTTACATGATGCCTCATATTCCTGCAACTTCAGTTCCAATCTTGTTGGTCGAACAAACGATTGAGTACCTGGGGTATGAAAGTTATGCCAAGAACGCTTTCGCCCTGCTCAAGCCATTATTGCACCTGGATATCAAAAAAATCAAAAAGTGGGAAAAGTACTACTGGAACCTTTGTAGCCAGTTGGTGGTGATGAGTGAAGATGATAAACGCTTTATCGCCACTCAAATTGGCAGCAGCCGAAATATTGAGGTCGTAGAAAATGGGGTTGACACAGCTTGGTTTGAACAGAAAAAGCGATTTGAGCCAAAGTCACCCGTCTTACTTTTTGTCGGTACTTTTAAATGGCTGCCAAACGTTGAGGCTGTTTCTTTTTTAATCAAAGAGGTTTGGCCGACTGTCAGAGCAGCAATACCAAACGCAACGTTGTGGATTGTTGGCGCTTCACCAACAAAAACCATTCGATCATACAGTCAAACCGATCAGCAAATCAGAATCACTGGGGACATTGCAGACATTAGAGACGCTTTTACTCAATCACATGTCTTGGCAGCGCCAGTTTTTAGCGGCAAAGGTACCCGTTACAAAATACTAGAAGCACTCGCCTCAGGTACACCAGTGGTTGCCACTCCTACCGCCGTTGAAGGTTTAGGCGTCACTGACGGCAAACAAGTCTTAATTGCTGATACTGCTCAGGCCATGGCTGAGAACATTATTCGCTTATTTAGATCCAATACCCTTCGTCAATCTCTGGCTCGCCGAGGCAAGGACTTTGTCAAGAAAAGCTTCGATTGGCAGCTGATCTCAAATAAACTTGATATAATCTACCGACGGATGGGCAATAAACCAGCATAACTTTTATCGCAGTATGAAACCAAACTTGGATTTAGACATTATTATTTTAACCTTTAACAGTGAATTTTGGCTTAAAAAAACTCTTGCCACTCTACAGGATTTATACCTGTCAAAAACAAAACGAGCTGTCCAAGTAACTGTGGTTGACAATAATAGTGAGGACGACACCCTTCAAACCTTACAGACAGAATTTGCTTGGGTCAAACGGATAGAACTGCACAAGAATGTGGGTTTTGCTGCCGCCAACAATGTTGCTCTTCAACGATCTACGGCTCAGTACGTAATGTTGCTTAACTCGGATATCGAGTGCACGCCTCAATCAAACTTTGATCAGTTGCTTACCTACTTGGACAACCATCCTCAAGTTGGGATCATCAGTCCCAAGGTGGTGTTCAAGAATGGCGCCATTGATCCTGCCTGTCACCGGGGTGAACCGACGCCCTGGGCATCATTTACTTACTTTTTTGGCCTGGAACAACTATTTCCCCATCTCAAACACTTCAGTCAATATCACCAGTGGTACAAAATCATTGACACCATTCATCAAATTGACGCTTGTTCTGGGGCGGCAATGATTATTAGATCAAAATTAATGAATGAGATTGGCTGGTTAGATGAACAATTTTTTATGTATGCTGAAGATTTGGATTGGTGCAAACGCTCTCGAGAGGCCGGTCATCCAATCATCTTTTATCCCTTTGTCAGTGTCATTCATCACAAATACAAATCGGGCATTAGAGGCACCTCCATTCAAATTGCTAGAAAAACCCGGCGTCATTTTTATGACACCATGCTACAATACTACGACAAACATTATCGACAGAAACATCCAGAAGTTCTGCGGATGATTCTTAAGTATTTTATTATTATCAAAAAGGGAGCAACATGATGGCATCTCACAATCAGTATAAAATTCAACAGTTGAGGATGCTCAACCAGCAACGATTGCTTGAAGCAATTGTGATTCTTTTTACCGCAATTTTTATTACCGCCTTACTGCCTTCTTTACTACTAGAATATTTGTATGCCGATCAAGTCTTGACTGAGGCACCACCTTTGCTTAAGTATTTACCTTTGGTTAGTTTTGCGGCAGGTATCTTGTATGATCTTTACGTCTTGATTGGTAATATGACCAGATCAAAACAAATTGCTACCCTGGAAAAATCAGCAATGGAAACGCTGCCAATGATGGATCAAGCAAAAGATGATCAAGAACTAAAAGAACTCGAGGCTTTGGTTGATAAAGCTTTGACTGACCAATCCAAAACCAAACAATCAGCAAAAAAATCAGCTAGAAAACGCGCTCAAAAGAAGTAAACTGGAAAGATGAGTATTCCTCGGATTGGCATTGACTGCCGGTTAGCTGGTAGTCAACATGTAGGCATTGGTCGATACGTTGTTGAGTTAGTTTCACGACTGACGCAGCACTCAGATATTAATTGGGTGCTGTTTTATTCCGATCAGACACAACTGGCTGAGCTTTTTCCCCAATTTGTACCAGACTACTGCCAGTTACTGTACACCCCGGTCAAGCACTATACCCTGCTAGAACAGTTGGCCATGAACTCGGCCTACACCAAGGCTAAACTAAATCTTCTGCACGTCCCACACTTTAATGTGCCAATGTTGTACCGAGGTTGCTTGATCATCACGATCCACGATTTGCTTTGGCATCAACAAAAAGGCCAACAGGTGACTACTTTACCGAGTTGGCAGTATTGGCCCAAGTACTTCTTTTATCGAATGGTCACTAATCATGCGGTTGCTCATGCCAAGTTTATTTTTGTTCCCTCCAAAACTGTTAAGCAAACAATTGCAGCTTACTATCCTCAGGTACAATCTAAAGTGATTGTCACCCATGAAGGTGTTAGCCGCTCACTACAACTTGCCTCTCAACAGCTCAAAAAAACGCCAAGAAAAAAACAACTTATCTACGTAGGCTCACTTTACCCTCATAAAAATATTAGCTTAGTCATTACTGCCCTCAAGCAATTGCCAGACTACTCATTAGTTTTGGTAGGCTCACGATCTGTTTTTAGAGATCAGGTTCAGAATCAGGTCACTCAGCTTGGTTTGACTAATCAGGTTTCATTTTTATCAGCAATTAATGATCTAGAGCTAGCTAAACTTTACAGTCAGGCCTTTGCTTTGATCCAACCATCTTTTTCAGAGGGATTTGGTCTGACCGGTATTGAGGCAATGCAGTTTGAAACCCCAGTGTTAGCTTCTGATATTACAATTTTCCATGAAATTTATCAGCAGGGAGCGGTCTACTTTAACCCACTCTCGGTGGTTGATTTTTGTCAACAAGTCAAGGCTTTAGATCACCCTGAACTCAGAAAAAAAATAGCTGCCGCCCAAAAGAAAGTTATCACACAATACAGTTGGGACACGCTAGCCAAAAAAACCTATCAAGTCTATCTTGATCAGCTGAAACAAGCTCATGACTAATCAGCAATTTTCTCAGTTTCGCATTGCCATCATCTATGATCATTTGACGACCCAATTTGGTGGGGCAGAGCTAGTTTTGCAAACCTTAGTTGAATTATTTCCTCAAGCTCCCATCTACACTTCAGTTTTTCAGCCATCAGCTGCCAGTTGGATTGATCCAAAAAAAGTCAGAACCAGTTTTTTACAAAAGCTGCCTTGGTTAAAGTTTAAACATCAATTAATGGTGATTCTCCATCCGTTGGCTTTTGAATCGTTTGATCTAACTCAGTTTGAGCTGATAATTTCTGTCACGGCTGGAGCGGCCAAAGGAGTCCTAACCAATCCAAATCAATTGCATCTGTGTTATCAGCTGACGCCGCCCAGATATTTGTATGGTCAAATCAAAAGAATTAACGACTACTATCAATCTTTTTGGCTATTTTCGCTTCCTTGCCTAAAAATGATACTGCAACCGATCACGAACTATTTGCGACGCTGGGATCGCTTTGCCGCTCATCGACCGGACAAAACCATTGCCATCTCAAAGTTGGTGGCTAACCGAATCAAGCAAAACTACCAATTAACGGTTGATGGGGTTTTGTATCCACCGTTCCGGTCATCCACATTGAGAGCAACCGGCTTACCCTTACCTAAAGACTATTTAATCTGTATTTCACGACTAGTAAACTATAAACGGATTGATTTAGCAATCAAAGCGTCTCTCCGACTGAATCAAATTTTGATCATTGTCGGCCAGGGGAGAGAGAAAAACCGCTTGGTTAAACTTGCCGGTGCCAATTCATTAGTGCGTCGCACCGGGGAAAGTTTGACCGACGTTTTGAAGCATCGCAGTTCAAGTACCAGTCAGATCATCTTTTTAAGCAACTGTTCAGAAACTGAAAAATTTGAGCTGTTAGGCCGATCTCATGCCTTGCTAATGCCGGGCCTTGAAGACTTTGGCCTAACCGGTCTGGAAGCCGCTAGTGTAGGCCGGCCAGTGATCATTGATCGCCAAAGTGGGATCGCCGAACTACTTAAAGATAAACAGACTGCTATTCACATTACCAAAACTACCGTTGAGGCTGTGGTTGAAGCGATCCAGCAGTTACCTCGCCTCAAATTCTCAACCACACAAGCACAACAAATTGCCAACGCCCACACCACCCAGGCCTTTAAACTCAGTTTTGCCAAAATGATCTACCAATTCTGGCAACAACACAGTACAATCTCTGCTGTAAGTAGTAACAAACAGACCAAACCAGTACCTATTCAAGTGTGAGGAGGAGCATGGCGTATATTGATCATTGTTTTGCCCTTGTGCTAGCCGGAGGCGGTGGCACTCGGCTGTGGCCAAAATCTAGAAATAAAACTCCAAAACAGTTCTTGAAGTTGGTTGATGACAAGACCATGATCCAACTTTGTGCCCAACGGATAAACAAAATTATTCCCTGGGAAAAGATTATCGTTATCACTAATCAACTCTATAAGGACGAGATTAAAAAGCAGTTACCTGAGTTGCCACTCCAAAACATTGTGGCCGAACCAGAGAAGCGAGACACCGCTTTGGCCATGCTCGTTGGGGCATTATTTGCCAAGTCAAAAGATCCAGAGGCAGTAGTCCTGAACTGCGCCTCAGATCACGTTGTTGGTAGTGATACAGAGTTTATTAAAGTCATGAAAGCCGCCAGCCAAGTTGCCGCTGATCAAGACTATTTAGTCTCAGTTGGAATCACACCGACTACACCAGCCACCGGTTTTGGTTACATTAAGATTGGTCAAGACTTAAAAAAGATTAATAATGGTCTAGCGCTCTTTCAAGTTGACAGTTTTACCGAAAAGCCAAACCGACCAACCGCCCAGGCTTTTATCTCGACAGGTAAATACTTTTGGAACGCCAACATGTACGTTTGGCAGGCCAAAAAGATCCAAACTGCTTTTGAGCGCTACATGCCAGCCTTGGCCAAAGCAGCTCAAACTCTAGAAAGTCTGAACGCCAA
>Ga0051987_10001726_pt1 | contig 10966 bp, 8 predicted proteins | sample CryGey08umfilter_2_FD_58083 | JGI IMG/M metagenome (GOLD analysis project Ga0051987, IMG submission 58083) | Groundwater microbial communities from aquifer in Utah, USA - Crystal Geyser 4/10/14 0.8 um filter | ecosystem: Environmental > Aquatic > Deep subsurface > Groundwater | place: USA: Utah... | reverse complement strand
CCGGACAGGAGCGAGGTTCCGGCGAAGCCGACGTTGCCCGCATCGAAGTAGTCCTGCGGCTCGACGGACGCAGTCCGGCACGACTTTTCGACGTGGACCGACTCGCCGGTCAGCATCGACTCGTCCACAGTGACGCTGTCGGCGGACATAAAACGCACGTCGGCCGGAATCCGGTCGCCGGCCGCCAGGCGCAGCACGTCGCCCGGCACCACCCGCTCCGAACCGACCGAAGTCGGCTGGCCGTCGACCAGGACGGTGACGTCATAGCGCCAGTACCCGCGAAGGAGACGTACGGCCTGCTCGGCCCGATACTCCTGGTAGAAACTGAGTGCAGTGTTGATCAGGACAAAGACTGCGATCAGTCCGGCATCGACGTACTCTCCGGCATACAGCGCCACTGCCACAGCTCCGGCCAACAGGTACACGAACGGCGAACGAAACTGGCGCAGCAGGATACCCCAGGCCGTCGTTTGTCGGACCGTAGTCTCGTTCAGTCCGCAGTCGGCCAGCCTATGACGTCGCTCCTCGGACGACAGGCCGCCACTACCGGACTTCAATCCCGCCAACAGGTCCTTGGTCTCGGAAACCGCCGCCTGTCGGTAGTCGCGAACGTCACCAAACGACCGGTCTGAGGATGTCTCTATACTCATTGTCTTTATCTAAAAAGCCCTTAACCCCTAAATGACCCTATCCAAAACGCGGTCCTCTATCCGCCGAAGGCCCGATGCACGTCGAACCACCGACCGATCGGCGACTCGAAGATGTAGAGCGCTCCGTTCAGGGTGATCCAGCCGGTCCAGTCGCGCCGCGGCGCCAGAAAGATGTCGGTCCTGGCCCAGTTGGTCAGCGGATCGATCTCCATGAACGGATACCAGCTGAACCCGTCGCGCGAGACCACTACGCCGCTCCGGCCGGAGAACGAGTCGACCTCGTTGGCCTCGTTGTGGAAGGCCGCATAGTAGACTCCGTCGAACCGCATCAGGCTGTAGGTGAAGCCGGCCCAGCCGAAGGGAATCGGACTCCAGACCTCCTCGGTCCGGTCAGTGCCGAAGTCGTATCGCGCCAGGCCCTGCGACTGCAGACGGTCCGGGCCCAGCAGCAGGCCGTTGCCGGGAACCTGGACATGGGCGGTGAAACCTTCGCTCCAGACCTGCCGCCAGGTCAGCCCGCCGTCGTCGGACTTGACCGTAAAGCGGGCCACGTCCCCCACTCCCACGAACAGCTGTCCGTCGACGTAGGCCACGTCGTGCAGATGACGCAGTTTGAACCGGCCGTCGCCCTCGCGATAAGTGACGGCGTACTCGGGGAACATCCGCTGAAAGTCGCGCCAGACCTGCCAGGTCAGCCCGTCGTCCGTACTGCGGTAGAGAAGCGCCGAGTTGTAGGAATGCAGCGAACCCCAGAGCGTCCCGTTCCCGTCGTCGGTCAGTCCCCAGAAGGTTCCGTCGATGCCGGAGGCCACCTGCTGCCAGGTGACACCGCGATCCGCGCTGCGATAGAGCGTGCCCGGTCCGGCGAATCCGGCATAGACCGTGCCGCGGCTGTCCGACCCGAGGAAGATCTCGTTCGTCCGTTCGCCGCCCATTAGTACCCGCTCGACCGTCTCGTCGTTCGACAGCCGCCAGATCGATCCGCTGCCGTCCGTCTCGACCACGGCCAGGAGCAGGGTGTCGGTGATCGGATCGTAGTCCAGCCGAAAGACGTCGCCGATCGGCGGACTGAACTCCACCCGCCGCAGTCCCTGCGAGTTCTGGGCGGAGATCGAGACCGGCGGCGGAGGCGGCACCTCCGGACCGTAGGTTGGGGCGCCGTCCGTGCCGACCTGCTCCGTGGCCGGAACCGCCACGGCTGCCTCCTCAACCAACCCGCCGTCCGGACTGGGCACCAGGACAGGAGTAGCCGACCCGAACCGATCCTCCGACGCTTCCTCCATTCTATGGACCAACCACAGCAAACCGGAGCTGATTGCCATGACCGTCAGCAAAACGGCGGCCGCCACCAACCAGCTAGTCCGAACACTCATCTTGCTCATGGCTTTAAGACAGGGAATGAAACCGACTTAATCTTAGTCGGCCGGACCTCAGGATACAACAACACTGAACTACACCAGCTTTACCCGCTTCAGCCGCAGCGAATTGAGTACGACCGAGATCGAGGAGAAGGCCATGGCTCCGGCGGCGACCATCGGGTTCAGCAATCCGATGGCAGCGAACGGAATGGCGACCGCATTATAGAAGAAGGCCCAGAACAGGTTCTGTCGGATGCCGCGATAGGTGAGTCGAGCCAGCATGATGGCCTCGCCGACCTTCTCCGGTCCGCCGCCCACGAGCACGATCTGGCCGACCTCGATGGCGATGTCCGTGCCGCTGCCCATGGCCACGCCCAAGTCGGCTTGGGCTAGGGCCGGCGCATCGTTGATGCCGTCGCCCACGAAGGCGACCTTATGTCCGGACCGCTGGTGCTCCATGACGATCGCGGCCTTCTGGTCCGGATGGACCTCAGCCTCGACCCGACTGATGCCCAGCTCACGGGCCACCGCCTCGGCGGTTCGCCGGTTGTCTCCGCTGACCATGACCGACTCGAGCCCCATTCGCAGCAGCATGGCGATGGCTTCCCGAGCGCCGGGCCTAGGAGCGTCCGCCACGGCCAAGAGACCCAACAGTCGGCCTCCCTCGGACACCAGCATAACCGTCCGTCCGCTCTCCTCCAGCCGTTCGACGCTCCGGTCCAGGTCCGGCGCGACCGTGACCGACTGCCGGACGAAACCCGGCCTGCCGACCATGACCTCATGACCGTCGACCGAGCCGACTACACCCTGTCCGGGTACGGCCTTCACACCCTCGACCGCCGCCGGACTGATTCCCCGCTCGACCGCATACTCCAGCACGGCCCGGGCCAACGGATGCTCTGACAGGCTTTCCACTCCGGCCGCCACGGCGATCAGCCTGCTCCGATCCGCGTCTCCAGCCACGGACAGGTCGGTAACTTTCGGTCGGCCCTCGGTCAGCGTTCCGGTCTTGTCGAACAGCACCTCATCGATATCGCGTCCGCGTTCCAACGCCTCGCCGCTCTTGATGAGAATGCCCAGGCTGGCCCCTCGTCCGGTCCCGACTAGGATGGCGGTCGGCGTGGCCAACCCCAAAGCGCAGGGACAGGCTACGACCAGCACGGCCACGGCCGGCAGAAGCGCCGACCCAACACTGCCACTCACCACCAGCCAGACCAGAAAGGTCAGTACCGCCAGTCCGATGACCGTGGGCACGAACACGCCGGCCACCCGGTCAGCCAACTTCTGAATCGGCGCCTTCTGTCGCTGGGCGTCCCTGACCAGCCGGGCGATGCCGGAGAGCACCGTGTCCTCGCCGACCTTGGTAACCTTCATCTTGAGCGCTCCGGTCGAGTTGACTGTGGCGCCGTATACGAAGTCGCCCGGTCCCTTGTCGACTGGCAACGCCTCGCCGGTCAGCATCGACTCGTCGACGGACGAACGCCCGTCATTCACCAACCCGTCGGTCGGCATTTTTTCGCCGGGCTTCACCAGCACCAGGTCGCCGACGGCCAACTTTTCGACCGCCACCTCCTCGACCGCACCGTCCGCCAGCAGACGGTGAGCCTCCTTGGCCGACAGGGCCAACAGCTTGGCGACCGCCTCACCGGCCCGACCCTTGGAGAGCGCCTCGAAGTGCCGTCCCAGCAGGATGAAGGCCACGATTACCGCCGCGCTCTCGAAGTACAGCTTCCCGCCGACGAACATCTGCCACCAGCTGAAGCCGAGCGCCGCCGCAGTGCCCAACGACACCAGCGTATCCATGTTCGCCCGCCGCCGCAGGGCCGAACGGATCGCCGTCCGATGAAAGCCCCAACCTACGCCGAAGACCACGATCGTGGACAGGATGGCCTGCAGCCAAACCGACAGGTCATGTCCGTACAGATCGACCGACAGGTCGATGTTAAACATGGCCAGAATGAACACCGGCACGCCCAGCATGAAGGCGACCAGGGCCAGCCGTCTGGATCGGTGCATGTCGCCATGGACCGAACGCTCGCCGGACGTTCCGCCTGACTGATCCGGCGGCAGTACCTTATAGCCGGCGACCTCGACCAAATGGATGATCCCTTCCTCGTCGAGTGCCGATTCGTCGTACTCGACTGTCGCCTCGGCCAGGGCATAGTTGACGTTGGCCGATCCGACGCCCTTGGCCTCACCTAACGAATGCTCAATGTTGATTGCACAGGAGGCGCAGTGCATCCCGCCGATTTTGAATGTCTTTTTCATAATCGAGGAAATCCGTTAACGACCACTCTCCTTAGGCAGCACTATCATGGTCCCGCGGGTCATGCCCATCGAACAGGTAAAGCGAAAGGTGCCCGGACGGCTGGGCACGAAGCGGACCGAGTTGAAACCCGGACGTAGCGAAGTCCGAACGCCGAATTCGCGCAGGACCAAAGAGCTGGCGCAGCCCATGCGGTCGCTGCCGTAGATATCCCACCTGACCGGCGTGCCCACCTGAACGTAGAGCGTGTCGGGCGCGTACTCGAGCGTCGAGGTAACCTCCATCTGGATCACCTGCTCGCCGTTCTCGATGTGCGCGACCGGTGCCTTGACCCCTGCCGTCTCGACCGGCACCTCGGATGAGCCGCTGTTGAGCAAGGTGGCCGCACCGGCGAAATTGGAGAAGCCGACCGCTACCACAAAGATACCGATGCCCACGCTCAGATATTTCCTGATGCGACCGGCGGCCGAACCGGCAGCCAGACCCAGTCCCAGAAGGGCCGGTGCGGTGCCCAGGGAGAAGACCGACATGATGACCGCTCCGCCGAGGACCGAACCCGAGGATGCGGCCAGCAGCTGCATCGACTGAGTGAAGCCGCACGGCAGGAAGAAGGTCAGTGCACCCAGGCCCATGACGGTCCAGGCCTGACCCTTGCCGGCCCGCCGTTCCATGAAACGCGAAATGCGCTTCGACAGGCCGAAGACCGATCCTCCGGCAAAGACGCCGGACAGACCGAAACCGACTCCGATCATTATCGCGGACACGACCAGCAAGAACAGTCCGTTCAGTCCGGTCGACAGACCGATCATGTTTCCCAAACCACCGACCGCACCGCCCAAGACGGCGAAACCGACGATTCTTCCGACATTGAAGATCAGATGCGGTTTGAAACGCTCCATCAGCGACTGACCTCTGGGTGCAGAAGCGGCCACCGCAGCTACCAGACCGCCGACCACGGCCGAGCAGGACGAAAAGGAGGCCACTAGACCGACAAAGAACACCGCGGCCAGACCGGCCGATGAGTCGAGCGATGCGCCGGTCGGCAGAATGCCGGACTTGAAGAAGACCAGGTACAGCGAGAAGGCCAGGGCGAAAACCGTTACTCCCCGCAACCAGTCGATGCGCCGGAATACGGAGCTGCGGCGTCCGTCATCGACGGAAAAATGATATTTTGAATCGTTAGCCGCACGTTCCAAGTCGGACACGGAAGGTATTTCGTCGTCTTTGACGGTCAACCTGACCAGACCGGTTCGGTTCGAGGCGTCAGCCTCGGACACGCCCGGCAATTTTCTGAAGGCTCGCTCGAGCAGGACCTCACAGCTGGCGCAGGTGGTCCCCTCGACACGAAAGACTATTTTCTTGGACATAAAAGGAGTGACTGAAATTAGAACGGAGATGGTTTCCGCCTACAGGTCACTCCCTTTTCACGATAGTTCTGGCGCTCTGAGTAGACGACGGCGATGCTGGCACTGCAAGCAGCCGCGGACGGAAAGATACTAACGATCCGACCACCACCGTTGCGAAAGCCATCACGGCGAAAACGTACGGCAGCACCGTCAAGATGTCCGTCAGACCGGCCGTGGGCAGCAGACCGGATGTCAGGCAATGAGCCGAGCAGGTTACCTTCTGGAGAAGGTTGCCACAGTCCGAACCAAGGCATGGCATCATGATCCCCTGACCGTAATGACTGCCGTTCGACCCGTAACCGCTCGCGCCCAGGCTAAATACCAGGCCAAAGGCCAGCATTGCCGGAATCAGGATTAGGTAAAGCATTTTCTTCATAAGAAGCTGTCTCTGCTTTCAGAGTACAGTCCAATCGACGGATGGGCAATCGCCGACTGCATATCCGCAACGGATCGCCCCACAGACCGCAGCCGTTCTGCTATCCTGAGCTCATGCCCGAAACAAGCGACATAACCTACACGATACGCCGTTCGGTCCGCGCCAAACGGCTGAGGGCGACCGTCTATCCGGACGCCCGGGTCGTGGTCACCGCCCCACCGGCCGCTTCGGTCCGGACGATCGTCCGTTTCGTCGAGAAATACGGCGACTGGATCCGACAGAAGCTGGCCAAGAGGAAGAAGGCGGCCGACTGCGCCTACCTGCCCGGCGGACGACGCGACTACCTCCGTCACCGCGAAACCGTCCGCAAGACGGTCCACGATACGCTCCGGCGGCTCAACTCCGCCTACGGCTTCACCTACGGCCGCGTCTCGATCAAAAACCTGTACGGACGCTGGGGCAGCTGTTCGTCCAAACGTAACCTCAACTTCAACTACAAGCTGATCCACCTGCCGCCGCACCTGGCCGAGTACATCATAGCCCACGAGCTGTGCCACCTGGGCGAGATGAACCACTCGGTCCGCTTCTGGAAGCTGGTCGCCAGGACCATACCCGACCACCGCGACCGCCGACGAGAGCTTCGGAAGTACTTGATGTAGCGGAAAACCGAAACCGTTCGCAAAAACGTCAGTCAAATTAACAATTCTGAACCGTTATCCGATATGACCAACCTAAAAAAGATGTGGATCGGTATCCTCACTTTAGTCCTAATCCTACTAGGTACAGCGATATATATTTTCATCTGGCCTGTTTCCGGTCTGAATCTGGAAGTAAGCTGGCGATGCAATCTACGAAAAGGCAAGATGGTCGACACTAGCTGTGGAATCGCTGGCTGCTTCTATAGGTGTTCGGTTATCTATCCAGACGCGAATCAGGTTTGTCAGACTTCAGACGACTGTCTAGGCAAATGTATATCCTTCGACGAAGGAAACATCTTTAACTTACGTTCCCTTATGGCGAAAAAAGACTCATCTGCTTCGATTGATGGGTGTTCCTTCGATTGGGAGAAGAAGGAGTTTGAGTGTCTAGAACCAATGTCAGGTCAATGCTACCCCACGAAAATCATAAAGAACTGCGAATATGGACTTGAAATCATCGCCGATCGACGCCTAAAAAGCGTCGGACAGTGTTCCATGTAGTCAGAGAAGTGGCTAACATCGCCCCGTCTGGTTTATCATTCGACTAAAACAAAGACCGTCGGATGCAGCACGCACCTGACGGCCTTTTTGTCTTTAAAGAACTAAACTTTCATTTCTTAACCCATCAGCTATTTCTTAAAAACCTCCGCCAACTGCTTGAAGCTCGTCGGTTTGTATTTGTCCCATTCTTTCTGCTTCACATAAAGCATTTTGTAGGCAATCTTTTTCTGCCTATCACTTGCGTCCTCGCACCATTGCGCCAATCTCTTTATTTTTTCAATATCGTCTAGATCTTCTCGCCCCTTTGTTTCCACGATATAAATCGTCTTGCCGTCTAACTTTACAAAAAAGTCGGGATAGTAACTGGAGATTGCTCCGCTTGCGCTTTTATAATCGATCTTGAAGTGAATTTCGAAATAATTTTTGGCAAAAGAAAGCACGTCGTCCGCACCTTCCAAAAAGTCGGCAAACTCAAGTTCAAAATCGCTATCGCCGACAATCTTATTGAATACGCTCTTTTTTGGCAGCAGATATTTCTTGTCGGTAACGACAAACGGTCTCGCACCGCTTACCCTCAGATAGTTTTTTATTTCCGTATCGCCGACATCCTGCACGGTCAGATTGTTTATCTCCTTTTTGAACGTTTCCACGATTGTTTTGACCGCTTCCGGTTCGGACAGGTTCCTTAAGACATTTGCGTCATTAAGATCGACGGTTTCGTCAAACAGGTCAGCGGCGATAAATCCCTTTACCTTGCCAAAAAGTATGTCGTAGCACCCAAAAAGGTGCAGCTCCTTCATTATTCTCTGTGCGAAGAAACCAACGACACTTTGATAGTTCGGTTCGGTAGTGCTGTTCAAGACAGTAGTGTGGTGAAGTTTGTCGTCAATCACTTCCTTAAAGACGATCTCTTTCTTTTCTTCCTCGCTAAACTGTCTTATCGGGATTTTTTCGTGCTTAAATCCGGCAACATCCAATAGGTTGAGGTTCTTATATTCTCTCCGTATTCTCGGCGTCAAAACCGGCAATTCAATATCCAAATTTTCGATGTCTTTCCTTACGTTCTGGCTGTCGACTTCAATGACTGTCGGCGTGATCGGCGAGCCGGAACGGTCCATTTTTCGTCTCTCTAGCTCAACGCCCTCCGCCTTGATAGATTCCACGAACTCCATAAATGCGGGCGTGCCGATGACGCTCACATATTCCTCGATATCCTGACCGAAAAACATCCGGCGAAGTCCGCGACCCAGTGTCTGCTCCGGCAATATCTTTGAATCTGACCCGTATGGACGCAGACCGACGATAGTCGTCACGTTTTTGACATCCCAGCCCTCTTTGAGCATCAGGACGGAAACTATCACCTTGTAGGGACTTTCCACGCTGTCTATCTCATTGGCTTTCTTTCTCAAGTCCTGAAGTTCTTTTTCTTTTTTGCCGGTAGTCGTTTCCGAAATTTCACCGCTCCTGTTTGTGTGAATGGTCAAGACCGCGCCTTTCAGTTGCGGATAGCTTTTTTCTAAAAATTCGGCCACATCATCACAATCCTGTGTATCATTCGTCATTATAAACAAAATAGATTTTTTCCCTGTTGGCGATAACTCGTTATAAGTTTTCTGCCACTCTTCAACACCCAATCTAATAAAATCTTCATATTTTTCTTCGGGTTTTAAACTTGTCTTTTCTTGTAATTTTGCTTGGCTGGCTTGATCCGGCAAAACCGGATTTTTTACCACGCCCTGACGTATCGCTTCGACCAAAGGATAGTCGGAGACGGTCTGCACGAAAATTTCCCCGCGGTTGTTTTTCGGCGTGGCCGTAACGTCAATTTGCAGAGCTAACTTTTTGCCTTTTTGAAGCAGTCTGTTGTGTATATCCTCGATGGACTTGAACCACGCCATTTTTGGATCGTGTATGTGGTGCGCCTCGTCGTTGATGACCATCAGTTCATCGACATCGCGGACAATCTCGCCCAAATCAATTTTTGAATCATTAGTTTTACCGACTACCTTATTGCCCAAGAAATAATCCGACGTGTCCTCATCTTCGAAGCTCGCTTCGCTGATGCTGCCCTCATAAACCCTGTGAATGTTGGTCAGAAAGATATTTCCCGATTTTGAAATCGTGCCGACTTCATCCTGCAGGTGCAGCTTTATTTGAAAATCGTCCTGCCAATTTTGTCCGCCGTAACCGTTGTCGGGCAAAATCGGATCTTCGTAAAATATCTTCAGTCCCTCAAAATCTGCCTTGATCCTGTCCAAGACGATGATGTTCGGCGTGATGAGCAGAAAGTTTTTAGAAAGTTCCGAATTTTCCTCGTAGAGCCTGTGAAAATATGACCAGGCCAAGAGCAGGCTCATGACTTTCGTCTTTCCGCTTCCTGTCGCCATTTTTATCACAAAGCGGAGCCAGTCCTCGATAAACATGTTCGGACTTACCCGACCCAATTTGTCAAACTTGATCAAGTCGTATTTGTTGACGACTTTCTCAACGTCATAGATCCAAACAATCGTCTCTACCGCTTCCCTCTGCGCAAAATAATACTGAAACGCGACGCTCGTGCCGTCTTTGGCAAAGATCGTGTGCGGTTCCTCAAACCACCAGTTCAAAAGGGCTTTTGATGTCTCGCTCGCGCCCTCATAGTTGTTTTTCCGCCACCCGGCGACCCTTTCCCGAAGTTCCGGCACAAAAGGGGGCAAAAGCTTTTCATAACCCTCTTTTCTCAAATCCTCTTCGGCCGGAAACCACCGGATTGCCGGATCAAGTATCTGAAATTTGTCTTTGGGAAAGTTTTTGTGCAGTGCCATAGCTAAAGACTCACGTGAGTTTTTTGCCGGGTTTCTTCTTCGGCAGAAAATTTTCACCACTTATCACGCTTTTTCCTGTTTTTTGTTCCAAGGCAAGGCGTGCGTCTTTCGCAATTTTTCCACCTTTTTTCGCGGGAATCTTGTTTTCTTCCAAGCCTTTTGCTTGTTCCTTCTCGGCAATCTTTCTCGTGGAAAGTTCCGCAAGCGCTGTAAAAATCAACTCTTCTTCGCTCATATGATCTCGCAGGTTTTGCGCTTTTAGGCCTTTAAAGCTCTTATGATCCTTTACGGACAGTCCGCTCCATTCCTGATGAATGATGTTCGTTAAGACTGCAAACTCTTCTCCTTTTTCTACGCCACTTTCAGACCAATAATCCGTAAGTTTATTTCGGGTTTCCTGCCCCATCATGCGTCGCTGGATCCATTTTTCGCTTCGTCCCTGTTTCTGCCAATATTCACGAGAACGATCCAGTGCTTTTTCCGGATCAGTCATTTCCTGCATTCGCTCATAACCGACTTTGGCAAGCCAAAGTTTGATCGGTTCAGCTTTTTTGGACGGAACGGATTGGATGAGACGAAGAATCGTTTCTGCACTTGCCACATCGGTCATGTAGAACTTGCCGTCTCCTGACGGCAATTTCAGTCTGTCACAAAATGTGACAGACTCATTTCCCTCTTTTTTTAAGCGACTTTTGAGAGTCGTCCAATAGCTTTGAGCTCTTTTAAAATCTGCCTGTTCGGTGAGTGCGGCGACAATATCAATCACCGAAAAAAACCAAGTTTCTGTTTTTTCGTCATAATGCCGACGAATCTTGAAATTTTCGAAGACTGCCAGTGAATTTTTCATGATGGCAGTCTCAGACTTTTAACGCAACGAGCCTGTTGAACACTTCGTCCGGTTTGAGAT
>Ga0051987_10001710_pt1 | contig 11023 bp, 12 predicted proteins | sample CryGey08umfilter_2_FD_58083 | JGI IMG/M metagenome (GOLD analysis project Ga0051987, IMG submission 58083) | Groundwater microbial communities from aquifer in Utah, USA - Crystal Geyser 4/10/14 0.8 um filter | ecosystem: Environmental > Aquatic > Deep subsurface > Groundwater | place: USA: Utah... | reverse complement strand
AATTCATCCCTGTGAGTCCTGCGGGACATCACAGGGAGTTCTTGCCGTCAGTCCTTAAAAGTTCAAGAACTCCCTGTGGTCTCTGCCACAGGGAGGGGTTCACAAACTTAAAAAGTTTTTTTATCCTAAACATATAACTACACAAAAAATTATTCCTCCATTTTTTTTTAGAAACACCACTTTTGTTTGTCAAGTTATGCTTCTTAAAAATATTCAACAACTCCTGTGCTTGACCTTCCAAAGACAAATTATCTTTTATATATAAAACAGGCTCAAACTTCAAATAACCACTTTCCATAGTATCTACCTTATCTGACAAATCCTCAAAATTTAACAATTTAAAACCACATCTATTATCAAAAAATGGTACTACCGTTGCTCCTTGAAATTGTTGTTCCACTTCACTAAACATTTTTTTTTCTTTTTCTGTAGAAGGAACCCAATATCCAAGATAAGGTACATCCCAAACAATAATAGGTACATTGCTAGCCAAAGCCTCCTGCAAAGCTATACCCTGACTTTCCTGACGTCCAATCCATATGATATACTTTGTTTTTTTCAAAGTATCTATATAATCATTTTGACTATACCTACCATAAATAATTACTTTATAAGAAATATTCTTACTCTCCAACAAATTCACGACTAAAGATAACTCATCTTTATACCTTTGCTTAAAATAAATTAATACCAAGTCTCTTTTTCTTTTTTTTTCTAAACTAAAAAGATCAGTATCAATTCCAACAGGCCAGACTTCTATTGGGCTTTTGGAAAAACGATATTTTAGACAAAAATTTTTGGACCAGTCAGAAGGCTGTAATAAAACCAAATTATTATAGTTGAGACCCAAATTATTACCTCCAAATACAATATTCGGGCCAATGACTGCCTTAATATCAGTCTTACTTCTTTGTAAATAATCCAAAACAGAAGCATCATCATGAATCCAAAGCAAATCTCCAAAAGATGGATTTTTGTTTATTACATAAGGATATTTTAACATATCCAAGCCTTTAATCAAATTTTTAACTACCTTTCCAGGCCCTGTTGTGTAGGGACAACAAAAAGATTTCGAAATTATATTAATCATAGTTTAATTAAATATTTTAAATATCTTATAAAATAAAGAAATTTATTAAATATTGTATCCAATTTATGCCTAACTAAAAAATCCTTTATCTGTTTTTTCCAAATATTTTTTTTGAAATAAAAAAAATTAAATTCCTTCAACCTAATAGACTCCAACAAATATTTTTTATTATAAACAAAACCTATTTGACCTGCAAAATTAATATATTCAATATATTGAAAAAAAATATCTTCCTCATTTTTTTGCCAAGTATCATAACGTCGATTAGTGGTCGGGCTTCTCCATATAACACATGTGTCATTTAATCTCAAAATATTTCTATCTAAAGCAGCAATAAATAAAAAAGCATATGATTGAATATAACAACTTTTATCAAATTTATCAACTTCATTTTTTATTTTATCAAAATATTCTTTTTTGAAAATTAATACTGACATAAAATTCAAAGCAAAAAAATTTATAAAATCTTCATTAGCAAACAAATCATTTTTACCTACAAAAACCTTATCATTTTTCAAATTTAGACAGTTATCCATAGTTATTATTTTAGGATTTTTTCCATATCCTTGTGCAAAATTAACAATAACTCCGCCATAAACATTTTTTTTAAGTTTATCTATTACATGATCTATCTTTGAAAAAACTACCAAATCATCATCACCCATTAACCAAAGATAATTTCCACTGGCACAATCTAAAGATTTTAATAAATTTCTCGGTGCACCAATGTTTGTTTGATTTTTAAAATATTTGACATTAGAAAAAATCTTTTTTATTTCATCTATTACTTCAACAGTTTCACTATTATCGCTATTATCAGTAATAACAATCTCCAACAATTCATAATTTTCTGGTGACAAACCACTAAAAATTATACTTAATAAATTTTCTTTTAAGAGATTAGGACGATTATATGTAGGAATACAAATACTCAAAATAGGTGTTTTCATAGATAACTATATAATTATTTTAATTCACTACGTAATAAATCAATAATAAATTTTGTATAGATTTCTTTTCCTTGTGAAGTAAGGTGATAATCACTGTTGAAAAAATACCCACCATCAAGCACTGAATTTTCAGGGGTACTTAAAATTTCAACATCTGTATTTTCATGGAGCAACCTACTAAAACCATCTATAACCTGAGAATCTCGTTCAAAAGACGTTTTTGAATATGGAGGAAAAATAATAAAAAAATTAACACCTCTTTTTTCAAATATCTTTTGATAATAATTAATCAAATTAAAAGTTTTTGCTTGGTCTAAATCAAATTTAGTTACATTATTCGATGAAAATTTTATACTAGATGTCATATACAAATCACTATAAATATCACCATAATCATTAAAGGCCCAACTTTTGTAGTCAAAATTTTTATTATCTTGTTTGGTTTGAATTTTCATGTCTGACCTATAAATTTTATTTAAAATAAATCGTCGTATTTTTTTGATATCACAAGTTATCTTTAGTTTACTTTCTAAAAAATAATTAAGTTCTAAACGTTTATACATTTCTGGATAAAAATCTAAAGCATGACAGACAACACCATTATTTATATCCTTATCTGAAGGATAATAATGAAAAATTGCTACCACAGTATCCCCTTTTTTTATATCTGGTAAGATCTCTTTAAAAATAAATGGCAGACCAAAAGCCGCATGCAAACCCATATTCACAGTTGGAACTCCTAATTCTTTTTCCATCTCTTCTCCATCTACACCAAAAACTAACAACGAGTCACCGATCAAAATAAGTCTTGGGGAAGTAACTGCTTCTAACATTTTATGTTTATTTACAATAACTGATAAATAATTTTGCGGATCTAATTCACGTTGACAAAAACGAGCAAAAATTAATATTGATGCTAAAACTATAAATAATAGAAAAAATAATTGTAAAAATAAACGTTTCATTAAAATTGAAAATAAATAAATTGTGAATTATCAAAAACTCCAAAAAATAAAATTAACATTACAGCAAAATAATAAATTGACCATCTAAAAACCTTATGTTTATTAAATAAACCAAGCCAAAAAACAATCTTACTTTCAACCAATATAAAAAATACTAAAGAAACAATGGCAATAATCAAATCAAACTGTACAGCTCCTGGCCATAAATAATTTAATAACTCTGAAAATGATATTTTTCTAAACAAAAAATCAATAATATAAACACTTTGCTCTTTCAAACCAATAAATAAATTTTGAACGATATAAAGAGCATCTTTCAAAGAACTAGCTCTAAAAAAAATCCAAGAAACACACACTAAACAAAAAGTCAAAAATACAGACAAATGATCTAAAATGTATTTATATGGTTTAAAATTAAAAATTTTAATAATCTTATTTTTAAACCAAACAAAAAAAGTTTCAAAAATAAGAAAAATACCATGTATACCACCCCAAATAACAAATGTCCAACTAGCACCATGCCAAAAACCACTAATTAAAAATGTTATTAAAATATTTAATACCCACCTTCCTTTTGATACTCTATTACCACCCAAAGGTATATAGACATAATCACGGAACCAGGTAGATAACGATATGTGCCACCGTTTCCAAAATTCACCAATAGATTTAGAAAAATAAGGAAAATTAAAATTGTTCATTAATTTAAAACCCATCACTCGAGCAGACCCCAAAGCAATATCAGAATATCCAGAAAAATCACAATAAATTTGAAAAGCAAAAAAAACAGTCGCGGAAATTAAGGTAACACCATGAAAATTTGTTGGACTATTATAAACCATATTTACCAAAATAGCCAAACGATCAGCAATAAACACCTTCTTAAAGACACCAAGCAAAATTTGTCTCAAACCATCAACTGCCAAACTATAATCAAATTTTTTTTCTTCATGGAACTGTGGTAACATGTGTTGAGGTCTCTCAATTGGTCCGGCTACTAATTGTGGATAAAACATCACATACAAAGCATAGACGCCAAAATGTCTTTCTGCAGGGCATTTCCCTTTATAAACTTCAATAACATAACTCAAACTCTGAAAAGTATGGAAAGAAAGTCCTATTGGTAAAATAATTTCCAAAAATTTTAAAGAATAATTCCAATGCAATAAATTAGCTATAGAATTCACATTGCCTACAAAAAAATTAAAATACTTGAAAAAAAATAAAACAGCACAAGTAGATACAATACTCAAAAATAAATAATTTTTCTTTTTTTGACCGTGAGTTTTTTCTATCAAAATACCAGCAAAATAATCAATCAAAATAGTAATCAACAAAATAAAAATGTAAACAGGAATAAAAAACATGTAAAAAAAACAGCTGGTAGCCAAAAGCCAAGCCCAGCGAAAACGATGTGGCAATAAAAAAAATACCACAGTAACAACAGGGAAAAAAATTAGAAAAGGAAAAGAGTTAAATAACATAAAAAACAATAAGAAACTATCTAAAAAATAAATTTGTTATATTGACCATCCACCTTGATTTTATCAACACAATACTGTTGTTCTAAATCTTCATAACCTACCACAATTTTGTCCTCTACACCATAACGTTTGTAAACAATATTATTTTCGGCTTGATGAATAGGTTTACCTCCAGAACTCAAGCCTTTTCCATCCACTCTGAAAACACCAGCCGGTTCCTTGGCTAAATAGAATTTATCAGTAAATTTTGCTGCCCTGATACACCAATCAAAATCAGCTACTATTTTAAATTGCTCATCAAATTGTCCAACATTCTTATATGTTTCTTTTGAAAAAATAAAAAATGGTCCACAATGCATTGAACGTGTAAATTCAATTCTATCAAAAGCCGGCGGAATAATCTTTTTCCATTTAACCAAAAGATGGTAACCAAAAAATTTTATATACCATCTTACGACAAAAGGGAAATTAACCACCTGGGCACCTTCATCAAAAAGTTCAACTGCTTTCACGATAGCCTCTGGTCGACGTACGTCATCTACATTCCAAAAACCAATAAAATTTCCTTTGGATATTCTCACTCCCCTGTTCCACGAAGCATACAATGTCTCACGTGGGACAGATACAAATGTAAACCAAGACCTATTTTTAAAAAACTCAGCAAAAGTAATTTCTTTCTTTGTTGGGTCATTTGCAATAATGATTATTTCGAAATCAATATTTTTTTTTAGTAAATAGTCAACAAAAAAAACAAGATTCTTTTGATATTTATCCAGATAACTATCAGATCTAAATAATGAAGTAACTATTGAAATCATATATTCTGTTTTTGTTCTTCTAAAAGCTTATTCTTTTCTTTAACATATTTTTCTTCAATACTTTCCAAATTCAAATTATTTTCTAATTCAAAAAGCTGAAAAAAAGTCATAAATCTAAAAAATGAATAAGCTACAGCTATCAAAAAACCCTTTTTACCATTTTTAAATCCTTTTTTATAATACAAAAAAAAGTAACCAAACATTGATTTTATTAACTTAAATATAGAAAATTTATTCCCTCTTTTATATTTAAACTGTGCTTCAGCTTTGGCATAATTCAAATGACTCATCACAAATTTGTTCATGTCATATAGACTAAAATGACGCAAAGCAAATTCCAGACGATTTGGAAGAAACAATTTTTCTTGCTCACTACCCAAAAATCTTCCCATACTATGAATATGATTATCTTGGAAATCCACAAAATCTTTCATGAAAAAACAAGGAATAGCACCAACCTGAGCAGGGACTTTCGTTTCCCCCCACAAATAAGTATACAACGGCATGATAACGTATTTATATTTGTCCTGTTCAGAAATAGTGACCATTTTTTCGACAAGACTTTTTGGTGCTAGATTGTCCACATAACCCCAAAAAATCCAATCAGTTTTTATTTTACTCTTAACAAATTCAAAATTTTCCTGTGTTTCTGCTTCTATTTTTTCACTTGGTGGACGTACAAAAAATTTGGCACCCAATTTCTCTGCTATTTCTTGCGTTTTATCAGTACTTCCACCATCCATTAAAATAACCTCACCGTATTTAATAAAATTCCTAACAACATAAGAAATTCTTTTTTCTTCATTTTTAGTAAAAATAACAAAGGTAATATTACTTGTCATACAAAAAATATTTATTTAATAAAAAAATTAATAGTTTCTTTAAACCCCTTTTGCCAACCAACAGTGTATACCCAATTAATTTTTTTATTATTATTCAAATTAGCTTTAGAATCCATGATCTCATTTTTTCTGTAATCCAGTTTCCCAAATTCCAAAATAGACTTACTGCCAGATATATCTTTCAAATAATCCACAGCCTCTTTTATACTAACAGATTGTCCCGTTCCAATACCAAACTCTTCATACGAACCCAAATGTTTTTGATTTTCAAAAACATTCAAAAAAGCCTGTGCAACATCATCAACAAATATAAAATCTCTACGTTGACCCCCTTTAGTCAAGGAGATACTCTGATTATTAGATAACAATTCTTTTGTTATAAAAGAAATAAATTTTTTAGAACTATCATCAATCCCATACATTTGCTCTATTTTTAAATTAAAAAATTTAATCTTTAGGCGTTGTAACAAAAATTCAGCTGTCCTTAAAAAATCTTTCTTTGTTTTTACATAATTACTCTCATTACCAGAAAAAACCATATCTTCATTAAAAAAAGTATCTGCGTTGATAAAAGACTTTATAGAAAATTGTTCAGCTAACAAGAGCAATTTCAGTGGTAGAAAAAAATTAACATCTGCAATTTCAAGCCAAGATTCATTATTCCTACCATAGCAAGTAGCTACATGGATTATTGAATCAATTTTAAATTTATTAAAACATTCATCCATATTGTCTTTATCAAAAAAAACTTTTGATAAGTAAGGGTGGTCCAATAATTTTTCAATACGCCCATAAGATGAACCTTTTCGTACCAAAATTACAACTCTAAAATTATTAGACAAAAATAATTCAACAATTTTTGATCCTAAAAATCCAGTACCTCCGGTAATTAAAACAGTGTCCATACTTATTACGTTCTTAATTTTAATATTCTTAACAACTTTTTAATAAATTCTTTTGCAACCATCCAATAACTTCGAGATAAAAAATATATTTTTATTTTATAAAAAGGAATATTTAAATTATACAAATCGCTAATCCAAGATACTGTCTTAGCCGTGCTTGCACTACGTTTCAAAGCTGTCTCTAATCCTGGATAAGTGTACCATCTCATATTATCATTCCTTGTTTTAACTATAGGAAAAGACAAGAGAGTAAAACTACTATTTTTGAAAACACTAAGCAAAATAAACAAATGAATAGTATTTGTACCTATATATTTATTTTTATTTTCAAAAGATACCCACTTCTGTCTAGAAAATAATTGTGTTGACATACTACCAAAAAATCCAACTAAACTAAGATATTCTTTTAGAGACTTCACAAAATCCTCCAGATTATTATACGTCCTATCTTCTTTTATAAGCTGGTTAGGATGCGACAAAATAGGTTTATCTAACCAATGATCATAGCCCCAACAATTGAGCATAAAATATGGCACCCCGATAGTTTTTATTTTCTCGATAAGCAATGACAAACTTTCAGGGAAAAGTGCATCGTCGTCACCAAGAGTAAAACAATACTCACCAGAACTCATTTCTATCACTTTTAACAAATTACGATCAAAGCCAAAATTTTCTGTATTTTTGGAATATTTAATATTATCAAATTTTTCTTGAAATGCTCTAACTATTTCAGATGTATTATCGGTACTAGCATTATCTGAAATTACTATTTCTATATTTTTTTTTACTTCAAAATCATCAAACTGAGAAACAATACTTTCCAAATTTTGTTTCAAAAAATTTGCCCGATTATATGTTGGAATACAAATACTTACTAAGGCGGTAGACATAAAATATTTTATTTATTTTTTTTAAACAAGGCATTTCCCATCAACTGACCTTCTACTAGATCATCAGCTACAAGAATAAAACCATAATTAGCTAAATACTTTTTTATTTCATCATAACTTCTTGACCCTTCATAAAATTCCTTGATAGAAACTTCTGTATAAATGCACTCTACCATATTTATTTTTTCTCCCAATGATTCAAAGATGTTCAATTCCATTCCCTGCACATCTATCCAAATAAGATCTATGGACTTAATTTTTTTTTGATCCAACCAATCTCCTAAAACTATTGTATCAATAGCAATAGTTTTTTCTAAAAAACTTACCTCTGGAAAATATAGCAAATGATCTTTTGGTTTCAGCAAAGAACTGGAGCAATCAGAAGAATCACTCAGATACATCTGGGCTTTATTTGTATCATTTTTATCAATAATAGCTGCTTGAATTATCTCAATATTTTTAAATTTATTTGTTTTAAACTTCAATCTATCAAAAATATTTTTGATTGGTTCAAAAGCATAAATTTTTCCTTTTGGCCATAGTACAGACATTTCAACTGTATCACTACCCACATGCGCACCAATTTCTATAATCATCGGCTCTTTTTGAATAAGTCGAGCTATTTTTTTTTTAGAAATTATCTTATTTGAATCAAAAAATAATTTTACCTTTATATAACTTTTATAAAGATAAAAATTGTTTATAATAAAATTCTTCAAATTAAACATAAGATATTGATTCAATTAGACGATTTATAGTAAGTGTTGCACCCATCCCAAAAAACTTTTTTGTATCCAAACTTTTTTATAAAATCACAACTACGACCTTCAATACACAAAATATCTGCTCTATATTTATTCCAATCATTACTTTTTAAAACTTCAGGCTCAAAACCTTCTACATCAATTGAAATAAAATCTACCTTTAGCAAGTTATTCTCCTCAAAAATTTCTGATAACGGTTTCAAAGTAATTTTTCTACTATTTTTTATTCCTCTTTTTAGAGCCAAATCTGTATCACAAGTATTACCTGTGTTATCCTCACCTCCTTCAAAAAAATTTATCTCACCACTACCAATTGCACAATTATAATTTGTATCTTCCACTCTACGTTCCTGCAATAATTTAAACTCTTTTTCTGTTGGTTCAATATTAATTCCACGCCAGCCTCGCTCATAAAATAACCTTGTATTATTTATACTATCCGGATTATTAGCACCGACATCAATATAAATACCATTCTTTTTGTATCCGGTAAGCCAATCAATTATATTATCTTCATTTATGCTGGAATAAGAAAATCTCTTTAACCCAAAAATCCTAACTAACAAACGCCCAATATAATATCTCATAAATTACAAATTATTTAATAAATTTTTGACAGAAGTTATTTTAAAATAAAAATACCACATTAATACCACAATCAGCAACATATAACCTGGTCTAAGAGCAAAAATAGTCATAAATGGCTGTTCATCAAATAAAGGCAATAATAATGGCTGTGAAAAAGATAAGAAAAACAATGCTTGAATTAAAAAGTCATAAATACGTGGAATCTTTACACGCAAATTCCAATATGCTGTAAAAATAAAAATATAATAAAGCCCATTGTGTAACCATGAAACACTTGGTAAAAAAGAAACTAAAAACATCAAAGTTCCAAATTCCAGCAAAACCAAATTTATATCAAAATCTACATTTTTCGTCTTACTATTTACTCTATAAAATATATAATAGAAGACAGCGGAAATAAGCAAACCCAGAAATACTAATATAACTTTTGCCTCTGAAAAACTCAGTAGAGTATAAGTAAAACGATTATAGATCATTCCACCCAAACCAGTATTCCAACCCCCGGCGATAATTACATTAGAAGCAAAATTAAATACAGCAACTAAAAAGTTACTAATCGTATCTAAACCAAACAATAAAACAGATACTAGTCCAAAAAAAATTGTTGAATAAAAAATTTTTTTGTTTTTTATAAAAAAATATGGAGCAAATAATACTGGCATCAACTTAAACATAACAGCAGAAGCTAACAAGGCACCCGTCAACTTATATTTTTGTTTGTAAAAAAACCACAAACATAGAGAAATTAAAAATACAACCTCAATATTTGTTTGTCCTCTATCTAAATGTAGCAAAAAAAATGGTGAAAAGAAAAAAAGTAAAAAAGTAATAAAAAAATATATTAACTTTTGTTTTACAAATTTACTTAAAATCAAAACGGACAGAAATAATAATAAAATTGAAAACAAACTATATACAAAAAAAGAAACATCACGAGGCATATAGCTAAATGGTACAAAAACATACGCCATTAAAGGAGGATAAATAAATCCAATGTGTCCATAATGATCACCTATTGGAAAATAAAAATTTTTACCTTCTGCTGCTCGCATACCAGCAAAATAAAAATAATCAAAATCAATACCCATATCATAATTAACTGTGGGTTTGAAAAAACTTGAATTCGAAGCAAAGGGATGATACTCAAATAGAAAAATAAAAAGAAAAAAAGAAAAAACCCCAATTAAATAAATTAGCAAAAAAAGATAGTTGGAAATATTAGATTTAATTTTTTTCATGTAATCATTTTTCAAAAACATATTTTTTATTTAAAAAATAAACTAATAATGACATTGGTACAATCAATAATGCTCCAGCTAAATAATTATTAAACCCTGTACTTCTCAAGTAATACATTAAAATAATATTTATAAAATAACTAACAACATATAATACAGTAAATCTAAAAAATAAATAAAAATTTATATCCTTGAATACCAGCCGACCAATTGTTTGGAAATTAAATACAACTCCCAAAATAGTTGCGAAAAGTATAGCCAAAACATAGTGAAAGCCAATAAATACAAAAAAAACGTAAATAGAGTAACCAAAAATAGTATTGACAAAACCAACTAACAAAAACCTCACATATCTATAAGCTATAATTTTATTAATAAATAATATCATATAACCACTAAAAATTTATCCTTTCCTTCTCAATCACTAAAGGCCGTTCTTTTACTTGTGTATATATTGATCCTATATACTCGCCCAGAACTCCTATAAAA
>Ga0051987_10001709_pt1 | contig 11026 bp, 18 predicted proteins | sample CryGey08umfilter_2_FD_58083 | JGI IMG/M metagenome (GOLD analysis project Ga0051987, IMG submission 58083) | Groundwater microbial communities from aquifer in Utah, USA - Crystal Geyser 4/10/14 0.8 um filter | ecosystem: Environmental > Aquatic > Deep subsurface > Groundwater | place: USA: Utah... | reverse complement strand
GCCCTGTCCACTGCCCTTAAGATAGGTGCCATTAAAATTAACCTGCTTTATATTTTCGTCTTCCCTTAGCTTGGTTACGACGGCCAAAAGCTCGTCCAAAGATTTTGGCATATATGATTGATGTACTCTTTGTGTTGCCATAATAAATTGTCCTAAAATAAATTATTAAAAAAGGAGATACGAAATTTACTAATTTACATATTTCCTTTCCGCCCGGTAATGACCGGGACTTACTTTGTCTTGTTTATAAACTAGACTCGATTGCGTCCAGCCTTGATTTTTATAGCGGCTTCTTCCTCTTGGGAAAGTGTTTGCTTTGTGTTTTCGGACACGCTAGATATTTCCAAAGTTCCTTCCAGGGGATTGCCTTTTACCCAACGATCTAGTCCCAAAGATACGACTTTGGCCTTAACGTAAAGATTAACCGTTTCGCCAATTTTACGGTCTTTCAGGTCCGGCATCTCTTTGTCCGTGAACCGGATAGTTGGTTTAATTTCTGCGACCATTGGTCCGTCAGAATTCATTGCTTTTTTCGCAGACATTGTTTTTAAAGTTAGCTTTGTAAACAAGTTTTTGGTGATGGTGGTAGGATTTGAACCTACTACAGCACCCTATATTTAAACAATAACACCGCTAAATAAATATGCAAATTTCGTCTATTCATAAGGATCAAAATCACTATTAGCGAGCTCTCCTGGCTGTAATTGGCCGGACGGACGTTCCTCGGTATAAGGAACGAACGGGTGCTCGAGCGAAAGCAAACGACCGATATTTTCAATACAATGGTCATCTTTATCAATACCTTTACCCGGGCTGTCCTTACGGTCTTTAACCTTATCGGATTGCCACTCATCCCAGCGCCAATGCTCCATTTCCCATATGTGCCGGTGGCAGGTATCGAAATAATACAACTCCGGAGTAACCACCATTTCCGAGCCTACTTGTCTATAATCCAAAGCATCCTCGATGCGCCGGTTCGCGCTTGAGCGGTTTTTTGATGCTGGTTGGTAATGTAATCCATAATTCGCTAAACGGTCCGCCGTACTGATTTGCGGCACATCGGCGTGCTGGTCCTTGTTAAACAGAAGAGGGTCAGCGATGCGCTTAACCACGCGATACTGTTCCGCTTTTTGTTTAATGCGAGAGGCCAACTCTTGTGATCCGCCCTGGCATTTTAAGTACAATTCATCAACCACAAATTTTTGCAGGTACTTATCAATCGCTACCCAAGAGACGGCGTCCGGATTTTGCGGGTGCGGATCCAACGCTTCGATAACACAGTAATCTCGCGGGTCCAATTGAAACGGACGGATAACGTGGATTGAACGGGAAAAACTCTTAAACACCAGTCCTATTAAGTGCTGAAATCTACCATACGCGCGGGCCTGCATATCTTCTTCGGAATACTCCGAAATCATTAATTGAATATCGTCGTGCCGCAGGAAACCGCGCTCCCCGTGCTCGATGCAGGCAGTTTCTACGTCCGCCTCAATCACTTGGCGTACGTTTTTTTCTGTCCTAGCCGAAATACCGTCGTACATCCAGCCGGACCCTTTTAATGGTGTAGCTGTGATAAAAAGCCGTCCACCCTTACGCAACCGGGCAATATTGGCCTTATAAATCCGTTCCGGTGGCGGCTCATCGCACCATATCAACCCTAAAGTAGCAGATTCAAACTCTTTAGCGCTTTGATCGTAGGTCATCAGCCAAATCGTCCAGCCAGTGTCAGTAATCCATTCGTATTCATAGTTTTTTCCGTGTTTGTTAATGGTGTATCGGCCCACCGGGAACCAATCTTGCATTTCAGGGATTATCACCTGGGTAATAGTTGCCGGATCAGAAATTACCCGGATTTTCTTCGGATAAGGCCATTCTTTAAACAACGGGTAATCAAACCACGGGTTTTTATTCGGCCAAATTAAATGCGCCAGCAGGTTCACTCCGAGTAGTGTTTTTCCAATTCCATTTGCCGCAAAAAAAGCCGTGATAAAAGTATCGTTCACTCTGTCTAAACAGCGTTCCCCTGATCCCGTGGGCACGTAATACAAATGCTTGCGCCTAGTGCGCTTTTTCAGAATCCTACGCTTATACAAAATCCTCTCGCGTTCGTATTGTTCGTTTGTTTTAATTTCAGTCATAATAAATCCTTAATCGGGCGGGGGTTGGAAAAAGACCCGGCTTGTCAGCGGGAAAAAAAACCAACCTGCCCAGGCCGCATTTCGCGGCAGCAGCGGGCTCGACAGCCCCTTTCCCCACCCGGTTAAAAATTTATTGGATTTTCAAAAGACGCTTTTTCTGTAGGTAATCACAAAATCCCTCCAACGTACCGCAAAAATAATTTCCTCCGCAGACCTCCCAGAGCATTTGAAATTCTTTTTGCTCCGGCGACTGTGTGCCTTTCGGCCCCTTCACCTCCACCTGGATCACCACTCCTTTAATCAGCACTGTTATATCAGGCAGACCTCTTTTACGGCCCAGCCCGGCCCCGTTGGTGTAAAGATAACCTCCTAAGTTTTGCACTAATTTCTTAATTCCCTGCTTCTCGCAATTTTCCGGGGTATCCTTCATTGCTGTGCCATTTCGATTATATTCAACGCAAAAATAACTGACACAACAGCTGCCAATATTGCAAATACAACCAGCCCTATAAAGAACACAAGAGCCATAAAATCCGAATTTTTCATTTTGTTACTATTAATGCTTAGATTTTTTCACTCTTCTTTGTTTTTTTAACTTTGGAATATTTCTTATAGCGCGCGGCCAACGGATCAGTTTCCCGTAATTTATCGTCTAAATCGTCTTCCGGTAGGTCGTCAATATCATCGGTTACCCTCAACCGCTCCGGCGCTAGACTGCCTTTAACTTTGTAATATAATTCCAATCCTTCTTTGCGGATCTTCCCGTTCGGTACGGCGAAATAAGCAATTTTCTTGCCAATTATTGGTATTACGCCAATAGATAACAGACGGCAACCTAATTTCACCACGATTTTTTTGATATTATTGTCGTCGTCCTGCAGACTGAAAGTAAAACTATCCAGCGTTTCCATTTTCATCAAGCCCGCGTGTATTTTTGCTGCTTCTTTTTCTGGTACCAGTTCCGTCAGCAATTCCTTCATTCCTTTTGTCTCGGTAATATTTTCTTTGGGATGATTAGAAACCGAATCAGAATAACCGGCTTCCCTTGCTATTTGGCCAAGTGTAGGTTTTTTCCCTGGTTTTCGCAGATTTTCTTTCACGATTTTAACGAATTTTTTTTGTCTTTTTGTAGCCATATCGATTATTAATAATTACTGAATATCCCCTAACCAGCGCCTATTGTAAATAATAGGCGCTGAAACGGGTTACTCAGCGCTTTCGTCAGATTCCGGTTCGTCCGAATTCTGTTTATTTACGTTTTCATCGCTGTCGTCGGATGTAACATTACTTTCGTCCTTTTCTTCTTCTGATCCTTCTTCGTTATCACTTTCTTCAACTGGCGTTACCGTTCCCGCTGGTCCGTCTTCTGGTCCTGGCGGAGTAACGGCCACGCCTTCTTGTTTATTATCGTCTTCCATTATTTTCACCCCCTTTCAATAGATTTCTAACTTAATTTATTAATCAGCCACACCAGCTCCTCTTTATTCATTTGGCTGATATGCATTGCTGGCGCAAACTTTTTGAGCCAACTATACCGCCGTAACTTGTTAGGGAACCGCGCCTCAAGCAGTAAGTGCGCTTTGCCCCGCAGGTATTGAAACGACGAAAGTGCGAGTTGTGCGTGGTTTGATTTCATTTCTTTTGGTTTAATGCTGGCGCATCAAGTTTTTTAGCAATCATCTCGATTGTATATCTTGGATCTTGTTGGAATAACGAAAGCTGGTTTTTGTTGCTTTCGTGCTGTTTACCACGGCACTTCCGGCATAGGCCGTGTTTGGCCCTGCGACGTTTTAAACTATGGCGATTACGTGTTCCGCATTTCGTACAGGTGTAATAATATAAACGGCGTTCTTTGTATGTTTTTTTAGTCATTCTCTATACTTTCCGCTTTTTAAACTTTTTAGCCGCTGAACACTTCGCCCAATGCGGCACACGCCCTTTAACTGTTTCGCCTTCCGGCGTAACCACGGTAATTAGCTCGGGCTCTACTGGCATAAATTTTCCGCTTTTCATCTTGGTCCATTCGATATACAGCCCGCAACCCCGACAGCAATTAGCTGTTTGTTTTAAACTATTTACCGGTTTTTCTGTTTCATCACTCATTTTTTTAACATTAATTTACTAAATATTTTCTTCGCTCCGTCGGGATCCTTACTAAACTTCCTTTTCGGCAACAATCCAATATCAACAAGTCGTTCCACTGGGAAATTCCGTTTCGCTTCTTCCGGAAAATGACTACACACCATCTCCTTACAAGTTCCGAATAGCCGACAGATAGCCGGTCGGACAGGATAAATCGCACAACCCCTGCCTGTGATATAAGCGCAACGGATTGTTTCGTCTTGGCCGTAGTATTTCAACGGATCGTAATCGTTGGGTAGAAAGTATGAACCGTCCGGCATACGTTGCTTACGGCCCATCAATGGCAGTTTTAAGTGCTTTCTGATGATATACCAGTTAATCGCGCGGCGCTCCCGGCCGCTGCAACCAGACACGGTACAGCAATCAAAGTTACATTTTTCCGAATCACAGGCACCTGCACATTTTCCCTCGGTCATTGCAGGCAAACTAGAGTAGATTTTTTTAAGCCTTTTTTTCATTTATTAATGATGATTTTTCTCTTTGTGATCACTTCGCGATAAACAAATATAATATTCCCTTTTACTACACGCTTTATTTCTTTTTCATCCGTAAATAAGACGGACGTAATTGGAAATTCGTTTGGTTTTTCGGTTCCTACACAAAAAGTCAATGTCCATCCTCGAACAGTTTGACGTGCGAGCCAAAAAACTTTATTCTTTTGAATTTTACTCTGCATATTTTTTTATTTTAATAATTAATCTAGTTTTCTCATTATTTTGGTAAGTAATTTAAAACTGCGAAACACACTGCGAAATAAACCATCAGTAAGATAATAAAGCCAAACAATTCGCTAATAATCGAAAGCCAATTTCCGCTATTGTTTTTCATTGAAGTATTCCCAATCTTTGGTGATAGCCGGATCCGTTGCACGTCGGGCAAGGATGACGGTCTATTGTCTTACGATGCTTAGTTATGCGAAGACGGATTAATTTCCGGCCGTGGCAACGCGGACAACGCGGTAATGAACCTTTTTTCCGGACCGGCGGTGCTACAGGCGTATGTTCTTGGGCCTTCGACCGGAAAATACTTTTTAACCAAGATATAAATTTTTTAAACATTTTTCTAAATTTTGTAGTAAGTGCGGTTTAGTTCTTTCCAATTTTTATGGACGTAAATGGCATTGAAGTGATCAATCTCGTGCTGAAAAATTTGCGCCATAATACCGGAGAAATCCTTGTGTTTGTATCCCGTCAACGACAGCTCCCCGGAAAATTTATTACGCTCAATCTGCTGGTACTCTACTTCTATTTTGTTGTGGCGCATTACCGGAACGTTCGCCATTCCCAGAAAGGTTACGCAACCTTCTTGCTTTTCCACCATAACTTGAGTTGACCGGACAATCCGCGGGTTCACGATAACGAAACTGCGGTCAAACTCATTAACTCTGTCACGGATTGACTTGCTTTGCGGGCAGAATACGAAGAATCTCATAGGGTCTTTAGCGTCAACCTGCGGATGAGAAATAGCATAAACTTCCACTACCACCTTGCGCATTACCATCGCACCGGCCAGAATCACCATTTGTTGCGCCACTTCCTTGAGCCTTTTTAAATCATTTTCCTTAACCTCCCGGCTGATTTTGCCGTGCGGTTTTACCAAAGAAATCTTAGGCGCTGCTTTAAAAGGATTGATTATTCGATCTATTATTGACATTTGTTTTTAAAAATTTATAGGCTTATACACGTTTGGCACTGAAAAAGATCTTCGCTTGTTAGACTATCGGCGTGCGCCGCGCCGCAAATTGGACATCTTACCTTAAGCAATTCAGCAAATCCAGTCCGTATGATGTATTTAAGTTTTCCTCGCTGGTCCACTACTCTTCGGTGTGCCCGCGGGTCAAAATTCAGATCAAAACAATAATTACATTTTTGGCATACCAGTTTCGGAAATCGTTGAGTCACTATTTTGTTTTTGCCCCTCATAAAATTCTTTTGTTAGTTTTTGGTGATAGGCTAGCGTCTTTAGCCCCACATCCTCGAAATAAGGATCTTTAGCGTCAGCTCCTTTTAAGTGATCGCGGAGTAGATTCTTCAGCAGTATAACGGCGCCTTCCACCATTACACGATTGACCTGTTTTAATTCCGGTTCTTTATCCGCGACAATTCTTACTTCGATTTGATTGTCTTCTTTAAGGGCATACACAATCATCAGTCCTTTGATTTTTATTATCGGATTAGGTGGGATGATTTGCTGGAATGGCGTAAACATATTAGTTTGGGTCAATAACCGGGACTGCAAATAGCCGTCCTGTATGCCCACTCCTTTCCTCGCGGCGGATCTGACTTAAATGCTTCTCTTGCCTTTGCAGCTCTAGCCGATCTCCTGGTTTCAACCCCTCGTATCCCAGTTGTTTTTCCCACTCATCCTTGTTTATCTTTCGCGCCCTGGCTACTTCCCGATCCGTAGGTAAGAATTTGTAACCAGCACCGTAGGGCTTTGGGGCGTTAAACCAGGCGCGAATCCGCTTAACATTGTCTTGATTCGGCGCTTCCAGCATAAAGTGCTTTAATGCTAAAGGGGCCGACTCCTGGTCATAACGCCCCAGATCACTAATAAATGAAAGAAACTGATCCCAGTAAAACTTTTTCACTATTTCCACCCACAGAAAAATATCGGAGTTCCGCGTGTACGGCTGCCAATATAATATTTCTTTGACTTGTTCCTTTAAACTTCGGCTAATCATTTGTTTCCATCTCCTAAAAATTTAAATCCTGATTTTAGCACTCGCTCGTAAAGAGTGCTAACGCCGTTAAGATCGGTCATATAAGGCAAAAATATCTGCGGCAATTCTACTTGGTTTATTTCAAATAAAGCCATCTGCGCCATTACCCAATCCCGCACTACACGCCAGGCCACTCGGTAACAATAATCGTCATCGTTCCATCTTTTCACACCTTGCTGTTTTAAAACTTCCTGAAATTTACGCCAATCGGTAGGCAAACGAAATGGTACTTTATTGCCTTTAACTTCAATCAAAAATTTTAATGCTTCAATCCGACCAGTTCCTTTTTCGTATTCCATTAATATTCCCAAGACCCCGTGTTTAATCAAGCTTTCTTGAATTTCCTTAATAGTGCGGACCACCGGCACTTTAGTTGTATAATTTTTGATCGGCATTTTACTTATCCTTGTTTGTAATATTTATTGACGTTATTAATCCAGTGCTGCTCGCACGGCTTTTTATAAACTCCGCACATTTGTTCCGGTCTTTGGTCTCTGTATCTTCGGCTAAGCAAACCAACGATTGAATTAATACCGTCTTGATCCGTGTAATAGCACCTAAGATATGATCCATCTGCTCGGCGGCCGGCTGGTGGTTTTATGCCCCAATAGTTATGGCAATTTTCCTTGTCGTAAGGAAACCAGTAACTTCTACCGAGAGAACTTTCAGCGTAAGCAAGCCCAATAATTAACTTCCAGCTAACCCCTTGAGTATTGGCCGTTTCCACAATCGCTTTTCCTAATCCCTGCATCGGAGATCCTTTTAGCATTTCCTCCGCTTCTATTATTTCGGCGCTAGTTTCTTCCGGGCAAATTACCTCATCCAACCCGCATATTTTTTGATCCATTTCCTGCGCCTTGGCTTCTGGCATCAACAAAGGCTCTTGCTGATATATTTCTTGAGCGTAGCCTACTAACCCCAGCAATAAAGAGAGGGTAAAAACCATCAGGAAATATATGGAAATTTTTGAAGTACACTTATTAGGCAATAAATTTTCTACTTTTTTCATTTTATTTTTGGTTAATTATTTTTGTTTTTAATTTTGACTCTTTCCCGGTCCGCGATTTTCCACGGACCGGGATCTAGTTTACCTTGTTCGGCTATCCAGATGTCGCTCATACTCGTTAAGCGGAATGATTGGGTAAAGCCGGTCAAAAGTATAATCACGAATTTGCGTACCTTTTTTTCCCATTCCTGAAAGTCGCAAATATTCCAATCTTTCGGCGTCCGTGATCCGGCAAGGTATTCCCTGCATCATCACCACCCAGCACATTTCCGGTTCTTTTTCTTCCGGTAAAACCGTGATATCCGTGTCACCGTATTTGCATTTTTTACACTCTAATTCGAAGTATCCTGAAAACTTCACGCCATAACGTCTGAATGGAATTATCCGCATATCCTCGCCGCAACTTTTGCATATCCGCGACTGAATTTGCACTTTAGCTTCGGTTAAGGCGTAACCGTTTTTTTCCCAGTAGGGGAAATTTTGCTTGGCGCGTTCTTCGAAACTGAATTTTAGTTCCATATTCACGATATTTTAGTGATTGAATTATTGTCTTGCTTTTTAGCGAATATCGCCAAAGCTGCTAATTTTTCCTTGAACTGGTAAGGCGTAGTGATCACTGGAGCGAAATTCTGACCCTGCACGGAACAAGCGTATTTAACCAACCTAATTGTTTTTTCTAGGCCGTATTTTTTAATCAGCCATTCTGCCGCCTTACGGCTAGTATTATTACCAAAATTAATTTGCTGATTAACTCCTGTATCGTAGAAAACACTAAATACCTGATTTACCGGATCATCCGCGGCGTTTGACGCAGCTAATATCTTCCCTTTACTTCTCTTTACTTCTCTTCTCTTCTCTTCACTTCCCTTCTCTTCAGACTCCAAATGGAAACCATTGTCTTCCAATTGGAAACCAATGTTTTCCAAGTCCTTCCACGTGTCTTCCGCTTTCTTCTGGTAATTAATAGGTAGAATGGTCTGCGGCTGGCGATCCTTTTTGAGGGATTGGTACTTTCTAAACTTGTTAATTTGCAGGTATTTTTCGCCTTTATACTCAAATATCCGATACAATTTTTCTTTTAGAATTTCATCAATTAAGAACTTAAATTGATCTAGTTTAATCTCGTCCCACATCGGGACAATAGTCGCTTTAAGCGTCCGGCAAGAGTAAGGGAGTAGCCCCACGTCGTCAGAATGAACAATCGACCAGGTGAAGATTAACTGCGCGTCGTGAGATAAATTTGCCACCTGTTCTGATACGGATATTTGCTTATCAATCATTCGTTTTTGAGCCAATTTGGTAATCTCCCTTCTGTGGTAATTCTTCGACCTTTTTAATACTGACCCCATTTTGCAGATAAACCTTGTAAGAATATTTATTACTTACTAGTCTTGTTTTGCCGTCTTGCTTAATCATCCGCGCAATGTCGCCGGAATATATATTAATGGCCTGATGTAACGCTTCCGACTTATCCTCTAACTCCTGCAATTCTTTTTTCCAACAAAGCACCCGGCGAGATTTGAAGTGTAGTTTTTCAAAGTCAATCATAATTTTTTCCACTCCTTGTTTTCCTCATTAGGTGCTTCTGAGGCATTGGTTTGATTAGGTAATCTTGATTCTTCTAATAGCAAGATTTTAATTAACGCACTAGCTTCTGTTTTACTTAGATCGTCAGCATTGCTTACTTTCTTGCCTATTTTGTGGTAGCAATAATCCTCAAATTCTTCTACGGTTTTAACTCCGATTTTTTCTAACTTGATTCGGATTAAATACCTTTGTTTTTCGGAACTTCTGGTTGTAATCTGATTGGTGTTTGCTTTAGGTACTTCTTGTTTTTGATTAACTACGGTTCCTACTTTAGCCACTGGCTCTACTTTACTTTCGTGTACTTGTGTAGTCGGCTTTTCCGGTAATTCTGTATTATCCACGCTTTGCATTTCCTCGGTAGTGTAAAGGCCGCTTAAGTCGTTCGGAAACGCTTTTCTAAGAGCTAATGCTTCGGCGCATTTTCCTAGCATCAGATAGGGCATTTTGTCCCACATATGGCCCACCTTGCCCCCAAATATTTGAACGTACTCGCTCCATCGTGCCGAGGCGGTAAAAGCCACTCTTTCGCCGTTTAAAAACCTGTAAACCTTCACTGTCGCTTTGCCGGGATAATTTTGCTTTTCGGTATCGTATGTCGGATCATCTATGCCGGCCAGTGTTCCGGTCCTTTCTGCTATGGCGCGGTATCCGTCTATTCCGGTTTGTATGGATATTTGCTCTTTATACGATCCATCCTTCTGCTTAACTTTTCGTTTAATGCAATTAATCTGCCGCGTTAATGGATCAAGGCCAGTTCTTAACGCCGTATAGAGAAATAACTTAAGTTCTGCATCAGTTGCTCCTTTAGCGACGGTGTCCTTTATCAGCTGAATGTCGCTTGGATTAAATTCCTGCTTCTGAATTAAAGATTTTGATTTATTCATATTTGTCCTTTCGCCGGGTAATAACCCGGGCTTAATTATTCATTAAATTAACTTTTCTTTTTTCTTCCTTCGCGGATGGTTTGGATACGGAAATGTACTCCTTTTCCACTATTTCCGTGCCTTCCAACGCTTCGCCTGATTTCACAATTTCTTTTGCCAGGCTGCTGGTAAACAGGTCATTAAGCTGGATCGAAGTGTATTCACCATCCAGTCCTTTCGATTTCAGAGTTTCAATTACTTTCTTTTCGTCTAAAACCTGCAATGTTTTGCGTACCGCTCGAGACACGGTGCCGAAATCAAATCTGGCTGAGAACTGGCCGGACCGCTTTAAATTCTTCATTATTTCTTCCTGGATAGCGTCCCGTTCCAATTTCAGGGGAGCCAGCGCCTCTTTCTGTTTGGATTCTGTTTCGGCGATTACCTGCCGAAGTTCCACTAATCGATACGATTTATCTTTTAAAGTCATATTGTTTTCCTTTCGCGCGGTGATAACCGCGACTTATTATTGGTTAAATATTGACGGATAGAGTCCCGCGGCCTGAACGAT
>Ga0051987_10001704_pt1 | contig 11048 bp, 7 predicted proteins | sample CryGey08umfilter_2_FD_58083 | JGI IMG/M metagenome (GOLD analysis project Ga0051987, IMG submission 58083) | Groundwater microbial communities from aquifer in Utah, USA - Crystal Geyser 4/10/14 0.8 um filter | ecosystem: Environmental > Aquatic > Deep subsurface > Groundwater | place: USA: Utah... | reverse complement strand
CGTTTTCATAGACGGCAGGACAGAGCTCTACGGCCCTGATTTTTTTAAGGCTTACGTGGCGGCTGGCGAAGGTAAAAAAAGAACACTTGAAACTATGCTGGCAGAATACCACATACAAGGATTCTTTTTAACCAACTCAGCAGACCGGCTGCATTTAGGGCTGTTAAGATACATCCATCAAAATCCCGTATGGAGGGCAGTTTATTTTGATGAGAACGCGATAATATTCCTGAAAGATAACGCGCAGAACAGGCGCGTCATAGGAAGATTTGGGATAGACCTAAAAAGATGGAATCCTCCAAAACCAAGATTTTTGAAAATAGGCATTTCCTATAGATACCCATATCCTAATGTGCAAAGAGCAAGACTGCTGCATATGCTTGAATGTTACGGTTCTGCTGCTAAAGAAGCGAAAATAGCGCTTGAGATCATGCCTAGCTGCGCTGAAGCTCTTAAATATATGGCTGACAATTATTTTTATCAAAAAAATTACTCTGAGGCTTTCAAATACGCCAGAAACTGCCTTATTTACACACCAGGTGATATAGAAATGCGCAATCGCTTAGCTATGATATACCACCAGCTAAAAGATGACGAAAAAGCTATAAAAGTAGTTGACGCTATAATAGAAATGCAAAAAAAATCTCCTGAAGCACTTTATACAAAAGCCTGGATACTCAAGGCTATAGACCCAAAAAAAGCCAAAGTACTTCTAAACAGCGCGATAAAACTATTAGATAAAGAACCCAGATATCATGATCTATTAGGTGACATATGGGCAGATGAAGGCAACAAACTAAAAGCTAAGGAAGAATGGAAGGCAGCTCTTGAATACGATAGTTCAAATAAGCTCCTCATGAAGAAACTCAATACAAATTAGCTTAGTTGGCATAAAAACGCAACTTTCTCTTGTTTTTAACGCTGCTTTTCGTATAATATAACTCTATGTTGTTCGGAATATTAAAACCCTATATAGTAACATTTATACCCATCTTTCTCGCGGTGGATATTATCGGCACTGTGCCGCTCTATCTGGGCCTGACAGAAAATCTGAACGAAAAACAAAGAAATAAGGTTTTAACAGACTCTTGTATCATCGCGACCGTATTGGCAGTGCTATTCCTGTTCTTAGGCAAGTTCATCTTACAAGGATTAGGCATAACCATAGACGATTTTAAGGTCGCGGGCGGCGTTCTGCTCTTCATTTTATCGGTCTATCTGCTTATGCCCGGCAAATCAAAAGAATTCGTATCAGAGTCACTATATGAAGACATCGGCATTTTCCCTCTGGCAACTCCTCTAATAACAGGGCCGGCTGTTTTAGTGACCGCGATGATGCTATTAAATTCCTTTGGCTTATTCATCACGCTGACATCACTTATCCTGAATATGGCATTGGCGTGGATCGTACTAAAATATTCACACCTTCTTATTAAGGTCATAGGCAATTCCGGGGTCAAGGCTTTGTCAAAAATAAGCTATATTTTCCTTGCGGCTATCGGAGCTATGATCTTACGCGAGGGTATAGCCGGTATAATCTTTACTTTTTAACATCATGGGACAAAAAGTCGTCACATTTATATTAGCAGGAGGGAAAGGCGAGAGGCTCCACCCGCTGACAAAAGACAGGGCTAAACCCGCGGTCCCTTTTGGCGGCATCTACAGGATCATAGACATAACGCTCTCCAATTGCGTCAATTCAGGCTTAAGGAAGATCCACACGCTCATCCAATACAAATCCATATCGCTTCAGCGGCATATCCGACTTGGCTGGAATTTGTTCAATTCTGAACTGGGAGAATATATTGACGTTATTCCAGCTCAGCAGCGCGTAGGCTCCAACTGGTATCAGGGGACAGCGGACGCCATTTTCCAGAATATTTACACCATAGAACAGGAGAAACCTGATGAGGTGCTTATCCTGGCAGGAGACCATATTTACAAAATGAACTACTACGCTATGATAGATTTTCATAGGCAGAACAACGCGGACATGACCGTAGCTGTCGTTGAGCTGGAGAAAGATCTTTCCAAGGGCCTTGGCGTCATACAAACCGACGGTACAAAAAAAGTCTTAGGCTTTCAGGAAAAACCAGCAGAACCAAAGACTATCCCTGATAAATTGGATATGATATACGGTTCTATGGGTATATACCTATTCAATCGCGCCGCTCTGGAAGAAGAATTGATAGAAGACTCAGGAAAAAACACTTCTCACGATTTCGGAAAAGATATCATCCCGCAAATGCTCAAAAAGAAAAAGAGGGTATTCGCCTATAATTTTAAGGATGAGAATAAAAAAGAGGCCCTCTATTGGAGAGATATTGGGACACTTGACGCTTATTATAACGCTAACATGGACTTAGTCCAGGTAACGCCTGTATTTAACCTCTATGACAAAGATTGGCCTATCCGCACATACCAGGATCAATTCCCTCCTGCTAAGACCGTCTTCGCTGGAGACGAAAACCCAGAGCGCATAGGCCTCGTGCTTGACTCGCTTATATGCGGAGGCTGTATAGTCAGCGGAGGAAGGATACAGCGTTCCATACTTTCGCCTAACGTCCGTGTCAACAGTTTTACCGAGATATACGACTCCCTTCTTATGGAAGGGGTCCAGGTAGGCCGGCATGCCAAGATAAGAAAGGCCATAATTGACAAAGACATAAATATCCCTCCAGGGACTGTCATAGGCTATAACATAAAAGACGATAAAAAAAGATTCACCATTTCGGAAAACGGGGTCGTTGTAGTTGCAAAAGGCACGGAGATCAAATGATCAGGAAAGCGCGGATAAAAGACGCGAAAAATATACAAGAGCTTATTAACTTTTTCGCGTCGCAAGACCTCATGATGCCGCGTTCCTTAAATGAGATATATGAGAACATAAGAGACTTTTGGGTAAGCATAGATGATAATAATAAGATAGTAGGCTGTGTGGCGCTCCATATAGTGGGATGGGAAAACTTAGCCGAGATAAAATCACTCGCTGTTGAAAGAAAAAAACAGCGTAAGGGCCTGGGCATAGAGCTCGTCAGCGCCTGTCTTAAAGAAGCAAAAGAATTAAAGATAGGCCGCGTCTTCGCTTTATCTTATCATCCTAAATTTTTTAAAAGGTCAGGATTCAAGGTAATAGCTAAATCCAAACTGCCTCATAAAATATGGGCAGAGTGCTGCAACTGCCCCAAGTTCCCGAATTGCGGAGAGAACGCGTTGATAAGGAGGATATAACAATATGATGGATTACCAATTAAATGAACAACAGATAATGATACGGGACTTATGCCGTCAGATCGCGCAGGAAAAAATAGCGCCATTAGCCGCTGAATACGATAAAACAGAGGAATTCCCTTGGCCTATAGTCAAAGCTCTTGCCCAGGCTGATATCTTCGGAGTTTCTATACCTGAAGAATACGGAGGTTTAGGCGGTGGTGTATTAGAGACTTGCATCGCCACAGAAGAGCTGTCAAAGGCCTGCGGAGGTATCACGCTTTGCTTTGCCGCGTCATATCTTGGCCTTGACCCGATACTTTTATTCGGCAACGAAGAACAAAAAAAGAAGTATCTTCCGGACTTAGCCGCTGGCAAAAAATTGGCGGCGTTCGCCATAACAGAGCCAGCCGCTGGGTCTGACGCAAGCGGTATCCAGACAACGGCAAAAAAGAAAGGGGAACATTACGTCTTAAATGGCACAAAACACTTCATAACTAATGGCGGCGAAGCGGATACCTACGTAGTAATCGCCATGTCTGACAAGACTAAAGGAGCGAGAGGCGCTACCGCCTTCATCCTGGAAAAAGGCATGAAGGGTTTTACTTTCGGAAAAAAAGAAGACAAGCTTGGCATACGCGCTTCTTCAACACGCGAACTTATCTTCACGGATTGCGAATGCCCTAAAGAAAATATTTTGAGTAAAGAAGGGATGGGATTCATCATTACGATGAAGACTTTTGACGTATCACGCCCTGGAGTCGCGTCTCAGGCGCTCGGCATTGCCGCAGGCGCCCTTGAAGCGGCCACGAAATATTCCCGCGAAAGGATCCAGTTTGGCAAACCCATATCAAGCTTCCAGGGCATCCAGTGGATGCTGGCGGATATGGCGACCGAAGTAGAAGCAGCCAGGGCCCTTATTTACGCCACAGCCCGCATGATAGACGCCGGAGTAAAAAGCGTCTCCAAAGAATCCGCTATGGCAAAACTTTTTGCTTCAGACACCGCCATGAAGGTCACAACCGACGCAGTACAGATATTCGGCGGTTATGGTTATATGAAAGAGTACCCTGCTGAAAAGCGCATGCGAGACGCGAAAATAACACAGATATACGAAGGCACAAACCAGATCCAACGCAATATTATAGCTCTTCAACTTATAAAAGAGATGGCTAAATAGAACCAGTTTATAGCCAATAGAAAAATATAAAAACCAAATGAATAATATCCTTGTTTGCATAAAACAGGTGCCTGACACATCAGATGTAAAAATAAACCCTGAAACCAATACCTTGATCCGGGAAGGTGTCAAATCTATTATTAATCCGTTTGATATGTACGCGATTGAAGAGGCAATACGCCTAAAAGAAAAATTCGGTGTAAAAGCGGTTGCATTGACTATGGGCCCTCCTCAGGCAGAAGCTGCTTTAAAAGAAGCTATTTCCATGGGTATAGATGAGGCGTATCTTGTTTCAGACCGCGCTTTTGCCGGCTCAGATACTTTAGCGACAAGCTATACTATAGCCAAAGCTATAAAAAAGATCGGAGAATTTTCAGTCATTTTTTGCGGCAAACAGGCCTCTGACGGGGACACGGCGCAGGTAGGGCCAGGAATATCAACTCACTTAGATATCCCACAAGTCACGAATGTAAAAAAAATAGAAGAAATAAATACTACCACGGCTCGGGTAGAACGAATGACAGAGGAAGGTTTTGAAATCCTTGAAATACCACTGCCTTGCTTATTTACCGTGGTAAAAGAGATCAACGAACCGCGCCTGCCATCTTTAAAAGGCATCATGCGCTCAAAAAACGCGAAGATACAACTTTTAAACGCGGCGAAATTGGATATTGAAGAAGACCGGCTTGGATTAAAAGGTTCTCCTACGTTGGTCTCCAAGATATTTTCGCCCCAACGCCGAAAAAGCGGAGAGATCTTTACTTGCGCGGCAGAAGAGGCAGTTGAAAAACTGGTCAATGCCCTAAAAAACTATATCCATTAGCACAGAAAGTGCAGACCGGCGCAATTCATTATAAGCGCCGGGCCTAGCCAGAAACACAATGAATAATAACTTGAATATCAGCAAAGAAAAATGCGTAGGTTGCACACTCTGCGTAAAGGTATGCCCATTTGGCGCCCTTTCCATGCATGAAAAAAAAGCTATAGTCAATTTAGAGCTTTGCACGCTATGCGGCGCGTGCGTTGAAGCCTGCAAATTTAATGCCATTGCACTTAAAAGAGAGAGGTCCGGCGTAGTTGACACCGAAGCCAAAGGCGTCTGGGTATTTTGCGAACAAAAACGCGGAGTTGTCCAATCAGTCAGCTATGAACTTTTAGGGAAAGGGCGCGAACTCGCCAACAAACTTAAAAGCCCGCTATGCGCGGTACTTTTAGGCCACGAAATAGAAGACAAAGCTCAGGAGCTCATCCATCGTCAGGCAGATATTGTTTACGTTGTTGACCATCCTAACTTAAAGAATTTCTTAGACGACCCATATACTAACTGCCTGGTACGCCTCATAAAAAAATATAAGCCTGAGATAGTGCTTTGCGGAGCTACATCTATCGGCCGTTCCTTAATATCAAGGGTCGCCGTCAAAATACATACTGGCCTCACGGCAGATTGCACCGGCTTAGATATTGACGAGCACAAGAAAAATCTTCTGCAGACCAGGCCGGCTTTCGGAGGCAACATCATGGCGACCATACTCACGCCAAACCACAGGCCACAGATGGCCACAGTAAGGCACAAGGTCTTTAAAGAAGCCACCATCAAGCCCGATCATAAAGGAAAGGTCATAAAAGAAAACTTTGATGCGGATGTCTACGTATCCAGGACAAAAGTCTTAGACGTCATTGAAGAGGTCACATCCACCGTCAACATCGCTGAGGCCGATATCATCGTTTCAGGCGGCCGCGGCATGAAAGGCCCTGAGAATTTTAAGCTATTGCAAGACCTGGCTAATGTCCTGAACGCGGCTATCGGTTCATCGCGCGCCGCCGTAGACAGCGGATGGATGCCTTATTCACATCAGGTCGGCCAGACAGGTAAGACCGTCTGCCCTAAAATCTACATCGCCTGCGGCATCTCAGGCCAGATCCAGCATTTAGTAGGCATGCAATCATCAGATACCATTATCGCTATAAACAGCGACCCGCACGCGCCTATTTTTACGGTAGCTACTTATGGCATTGTCGGAGATCTTTTTGAAATAGTCCCGCTTCTGACGAAAAAATTCAAGGAAGCGCTGAATAGATAGGTAATCCCACTTCGCGGGTTTTCGCTGTATGCGCCTTTGGCGCATATATAGGTGCTCAAAATGTACTTCAAAAAACTGGAAATAATAGGGTTTAAGTCCTTCGCTCAAAAAACAACGCTCCACTTTGAGCCGGGCATAACAGCCATAGTAGGCCCGAATGGCTGTGGAAAATCAAATATTTTTGATTCGATTCGCTGGTGCTTAGGCGAACAATCCATCAAATCACTGCGCGGTTCACAATCAATAGACGTTATCTTTAACGGCACAGAGGCCGTGCCCGCGCAAGATATGGCTGAAGTCTCTTTAAGCATCTCCAACGAAGCCAAGATCCTGCCCATTGACTACGATGAAGTCACTATAACCCGCAGGCTATTCAGGTCAGGCGAGAGTGAATACCTTATAAACAACAACATTGTGCGCCTAAGAGACATAAACGAACTACTTATGGGCACAGGCATCGGAGCTGAATCCTATTCATTGGTAGAGCAAGGCAAGATAGACCTCGTCATAAGCTCAAAACCTGAGGACAGGCGGCTCGTATTTGACGAGGCTACAGGTGTCAGCAAATATAAGGCCAAGAAAAAAGAGGCTATGAAAAAACTGGAAGAGACTGATGCCAACTTACTGCGAGTCAACGATATCATCACCGAAGTAAAAAGGCAGATCGGCTCAATTGAACGCCAGGCCAGCAAGGCGCGGCGCTATAAAGAGGTATTTGATAAACTTAAAGAGTCCGAACTTAAATATTCTTCTCTGGAATTAAAAACTTTAAAAACAGAATTGGCCATGCTTGCCGAGATCTCTAAAAAATCCTATGAAGATGAGCAGGCGCTTAACAACCAGCTTCAGGACCTTGACCGCAAGCTTATCAATAAACAAAAGGAAGTGCAGGAATTAGACGCGAAGATCCTTGAGCTAAAGGATGAGATCTTAGCCCTGGAAAATGCCAATATCCGCGATAACCAGCACATATCTTTAAATCAAGATAGGATCGTTGACTTGAACAAACACGCAGAGATACTGACCCAGAATAAAGAACAACTAAAACTAAGGATAGCGGCGCACGAAAAAAGTATTTCCGAAATATCAAAACAGCTATTTTCACTGCATGACGTTTATTTAAAAAAAGAAGACAGCCTAAAAGACAGAGAGGTATCGCTTGCAAAACTGATGCAGGAAATAGACGCGGCAATAAATGATAATAAGTCGCTAAAGGCCAGGGATTTTGAACTCAACATCAAAGATACCCAGGTAAATAATGAGCTTAATGAAAATTCGTCAAGCATGCATACCCTTTTATCGCGCCAAAGAAGGATTGAAACGGAAAAACTAAAAACAGGCGAAGAAAACGCGCAGCTTTTAAAAAATATTGACGGCGTAAACGGAGACATAGCGCATGAAAAAGATAAGATCTCATCTATAACGCAGGAATTAAACACTTCCAATACTCAGAAGACTGAGCTTGAGAATAACTTAAAAGCGTTAGAAGAACAATTAAGAAAACTGGAAAACGAGAAGTTAAGCCTTCGTTCACAGTGCGAGTTCTTAAAAGAACTAAAAGTAAAATATGACGGCATGCCTGAGGCCAAGAACGGGATAATAGAGATAGCCGAGATGCCACAAGAAAAGATCAGCGGCATCATCGCCCACGCGCGCGACATCACATACAACGAAAACGCGAAGGCCTATCGCATCACCTGCGAATTGAAATTTATTAACTTTGACCTGGAAAGTATAGAAACTAGAATAGGCTCTATAGCTCAAGAAATAGAAAGCTTTGTTCGTCAGATGTCAGAAAAAGAAAAAGAACTGATGAATAGCCTGGGCCAGATACAAAATATTGAAGAAGGGCTTCAGCAGGAAAAATTTAATTTAACCAATAAAGAAGCAGCCGCGTCAAACCTTTCCGATAACGCTAAAAAGATCCAGGATGAATTAAGCGTCCTGGAGCTGGAGCTGACTGATGTGACAGGGCAGTTGGGCAGCGCGAAACAGAAAGATGAAACTCTTAAAAACAATTTAAGTTCCATAAAATCCGAGATCGCCTCTATTGAAGAGCGGATAAACCATAACACCGCCAAAATAAACGAAAATAACTCTTCCCGCGAGAAGATAGTCGTTGAAATAGCGCAGCTTCAGACAGAGCTTGCAAATCAAAAACTAAAAGAGGATGACCTGCAGGCTAACCTGGATTTCTTTAAAAACGCCCTGGCACAAGACACGGCCGCCCTCAACACCAACGACGGAGAAATAACGTTGTCCTTGCAAAAAGCGCAAGAGTTAAATATAGAGATCTCAGATCTTGAAGCGCAGATCCAAAAACAGGAGGAGGATATAGACTTAAAGACAAAAGAACACAGCCGTTTAAATCAGATAAGAATAGAAGAGGTTAATTCCCTTGATTACAGCCAAAAACAGGTCATTGACCTGGAAGAAAAATTAGATAAAGCCAAAGAAGAAAATCATCATCTCCAGATGCAAGAACAAGAACTAAATTTTAAACTTACCAATATAAAGAACAGGATCCTGCAGGCCTACACCGTTGACTTAGACGAGGCGCCGATATCCGACGAGACGCTTGGATCGGTCAACACGGAAGTGCTTGCCCAAGAGATAGCCGCGCTCAAAGAAAAGGCAGGATCTTTCGGCACCGTGAACTTAGTCGCCATTGAAGAATTGGAAGAATTAAAGAATAGGCATGACTTCCTGACACAACAGCAAAATGACCTGTTTTTGGCTAAAGAATCGCTAAGGAACGCGATACTAAAGATCAACAGGACCACGCGCAAGATGTTCTTAGAGACTTTTCAGATAGTCGCCGATGAGTTCAAAAATTATTTTAAACTCCTTTTCGGCGGCGGAGAAGCAAAGCTCTATTTATTAGACGAGGAAGACGTGCTTGAGTCAGGTATTGAGATTATATGCAGGCCTCCAGGTAAAAAACTACAGAACATAACACTGCTATCAGGAGGAGAAAAGGCCCTTTCCGCTATAGCGCTTATATTCGCTATATTCAAAACAAAACCTTCTCCTTTCTGCGTACTTGATGAAATAGACGCTCCGCTGGATGAATCAAACATTGATAGATACAGCCGGATGCTCTCAGATTTTTCAAAAACATCCCAATTTATCACAATCACTCACAACAAAAAAACAATGTCACGCGCCAATGTCATGTATGGAATAACGATGGAACACTCAGGCATGTCTAAAATAGTCTCCGTAAAACTGAACGAAAACAACCACATCACCCCATCGCCCCAGAACACAGAAAAAGACCCTGCCTCAAAAGAAGAGCCTTCTTTAGAATCATAGGATCACTTAAATTGGATCTTTTAAACCTTAGGAAGGGCGATCGTGACTTTATTCCTGCCTGAGCGCTTAGCTTCATAGAGGGCTTCGTCAGCAGCTTGTATCAATTCAGACTTAGTGCGTCCGTCATCTGGAAATGATGCTACGCCCAAGCTCACCGTGATCTTTTGGGATGGTTGGCCGGGTTCGTTAACTTCGTTCACGAAATTATGGTTGGCGACGTTAGAGCGGATGCGCTCCGCGATAACAACGACATCTTTCTTAGAAGATTCCGGCAGAATGATCGCGAATTCTTCTCCGCCATAACGGCATACGTAGTCGATCTTCCTGGAAGACTCCACTATAACTTTTGATATCTTTGACAAAATATCATCGCCTTTCTGATGGCCCCAGGTATCGTTGTAATCTTTAAAATGATCTATATCAAGCATGATGATGCTTAGATAAAAGCCTTGTTCTTTGGCAATTTTCAGTTTATCGTCAAAAGATATCTGAAAATAACCGTGATTCCATAGATCGGTTAAAGCGTCTTTATGGGCGCGAACCAAAGTGCGTTCGTAAAGCTGAGAATTCTCAATAGCCATTCCGGCCTGGTTGGCGAACATCATGAGCACGCGTATATCATCCTTTGTTATAGAACGCTTCGTGAATAAGTTATCAGCCACGATCATTCCTATAGTCCTATCCCTTGCCTTAAGCGGCACCACCACAAACTCATCTAAAGAAAAAATTGAGAGGATAGGGTCTTTTGGAAACTGGCTGAAATTTTCTTTCCTTATGTGCAAAGGCATGCCATCGTTGAATGCCTTAGCAAGAATACCACCTTCATTTTCTTTGACTGAAACCCTTAGATTTCTAACCAGATTAAAGAATCTTGAGTTTTTCAAAGTGTTACTTGAATGAGCATAGGAATTGACCAGATCATCCAGATTCATTTTGCTTTCATCGATCAACCCCCAGATACGTTTAGCCTCTTCGCCATTATCAGGCCCGATGCCTATCTTGCCTTCAAGCAATTTACCTGAAGGGTCTAAAAGCACTAGCATGGCCCTGTTAAAACCAAGGCCCGAATGAGAGGTTGCTCCCGTCATAATAATAAAAAGTATCTCATCGGGCTCAAGAGTCTTATGCATGGAATTAGAGATCTCAAAAAGCGTTGAGAGCTCTTGCCTGGCCTTTAAGAGTTGCCCTAAAATGTTCTCCTGATCATTAGAAATTCCCATAAAAGTTAATTTAACATATACAAACATCAAAGTCAAGGGGGG
>Ga0051987_10001703_pt1 | contig 11050 bp, 12 predicted proteins | sample CryGey08umfilter_2_FD_58083 | JGI IMG/M metagenome (GOLD analysis project Ga0051987, IMG submission 58083) | Groundwater microbial communities from aquifer in Utah, USA - Crystal Geyser 4/10/14 0.8 um filter | ecosystem: Environmental > Aquatic > Deep subsurface > Groundwater | place: USA: Utah... | reverse complement strand
TAGTTCTTCAAGCTCAGTTGCTTCCTTACGAGCCTTACGAAGAGCCCATGCTTGCTTGTTTACGCGTGCAATACGCTCTTTAGGCATATGCATTCTATCGCCATTTGGCTTTTCAATGTGGTAGTGAGTTTTATTCTTACCCACAATCTTGTATTGCGCTGTAGCTTTAGGATTAGTAACATTTACCATGTCGCCAATCTTGTAGCCTTCGTCTAGTTCTTCGTTAACGCTAAACTTAGCTCTCATATCAGCAACGTGCTTATCGCTCTGTGCTTTAGATAGCTCACCTTTAATCTTTTTGTATGGCATTCTCTTGCCATCAGCGCATGTGTATGAGAATTCGTGCTCAATACCATCTCTTGTATGAGTAACAGAATGAGTAGGAATAATTTTACCCTTGGCGCGAGATGCAACACTAGCAGACAGCCTTTCACCATCAGCTTTTGACATTCTCAGACCTTCCGCGAGTTTCTTTTCAGCGGTATTTTGGCCTTTGTATCTTTTAGATAATGTTTTCGTTGCTTCTTTAGAAGGGTTGTTTACTACGTTACCTTCCTTATCTCTCCAAGCATCAGCTGAAGATTTTTTTGATTTTGATAGGTATGACTTTAACGTGTTTGTTGATACTTCCTGTAGGTCAGAATCTTCGTTGAAGTAAGTCTTACCCTGATTGATAAAGGAATTAACGCGAGCGAAAGCATACTGCTGCTGAGACACGCTGTAGCTTTCTTTCCAAGCATCACATCCACGGTCATAAATCTCACCGAGGATTTCGATTTCAATATCAGCTGATTCAGCCTTCTTTACTAGTGACTTGAATGCATTTGAGTCAGCAGCTACTTCTTCTTCGAATTTAGAATACTGAATGATGTTCTTATTACCCGGAGCAAACTTACCGCCGTTCTTAAGCTGTGATGCTTTTTCTACACCATCTTTATCGTCAGTATCTTTATTGTCTTTCTTTTCAGATGTAGACTTCTTCCCCATTTCATTTGAGTAACCCATATCGTCATCTGAGCCAGGAGAAATACGCTTGCTCTTTACCGAGAAAGGAGCTGGAAATGCTTCTGCAAAATTGTAATTAAGTTCTTCATGAAGCCCACCGTTAGCTTTACCTTCGGCAGGTACTTGTGACTTAAGAGCCGTACCCTTCATGAATGAATGTAGTCTCTCTGTTTCAGCTTGCTTTACTCTTGGTACAAGACGCATAGCTAGTTTCTTGATAAGAGATTTCTTATTATCCACCATCTTATCTATCGCCTGCTTTTCAGAAGGTCCGAGGTTTGCGTAATCTGCGCCGCGTTTACCAGCGACGCGTGTTCTTACGAGTTTGCGCGCCTGTGCGTATGCTCTCTTCTTAATATTTTTAGTAGGAGCCATCTTACGCTGCGCTAGTTGACGCGAGCGCTGAATCTTAGACTGGTAGCGCTTAATGATTTGAGCGCGCTTTTGACGCTGTTGTAGGTTTAGAGCTTCGTCTAGCTCTACTTCTTCATGAATAGTATGGCGCTGAACACCAGCTTTACTCATATCAGCTTTATTCATAGCTTTAGTAAAAGCATCACCACGGGACAGTGCATTTACTTTATGCTTTTGAACTGATTGATCTGTCATATGAAGATGTACAGTATAGTCTTTTGTAGTAGGGGTTTTACCTACGTTTGCACGGATACGGCTCTGAATTTCAGAAGCTTTACGTCCGCCATATGTATTAGTGACGTAATTTTCGTCTATCTCTACTTCTTCATTTGCACGGACTTTAACTGGTTGTGTAACGTTCTTATTTGTTTTGTTGTTAGAGAGAGTAAGACCTTTAGTACGATTGTTAATACGCACTGTGTCGCGGGCATCATCATCGTGATCTTTTTGAGTTTTGAAATCTCTGTTCATCATACGCATTTCTGTTTTTGAATAGTCATCTGTAGCTTTACGACGATAATTAAGATGTGCTTTTTTAGTTAGCTCATCGATCTGTTTCTTATCAGACATGTAATATACTTCCTCTAAACAATAAGAAAGCCTCCTAGAACCGATCTAAGAAGCCTGCTGAAATTCTCTTTGATTAAGACCAAGGCACCCATTTTCTCCGACAACGCCATCTAGCTTAAAAGGAGAAGAAACGTGAGAGTCGCGGGTTGGTACTTGTTTTCTTTGCATCAGAGTTTCCCTAAGGCTTATCTGTAAATAAAAATGGGTTTGCCTTGGCCTTTAACCATTATAACCACAAATGTGATTACTGTTTATTTATAAGATTAGGGTACTCGGTTTATCGTTTTAGTTTCATCTTACCAGCTAGAATACCAGTACGGGTACGATCCATGACCCTCTTGGCTTCTGCATGAGAGAAGTTAGGTCCAAGATGCTTTTTGTATGTCTCAATATCCCCGTCATGTGCTGCCTGTCGCATAGCAGTACCAGACATACCATGAGAGCGATTAGTGTCTTTCGGGTAGTGAATGTGAACCTTATCTGGTTTATGTCCATTTAGTTCAGGAATCTTTCCAGCTTCAATTGAAGACTTCAGACGCTCTGCATAATCTTTACGGTCATGTCCAAAGTGTAGGTGAAGATGTTTAGGACCATCGCCCTTCATTGAATTATGAGCTCGTGCAATCGTTTGCCCAGGAGACTTCTCGGATTTGAATTCGATCTTACCACCAGATTGTTTGTTAGCGATACCTTCACGTTCTTTTTCACTAAAAGTGTCTGCTTTACCTGATAGTCCAATAAACTTTTTACCTTCCGGTCCGGAATGCATTGACTCGCCTACATCTCCATGGTGACCCATATGAGTATGTGGAGCGGCGCCTAAAAAGGATAAGTGCGCGTGTTGTGTATTTTGAGCTTCATTTAGCTCTTCGTTCACTTCGTCGTGCACACCTAAATGCTTACGCATATGACTGAGGGCAGCCTTGTTGTCAAATCTCTTATCGCGTTCTACGCTGGATTTGAACTTATTGTAGATGCCCTGATGTTGGTCTTTTGGTGTATGGTTCTTAATAAGATGTGTCACGCCTTTAAAGGAATGAATCTTACTATGATCTGCCTTATCACCGAATAGCTTTTTAGATACGTGATCTGGATGTTGGTGCCCGGGATCTTTATCATCTGTACGCGAACGTAATCCGTGTGTGATAGAGAACTTATGCTTATCTCCACCGACAGCGTTCAATAGAATTTTGTGATGGGCACCCTTGATCCCAGATTTAGTATCTTCCCAATTAGATGAGTGAAGGAAACGACTCGATTCAGATCCAGGATTGTGAACGCCTTGGAAATCGACTTGGTGATGTTCACCATTATCGTGCTTCATAACTGCTGAAATTTCGTTACCATGCTTTTTAGAAGCGGCCACTGTATACTTACCGTAGCGCTTTCCTGGTGTGAGATGGCTAGCGAGTTTGTCTTTGTGCTCTTTTGAAACCTGAACGTCAACATCGCCGACCATTGGCTTGTGCTTAGCAAACTCAGAGTGCGAGATCTTATTGTTCATCAGGTCATGAGAAGATCCAGTATACGCCTTTTTATTATGTAGTTGTTCTTTATCTTTTCCAAATAGATGCTCACCATGCTCTTTATGAAAAGCATCGTGTACAGCTGATAGTGCACTATGTATATCTTTTTGACGACTTTCGCGATTCTTAGCGTTTACATGAAACGGAGCAGAGTCACCAATGTTTCCACCTTCTGTAATAAATGATCTAAAACGTAACATTACTTCTTATCTCCAAATCGGCCGCCCGCCGCTTTTGCTTTTTTAAACGCTGGGTTAATTACTTTAAAGCGAGCTGCATGTGGATTGTGCTCGGATGGGTGTACCACAAGACCTTCAGTCCCTGAACCCCATTTATTTTTAATACCAAGTTTAGCCACGTGTGCTTGAACCTTTTTAGTAACTCGTTTTTTAATATTGTTAAACTTCTCATGCTCGGCCATCTTAGCGGCTTTGTTAGAAGGTTTAGTACGTGAGTTAATAAGATCGTGATCGAGCTTATGGAAGTCCTTGACCTCATCCTTAACGTCAACGTGACCTTTAGCATGATGAATCTTATCATCATCAATGTGAATATCGTGATTAGAGAAACCTTTGAGGTGCTCTGTATCGTGATGTTGATTCTCTGGAAGCTTTGAGTGTATCACAAATGTACCATGCTTAGCTTTTGGTGCTTTGTAAGAAGTATGAACGAATTTAACTTCACCCTCCTTATGACTCGGTTGTGCAAGGTGAGTGTTAAATGCTTCACCGCGGACTACTACCTCTTTACCAGTCTTCTTATGAGTATCAGCTAAGTGCTTTACAAGCTCTTTGTTGGAATGAAGTGCGTCGTGGAATTTTGCCATGGCAGCTGGGCCAGTGTGATTATATTCTTTACCCGTTTCCTTAGCGCGCCTCTTAGCACGGTCGATATGATCTTGACCCGTGCGAGCTTTCTCGTCGCCAGAACCTGAGTGCTGTGAATAAAATCCATGCTCGTCATGTCCAATCTTAAAGGTCTGGCCATCGGTCTTTTCTGTTACGTGATGAATATGAACTTTACCACCTTGAGTGGTCTTATGGAATTGATCGGTAGAAAGCGAAGGCGTATGATTGCCCTTAGCAGTCACTGTAGAGTGTATATGGGGAAGACCTTGTCTTACCGCCTCTGTCATAAAGTCTTTAAACCGCTTCATTTCATAACCTTAATGTTCCCATCCGCTTTGACGAAGTAAGCTTCAAACTCAATATCTGGATACTCACTCTGGAGCTCTAGAAAACCAATGAGATTGTCTTTTGAATCGTCATAAAGTCGAACTTTAGTGTATCTACGTGTATTTAGGTATTTTTGAAAGACGACTTTCTTCTTTTCAGAAACAGTTAGTGATCTATCAAGATTACCTGCACGCTCTACGTGCATCTCATCTATATTTATACCATGATCTCTGAAGGTATGCAAGAACTCTTCAGGATTATCGAAGTCACCTCTTGCAGTAACAATTATAGCTCTTGAGTGAGGGTTGCCATGAGCTTTTACTATCTTACGGGCTCTCTCAACCATTCTCTCAATGGGTACGGATGTTGCTCTAAATAAAGCTGCATCTCCAAACTCTTTGAAGTCGAATGTTTCTTCTTCTTTGAGTCTATACGTATTGTATTCTTGATTGTGTAATACCCGAACTAAAACACCCTGTTTCATTACCCTGACCTTAGCCGAGGTTCGAAACAGAGTGTCATCTATATCAAAAATGGTGAGCGTACCGCTCCCAACGCAGTATCTATATCTTTCTTTAATCATACCTTCTTATAGACTCTTTATCATAAAAAGGCAACTGTTATTTTAAGACTTTGAATTTTATCTCGTTAGGATACTCACCGCCTTTAGCGTTACGAATTTCGATTTTATATTTCTTAATAGGTGATTCACAAAAGATTGTAATCGACTTAGTATTTAATCCCGGATATGTGATCTTGGTAACTTTTACCGTGCTAAGTTCATTGAGCTTTTTTCTATCCAGCCAGAACACTTCCCAGCCTGAGCTTTGTTTACGTACATAGAAGTAATTCATACCCCATGCATGTTCAAAGTAAGATTTAATTTGAGATGGTGCAGTACGCTTGTTACCCTTTATCGGTGGTCTAATTACTTTATGCCTATTACGCTCGTCAAACCCTTTTTGTACATCAGTAAGATCGACACCAAATGCATCGAGGAATTTACCAGCATCTGACTTTGGTTGAATATTACCCTTGCTATCAAATAGCGTCGCACCGCCAGGAAATGAACTGAATGTTGCCCCGTTAACATCCTTTAGAGATACAAACCAATTTTTACCTGTTGTATCTGTGAGAATAATATCACCAATAACTTCACCAAGCTTTTCTACTGGTACGCTCGTTTTGCGAGTATTACCAGTACGTTGCTTTGCGGTTTTAATCTCTACATTTTTAAAACCAACGTGGCTTTCATTGAGTTGATCAATAAGCTTCATGTAGTCAGGTGAACCGCGTTGTGTTTTAAATACCGAAGCAAGGTTCTTTGTAACGCTTACTTCAAAGATTTCCCCTTTATTAGCGCCACGAGCAATTACTAGATCAAAGCCTTGATCTTTAAGTCTAAAAGAGACGCTTGAATATTTACTACTGTTAGGCGATAGTTTGTTAAACACAATGTTTTTTGCATCAGGAATGTGATCCTTTACAATTTTAACAAGGTTGTCTTTTAACTTATCGGATGTATCGCGATGTTTATCAATAAGCTGGAGTCTAAACTCTCTTACAGACTTATCATTTCGACCTGGGTTACCCGCCATCTTAACAGGTGCTACATGAAAGTTATAATTTTTTATAAGATCATTGAACTGTGTCGCAAATTCTTTAAATTCAGCGGTGGAAACCATGTGTTATCCTCTATTTTAATTATTTATAAAACCATATAGGCGATTCACGCTTGGTCCAGTGTCTATCCCCTACAGATGATCACCAATATGCTATACGCATCTCAATTAATGGCATCTCAGGGGGAACAAAGTCCCACTCCCGTAATCCATGAGGTGGTGATTGGAGATGGAAACCACAGAGTTTATACTCTTCTAACGTTTTCTCAAAACGAAAAGCATACTCATTGAGCAGAGCAAAAAAGTGCTCAACCATCCAATTATAATTCTCAACAGACGTGCGCGTCCATGTTGGCACGACCTACTCGTTTAGACCTTCATTATAAAAGGTCGCGAGGAAATTATCACGATAAGTGCAACTGTCTTATGATAAAGTTTACAACCCGAGAGATTTATATGTGAAACCAAACGGTTTACCACCGATTACATCGTTCTTGAGATACTCACCGAACATTTCAAAGTAATGCGCAGCTTCAGTTTCACCCTCTTGCTCGAGAGCTACCTGAGCCTGTTCTACAAACTTAAGTACAGAGCGATAGTTCACACCAGTGCCGTCACTTAGAGATGGGGTTTTCATAATACTTCTCCTAGTTTGAGATTAGTTGAATATTACTGGGATTGATAGAACGGACTTCGCCATCATCCCAGAGTACTTTCAAGATAGTTTCGTGACCGTGATCATAATGACCACGGTCGAATCCAAGAATATGACCGAGATCCTTCGTATCACGATGAAGAACAACGCGGCCAATCGTATACTTACCGAAGCTATATTTTCCAAAATCGTTCATTTGCTCAGTGTCCCAGCATCAACATAAGATTGCATTTTATCCGTCCACGTTTTGTGACCAGACTCGAATATAACGAAGTTACGTTCCAGATCACTACCCGGTTCAGGTGGATTTCTCACTACCACACAAGTAGGGAACTGCAGAGTTTTAGGGTACAACATGTTTCATTATCCAACTTTGATTTCTGTATCATAGTAATCAAAATATAGCGTAGTCGTCTTCGTCGTCTTCACTTTCGTTATAGAATATTTTCACAAAAAGTGCAACTGTTAAGTTAGTTTATTCACGAAAAAGTTTGGGGTGAATCCAGAGAATCCGCCACCGCGGTTCAGATGCTTACAGAGCTTTTGTGCTTCGACTAGAGATACGTTTTCCTTGATCTCAGTGCCTGTGGACGTTTCAGTAATCTTATAGAAGATACCATCGTTCTTTTCATATTTGTACTTCATTATTTAAAATCCTCAAATTTACCTTGTTTGAACTTACTCTTAGTACCTTCGCTGGTCGTTTTCCAGCTTTGGGAATTATCGAATGCAGGGGTATCATCCACTAGATCATCTTGAGCAGATGGTTCAGTATCAAATAATCGCATTCGAGGTCGATCAACGCCAATCACAAATCGTTTCAGCGGTCCTTCTAGATCACTATAACGATTTTTAAGTTGCTTGACGAGGATTTGGTTAAGAGCTTTCATCTCATCTGTGGCAATAAGCGCGATCATAAAGTCAGCCGTTGCTGGTAGCCCAAACGATTCAGATGTATCAGTAAGACCAACATCAGAGCTATCAAAACCTGATCTGGTAGTTTGAGTAGCCGACATAATAGGTACGTTAAACTCGATAGCGAGCCCACGTAGCTCTTCTGCGATGGCTTTAATATACGAATATGAATTTACGTTAGCTGACATTTTAATCCTCGAACTCATACAAATGTTAAGGTAGTCGATATAGATCATATCGGGTACGAAGTTGCTCTTGAGCTTAAGTTCATTCAGCAGGTGTCGGAAGTTAGCGGCGCCAGCTCCAGACGTAGGAAACTCTTTGATCTTTAACTGACCAACAGTTCTATCACGTAATCGTTGCATTCTCTTATCGTATACATCCTTAGGGATCATATACAGTTCATCGAGAGGAATGTCGAGTAAATTAGCGTCGATTCTTTCGGCGATCTTCTCTTCAGCCATTTCCAACGTAATATATAGAACGTTCTTACCAGCCGCTAGATGTGATGCAGCAAAGTGACACATCGCCAGTGTCTTACCAACACCAGTACCAGCCAATAGAATATTTAGAGTCTTACGTGGCAACCCGCCACGTGTTATCTTGTTAAAAAGATCGAGATCGAATGGTAGACGTTCTTCCACCCTGTGATAAAATTCGAATCGAGAATCGGCATCATCAAGAAAGTCATGACCAATAGAAGTATCAAAACTGACGGCGAGGGCATCTGATAGTAGCTGGGGAATGGCACCTTTCGTGAGCGCCCCAGTCTTATCATCCATAATTTTAATCGAGCCCATAATGGCATTGTAAATAGCCCTATCTTGGCAAAACTTCTCAGTTTGGTCTACCAACCAGTCGAGACTAGTCATTGCGTCTATTTGATCAGGAATTTCCTGAACAATCTCTTTACATTTAGAATACATGTCTTCATTAAGTGTATCACGCATACTTAGGTCAACAAGCACAGCTTCCTTAGTAGGGAAAGCATTATACTTGTTGACATAAGCGTCAATTAGCTCGAAAACAACCTTTTCGTTTGCATCATTAAAGTATTCTGGTTGGATAAACGGAATAGTTTTACGACCAAATTCTTCATTGTTTAAGAGATTATTAAAAATTACTCTCTCAATGTTCATAAAACCCTCATTCCGCGTCGATATCTTCAAACACTTCCGCTACGTCATCTTCATCTTTATAGATTGAACCTGACGCTACTTGGTACCTCTTCTTCACAGCTTCCTGGAAGGTTACAGAGTCGATAATTGGACCCCAGAATGCTCGGTTATGTGTATCAGCGAGACGATACTTCTTCTCTTCGATTTCACCTGTTTCCATATCGACTTTAGAATACCAGCCGTTCGATGGCTTAATAACGTGACCAGAGTTTAACCCCATATCTAACAAACCGGACCATTTAGAGATACCACCTTCGTATGTTACTTCAATTGGAATCTTAGACTTCTCTTTCACGTAACGAGACTTTTCGACGTTAATAATAAAGTTGTATCCTACTACCTCCTTGCCGTCCTTCTCTTGCTGACGACCTAGTATGAAGATGTTATCTGCTGAGTAATACGAGCCTGTGTTGTGAGATACAACTCCATTATTAAGGATGTAATGCTCCACATCAGCCACAGAGATATCATATACTTCGTGCTTGCCAACGGGTGTAATAGATTTAATTCTCATTTGTTTTTCCTTTGCTTACAGTTGTCATTGTGCCATCTTTTAAGATTGCAATTAGTAGTTACAATGTCACAGTGAGCGCATTTGTGTTTTGTCTCGGGGGTGAGTTTTCTGGGGTTGATCCACTCATCGGATTTTGCTCTGGGATCTGTCGGATCTACTCTTATTATAATACCAGTGTTGATGTTTTGCAACCTAATTAGCCCCTTGCGTCCAATTTTAGCTTTATGTTCTTCAGATTTCGGTAGCCTCTGCGAGGATAATAAAGCTAGCTTATGTGCCTCCGATCTCTTTTCCCAAAGTCTGAGTGTTTTCTGCGCTACGCTCATCTTCGCTCGTGATTCGACTGAATGTTTTTTACCAAAAAAGTGATTACATTCCCCTCTACTTGCTGCGCTGAGCTGCTCAGCGCGCTTTACTCGAACTCGTTCAAATAATCTAGCGTTAATTAATCTTTCTTCTTGCCCCCGACCTACCCTACACATAGCATACCAAGCATTAGCTAACTTAGCCCCTCCGTGTATCTTAAATAGCAGATGATGAGCAACGAAGTGTTGTTTGGCTGATAATCTAACAAGATTAGTTTTTGAGTTATCGCCACCGATACATTTAGGTTTTATATGATGTATTTCAGTATATCCATTATGTGGTTTGGTGAGCGCTTTGTATATTAAAAGGTCGTAGTGTTTTTTGTAATCCATGTATCTCTCCTTATTATACATGGATTACTTATAATAACACTGAACTCTACTATACAGCAGATACATTGTCCCCAACAGCAAGCTCTGTGATTTCGACCCACTCACCATCTCTCATAAACATATGCTGGTCTGAGCAAATATACTTAGTCCCGTCCTCAAATTCTACCTCATAACATTCCGGTATACCTTCCATCAACGTATTAGGATTCCATGTAGCCGTCACGAGGTTTTTGCCCTCTAAGGTTTTAACATAATCTCTCACCTCAATATCCTCGATATTTTTTAACGTGTTGTCTGCCATACGGACTTTGGTTCCCGCTACCATGCAACCGCCGCCTACAACATCCTTCGAGTACAATTCCAGAGTCTTGTAGGTGTGGTTGACAACAACCATCGGAATGTCTTTGAGTGTAAGATGAGGCGTAATCATACGGAACAGAGACTTGATCTGCTTTGCACGTGACATATCCGCTACAGACTTGCCATCCATCGCATCTTCAACTTCCTTCTTAGAAGCCAAATTACCGATCGAGTCAATAAGGATGATAACGTGATCACCCCGTTCAATTCCCTCAAGCTGTCTCATAACGTCAAACTTAAGCTGCTCGACATTGGTAAGCGGTGTATGTAGTACACGCTCCATATCAATACCGAATGATTCGAAATATGACTGCGGGGTACCGAACTCTGAGTCATAAAATAGTAGTACCGCATCTTTATACTTGTCAAGATACGCTTTAGCCATCATAAGAGAAAAGGCTGTCTTAAAGTGCTTTGA
>Ga0051987_10001701_pt1 | contig 11054 bp, 5 predicted proteins | sample CryGey08umfilter_2_FD_58083 | JGI IMG/M metagenome (GOLD analysis project Ga0051987, IMG submission 58083) | Groundwater microbial communities from aquifer in Utah, USA - Crystal Geyser 4/10/14 0.8 um filter | ecosystem: Environmental > Aquatic > Deep subsurface > Groundwater | place: USA: Utah... | reverse complement strand
GGCAGTTATGTGCTGTCGTTTCCGTATGCTGACGATCGGGAACTGATTGGCGACATCATGAGGTTTGGGGCGGATGTACAGGTGCTGGCGCCTGCGGCATTACGGTCCAAGGTTCAACGGTGTTTTTTGGAGGCTGCGGCAAGGTATGTTTGAAATCAGTCATGCACGTCTGTGATGAAAATGTAAACTCAAATTTTCAAATCAAATCGAATTCCAAAATGAGAATAAATGGATGAATAGCAAACCTGCTTTTGATGAAGGTGACACAACATACATCAACCGATTGCTCCAAATGAGGATGCTCGTCGGATTCCTTGGCGAACGCGCCCAATTTGCGTGGTGGTCAACTGCGTTTTATGAGGCTTCGAGCAAACTGTTTCTTGAACCAGTTTTTTCGAAGACCTCTAGGCTTGCGCAGTATCACGGTGTGCTTGAGGCTGCTCGTCGCTTACATGATGAGCATTTGAACGTCGGTTGCTATCATTTATTTCGCCTTCCAGAAGAAGTCGAGCAAGACCTTCACGCACTCATGCAAGGCAGCGTTGGGGAAGACCTCGCCAACAAGCTTCCAAAAAGTAAAGATGCTGCGCTGGATGCATTGAAACTGCTTGGTTTAGCGGGTTCCAAGCCTAGTGAGGGACCGACTGCTGTCGGGAGCATTGAAAACCTCGACTCCGCCGATGTTCTAAACGTGATCGCTGGTATCTATTTTTCAGCCTTCACCCAAAACGCCAAGTCGTACCCCTATTTGGTGGGCTGACTGTGTCTGACAGCAATCCTTATACAACGCAATTGCAGGCAGGCCTTGGACTCGTCAGCGAGACCAAAACCCTGCTTGAACTCTGGTCGCCTGGGATGTCGGCCAATCAGTTGCAGCAAATCGCACTCGACTCTGGCCGCTTCCCCACCGTCACCGCCCGCCGACTTCGAAACATCGTCGTTGAGTGCTTTGCTCCACGCTACTTGGTCTCAGAGGGCGCTCCGGCCAAACACCTCAAGCACCTGTCCACAATCATTTCGACAGCTGATCTGACGCAACTCATGCTTGTGTTCACGAGCCGCGCCAACCCCATCCTTGGCGACTTCGTGCGCCACGTTTATTGGTCTCGGTATGCGGGCGGTTACACGCAGATCACAAATGAGGATGCCCGCGCCTTTGTCGAACGCGGAATCGATGATGGCAAGACGGTCAAGCGGTGGTCAGAAACCACTGTCCGACGCGTTTCCGCCTATTTGACCGGGTGTTGCGCCGACTACGGAATGCTTGAACGTGGGTCACGATCCACCCGCCGAACCCTGCCATTTCGAGTATCACCCTCTGTGGCCGCGTACCTGGCTTACGAGCTGCACTTTGCAGGTGTTGGTGACAACGCTCTACTGACCCATGAAGACTGGCAGCTTTTTGGTATGGCGCGCGAAGACGTTCTGGAAGAAATCAAACGGCTGTCGCTGAAGGGGCTACTTATCGTCCAAGTGGCTGGTGATGTGATCCGAATCAGCTGGAAACATTCAAGTATGGAGACTCTCTGCGATGTCCTCTCTCAAGGCTGATTTTGACGAACTGCGCGAGCGCATACGGCACGGGCGTGAGCTTGGCCATGCGAGTTTCGAACCCATTTACTACCTGGTTTTTCCGCCAGAGCAGATTCTTGAGGTGAAACGGCAAACGTCAGCCTGGATGTCTAAGCTCCACCAAGAAGGCTGGGACGTGCACATCTTCTCGGTTGCAGAACACATTTGGGCGCTGCTCAGAGACGATCCATTCTGGTCACTCTGCGTGATGGAGGACAAGTCAGCACCTCAAGATTGGCAGCGAACCAACAAGGCCTTGGCTGACATTCTGACTGCCGAGAACGGTCTGTTAAAGCGTCTTGAAAATGCCCTGCAGCCGCTAGTAGCCCAGCAAAACGCCATGCTTTTGGTGACCGACCTTGAGGCACTACATCCGTTTCTGAGAATTGGCGCTATCGAAAGCCAGCTCCAAGGCAAATTTCACGTTCCAACCATCTTCCTCTATCCCGGCATCCGTACCGGCAAGACTCGCTTGAAGTATCTGGGTTTCTACCCGGAAGACGGTAACTACCGTTCAGTCCATGTCGGCGGCTGAAGAGAATCAAATATCACAGGGACAAACCATGACCATCCGTTCACTCTTCGACCCCAGCAAAGACATCTACCGGACTATCGAAAAGGTCATCTCATACGGTGCTTCGTCTGATGATCGCCTGAAGGCCGAGATTTCGGAATATGTTGTCACTGAAAGCATAGAGGAGCAATTTCGCAAGCTCCTCGACCGGATGCAGTTAGCAATGGAATCAGGTGGCGAAAACGAGGTTGGTGTTTGGGTTTCTGGCTTCTATGGCTCTGGTAAGAGTTCTTTCACCAAATATCTCGGTCTGGCCTTTGACGACCAGCGCGCCATCGACGGCACGCCGTTTATCAAACACCTGCAAGACCGTTTGCATAAGCCACAAACCAAAGCCTTGCTCAGCACGGTCGCTCAACGGTTTCCGGCCGCCGTGGTCATGTTGGACCTGGCCAGCGAGATGCTCGCTGGGGCAACGATGGAGGATGTCTCCACCGTTCTTTATTTCAAGGTACTTCAATGGGCGGGCTACTCACGCAACCTCAAGGTTGCCGCTTTCGAGCGCATGATCGAGAAAGACGGCCGCACGCCAGAGCTGCATGATCGTATCGGCAAGGCACTGCCAGGTGCAACTTGGGCGCGCGTTCAGAACAACCCGTTGGCCATTGACGGTCTGATTCCGAAGATCGCTCACGAGATGTACCCGGCGCTCTTTCCAGAGGCCAAGTCGTTTTCTTCAAGCACCGATGGGTTCTTCCAATTTGAAGACCAGCGTGTGCAAGAGATGATCGACATCGTTCGTGAAAAAAGTGGCAAGCAGAACATCATCTTCATCGTTGATGAAGTAGGCCAATACGTTGCGTCCCGAGACAACCTGATCCTCAATCTAGACGGCCTGGCCAAGAACCTCAAGCGTCTGGGCAATGGCAAGGCCTGGATCATCTCGACCGCCCAACAAACGCTGACCGAAGACGACCCACGTGCCGCCCTGAATTCCGACAAACTTTACAAGCTCAAAGATCGATTCCCAATCCAGATTGACCTGGAGTCGAGCGACATCAAAGAAATTTGCTACCGCCGCCTGCTGGGCAAGTCTCCAGCGGGTGAAACCGAGCTGGGTAAGCTGTTTGATGCCAACGGCCAGGCTTTGCGGCATAACACCAAGCTGCAAGATGCCAAGTATTACGACGCAGACTTCAGCAAGACAAGCTTCACCAACCTGTATCCGTTTCTACCAGCCCACTTTGACATCCTGCTGCACCTGCTTGGGGCCCTTGCCAAGTCCACCGGTGGCATCGGATTACGCTCCGCCATCAAGGTGATTCAAGATGTCCTCAAAGGTGAAGGCGGCTCCAAGGCCATGGCAGATCAGCCGGTAGGCTGGCTGGCCACCACAGTGACGCTTTACAACGAGCTGGAAAAAGACATTCGCAGGGCATTCCCCTCTGTTCACCGCGCGGTGAGTCAAGGTGTGGGCGTGCGATTTCATGATTCGCCGCTGCATCAAGACATCGCCAAAACGATCGCAGTGTTGCAAATCCTCGGGAACTTGCCGGTATCGGTGCAAAACGTTGCCAGCCTCATGCATCCGTCAATCACTGAGTCCTCACAGCTTGAAACGGTGCGCAAGGCGGTCGATGAAATGCTGGCCGATGTTCACGTTCCCCTTGGCGAAAAAGACGGCTACCTTGTGTTCCTGAGCGAAAAGCTGCGCGATATTGATCAAGAGCGCGGTGCCATTGCACTTCGCTCGGTTGACGTGAAGCGTATTTTTAACGATGCCTTGCGCGAATCATTCGATCCGTTGCCCCGCGTCAGTCTCCACGGCACCATGGCAGTTGCCACCGGGTTGAAGGTACAGGCGGGAAGCAACACCACCAGCCTGGCTGGAGATCAAAGCACCATCCAAACCGTTGTGGAGTTAGTGCCTGCCAGCGATTACGAGGCGGCCAAGAACCGCATGCTGGACGATTCTCGCAGCCGTGCCGGCCGTAACATCATTGGTCTTTTGGCCAAGGCCAACCCTGAGTTGGACGACCTTGCCAACGAAATTTATCGCTGCCAGCGCATCGCCGAGCTACACCGCAATGAACCCGACCAGGAGGTTAAAGACTACTGCACTGGTCAGCTTGAGCGTGCTGCCAAGCTGGCCAACACTCAGTTAAAGCCCAAAATCCGTCAAACCCTTCAGTCAGGTTCATTCGTCTTTCGTGGCCTGTCCACAGCAGTATCGACTCTGGATGTTGATCTGCTAGAGGCGGCCAAGAAACTGCTCGCTGATGTGGCTGATCAGGTGTTTGACCGTTATGTTGAAGCTCCTGTTCGCGCAGGCACTGACACAGCCGAGAAGTTCCTGAAGGTCGCAAACCCAGCCGCCATCAGCAGCACCCTTGACCCGCTTGGACTGGTGCAAACCGTTGCGGGTCGTGCCTCGTTCAAGACCGATCACAAGGCAATGATCAGCATCCGCGACTACATCGACAAGCGCGGTACGGTTGACGGCAAACGACTGCTGGATGACTTCAGCAACGACCCATTCGGCTGGTCGCCAGACACCACTCGTTACATTGTGGCGGCCATGCTGATGTCGGGCGAGATCAAGCTCAAGGTATCTGGCCGAGAGGTCACTGCGGCCGGTCAGCAGGCCATTGATGCCTTAAAAACGAACAACTCCTTCAAGCAAATCGGCGTGTCTTTGCGCGACGAGCGCCCCTCCATCGAAACACTGGGTCGCGCGGCTGAACGACTGACTGAGCTGGTGGGTGACATGGTTATCCCGCTCGAACAAGAGATTAGCAAGGCCGCCGCCAAACACTTTCCACGGTTCCAGCACGACTACGGTGCACTCTCAGAAAAGCTCAGTGGTCTCGGCCTTGCGGGCAGCGACCGCATCCGCACATTGAATCAAGACATTGCAGATGTGCTGTTCACAGATGCGTCAGATGCCCCGCAGCGCCTGGGGGCTGAAACCTCCGCCATTTACGACAACCTGAAGTGGGCGCTAGAAGTCAAACGGGCACTGGATAACGGCCTGGATGCCACCTTGCGAGACATTCAAGTCCACCGCCGCGAAATCGAGGCCTTGCCTGACACCGGTGTGCCAGGCGAACTGCGCCGCGAACTCAGCGAAGAACTGGAAACCCTGTCAGAGCGCCTGCTTAAAGAAGATTTTTACAAGCACACGGCTGATTTCAATTCGCTCCTCACCCACCTCAAAGGGCGCGTGCGTGACGCTGTCATTGCCCTGTCTGAGCAACAAAAGCTTCGCTTGAAGGATGGCATTGAGGACTTGCAACGCATCCCAGAATGGGAAGAACTCACCCAAGTTGAGCGTAGCAACGCGGTCAATAGGCTTGAGGTGCTTGTCCTAGCAGCGACTCAGGATATTGCTGGGCTCAAAAAACTACTGGCTCGCGACTACGACATCAGTGGCACGCTGGAATTAGTCAAAAAATCTGTCCAGCACCAAGGTCGTGAGCAAATCCGGCAACGTTTCGAAAGCGACAACAACAAGGTACAAGAAAAAGGTCCGATCAAACTTGTTAAGGTTTTCGCCGTTCAATCAAGAATTTGTTCGACAGATGAAATCGATACGCTCATCAAGCAGTTTCAAGAAATACGGGACCAAGCAAGACTCTACGAGCAAGTTGATCTGTCCATCACACTAAAGTAAAAACATATCAAAAAAAGGGGGGGAAACATGACTGTCACCATGAATACGCGGGAGCATCTGGCATCCGTGGCAAATGACGTACTGCCTGTATTTGAGTCAATTGCGACAAAGGCGCGAAGTGAGTTGGCCAGATCCATGAACCACAGTTCAGATACTCTTGCCTACCCTACCGCATCTGCAATGTCCAATTTGCATAGGATAGGACAAACTGTTCAAGGTAGTTATGCGGTTTTGGGTTATGAACCCGCGATAGCTCGCGTCACTGTTGTCAATGATAGGCGCGAGCAAGTTACTTATTACATATGCAGAACCACACCGGTGACAGGTGTCCCAAATTTGGCCAGCTACCGTGCGCCAGTTGGGCGACTGGCATCGCTTGACATTGGTGACGAACTCATGTTGCCAAATGGTCGGGTACTTGAGGTAGTTGACAGGACCAAACTCCAGCCAAGTCAATTGGCTTCTGGATGGGACTCGATTGATTCGATTTATGAATCTGAGATTGTTGGTCCATTAACAGTAGAGTCGCTAAGAGCACTTTTGGAATCAGGTGACGCCACACCTGAATTGGTCGATTTAGTTGGTCAATTGCTGAGCGAAGAGAGTGCCAGAGCCAATATTGTTAGCGGTATTAGGCGCAAGGTGATCACCAAAATGGGCTTGAAAGATCAGCCCATCCTTGATCGTTTCCAGGATGAGGTATTTCGACTCCCTCTGGCCACAAGGTTGGTATTGCTTGGGCCGCCAGGTACAGGAAAAACGACAACGTTAATCCGACGTCTTGGGCAAAAACTTGATATCGACTATTTGGACGACGATGAACGTAATCTGTTAAAGATTATTGGTTCTGGGCAAGATACGCACCATGCAAATAGCTGGCTAATGTTTACACCAAACGAGCTACTGAAGCAGTATCTTAAAGAGGCATTTTCGCGGGAAGGTGTTCCAGCCTCAGATCAAAGAATTCGAACATGGAGTGAAACCAGGCGCGAACTTGGTCGCTCAGTTTTTGGAGTATTGAAAACGGCGACCGGCCGCGGAACTTATGTTTTGAAGTACCAGCTCGGATGCTTGCTGGAAGACACTCAAACCGAAGCGATTCATTGGTTTGATGATTTTGATAAGTGGCAAAGGCATGCATTCATTATTGAACTGGAAGTTGCTGCTAAATTCCTAAAAGACTGCAGGCTAAAAACGGCTGCAGATATCGCTGAGGCCATATTGCCCGCCTTGGAGGATGTCAAGAAGAGTGGCATTGGCGCAATGCTTAGCCAACTTATCTCCGAGCTAGCTGCTATTCAATCTTTCCACGGGAGTCTTCGTTCAGCCTCTGATGAAAAAATCAAACTGGCACTTAATCAAGAGTTACAAAAAAACAAGGCCTTCCTAGACGAACTAGCTCAAGTACTGGTTGCTCTTCAACAGTCCCAAGCTACTGACGTTGATGACTTGGACGAGGTTGACCTTGATGACGATGATGCCCACGTTTTGGTCAAAACCGACCGTGCCGCAGCATTGAACGCCTATATGCAAGCGGTTCGATCACAAGCCAAAGCTGTGGCAACCAAAAGAGTTATTCCTAAGAATTCACGAAATGGGAAAATTATTGAATGGCTTGGGCCGCGAATCCTTTCGAATCAGGTTTTGCAAGATGTCGGTCAAAGCCTATTGATCCAAGCCAGTGCAAGGCAGTTTTTGAATCCGGTTAGGCGATATGTTGATGGTATTCACCGTAGGTATCGAGCATTTAGGAAACTACGCCAATCGGAAGGGCGTTGGTACACCAAAGAAAACTTTGACGGCAAGGAGATTTCCCCACTTGAGTTGGACATTATCCTTTTGTCAATATTGAGAGCCATCGGTAGCTTGATAACTCGACCCAATGTTTTAAGAGATATTGATAACCACGAGTGGGCATCATTAAAACCGATGGTTGGTCAGTTTAGAAACCAAATTTTGGTTGATGAAGCTACAGATTTTTCACCCATCCAACTGGCTTGTATGGGTGCGCTTACCCACCCCAGGCTGAAGTCATTCTTTGCATGTGGTGACTTTAATCAGCGCTTGACGACCTGGGGCACAAGGTCCGCTCAAGAGTTGAAGTGGGTTTTCCCTGATTTTGAGGTGAAAGAAGTAGCAGTCGCCTACAGACAAAGTCGACAGCTCGATGAGCTGGCTCGCGCCATGATCAAAGCCATGGGCGGGTCTGAGCAAACTTCAAGCTTGCCGGCGCATGTGGACAGTGAAGGACTGGCACCAACGCTGCTCGAAAGTGCAAGTGCGGCGGATGTCATTGCCTGGTTAGCAGACCGTATCCGTGAAATTGAACGCTTTGTAGGCCAGTTGCCATCCATTGCAATTTTTGTTTCTACTGAAGACCAGGTTTCGTATATCGCGGAGTCACTGAACGAAGCGCTCGCTGAACACAATGTTCAAGTCATCGCCTGTCGTGCAGGTCAAACGGTAGGGCACGAAACCAATGTGCGGGTTTTTGATATCCAACACATCAAAGGTCTTGAATTTGAAGCTGTCTTTTTCGTCGGCATTGACAAACTCGCGTCACTTGAACCAGAGCTATTCGACAAATATCTTTATGTAGGTACTACCCGAGCGGCAACTTATTTAGGTATCACCTGTGAAGGAGTTCTACCGTCGTCAATTGAAGGACTTCGGAGCCATTTTGGCAAAAATTGGCTAACACCCGGCACTGAACAATAGGAGCCCCCGATGGCCTTCGACCAACCCACAAGAAACCGCCTGCAGCGCTTCGTCAACGACGCGCGCCGCGTGTTGGAGGAAGAGTTCACCCGTCAGCTCCAAAACGACTTTGGCTTAGACCCCAACTCTGGTGCCGTCACGGACCTGGCCAACCTGCGCCATATCAATGACGCACAGCGGGAATCCGCGCGCATCTTGCGCGACACCCTGTCGCACTACTGCGCCGGTGGCGATATGGATGCCAGGCAAGGGCTAGACCGTATCGTCCGTGAACAGGCATTCACGGTACTCAACCGTTTGGCGGCTCTGCGCATGGCCGAAGCACGCGGCTTGCTGGTCGAGTCCGTGGCCAATGGCTTTCAGGCCAAAGGGTTTCAGCTCTACGCCCGGCTGGCTGGTACAGGCTTGGGTGAAACCGGCGATGCCTATCGCACCTACTTGTACAGCGTGTTTGACGAACTGAGCCAGGACCTGCCCGGACTGTTTGACCGTTTCTCACCTCAAGGCCGTCTATTCCCGCGCGAGGCGGCGCTGCTGCAAGTGCTGACGCAGATCAATCACCCCGAGATCGCCCCTTTGTGGAGCGAGGATGAAACCATTGGTTGGATTTATCAGTACTTCAACTCCAAAGAAGAACGGAAGGCGATGCGCGATGCATCCCAGGCACCGCGAAATAGCCGCGAGCTGGCTGTGCGCAATCAGTTTTTTACACCACGCTATGTGGTCGAATTTCTGGTTGACAACACCCTGGGCCGTTTGTGGTTCAACGCCACTGGCGGCGATACCGATTTGCGTGTTCGATGCCAATATCTGCTTGTAGCCCAGGCAGAACAAGCGCAGGTAGCTATTAAATTGAGAGACCCACGCACCCTCAAGCTGCTGGACCCGGCTTGTGGCTCCATGCACTTCGGCCTGTATGCATTTGATCTGTTCGTCGAAATCTACCGTGAAGCCTGGGCTTGGGAGCGGCAACACGGGCCAGGCTCGCTGGATGTTTCAACGCAGCCCCAGGCGGCACTCAAACCGCTGAGCCAGACTTATGCCGACGAAGCGACATTTGTGCGCGACGTGCCTCGACTGATCATTGAGCACAACATCTATGGCGTGGACATCGACCCGCGTGCCGCGCAGATCGCATCTTTAGCACTGTGGTTACGTGCCCAGCGGGCCTGGCATGACGCAGGAGTCAAGGCCAAAGATCGCCCACCAGTTGGACGCGGGCATGTGGTGGCCGCCACTGCGCCACCAGCCGAGCGCGAGCTACGTCAGCAGTTCGCTGCGAGCCTAGATCAGCGCGATGCAGAGTTGTTTGAAAAAACACTGCAGCTACTCAAAGGCCTGCCGGAATTGGGCGTGCTACTTCAGGTCGAGCGCGAGCTGCCGCAATTGATTCGACAGGTATATGTCGGCAAAGGCACCGGTATGTTTGCTGAGCAAGAGCGTGAAAGTTGGCAGCAAGCCGAAGCGCGACTGCGTACAGCACTCAGTGAATTTGCTCAGGCGGCGAAATCGACCTACCAAGGCCGTCTGTTTGCGCAGGATGCGCTCGAAGGACTTCGATTAATCGATCTTATCCGTGAGCAGTTCGACGTAACTGTAATGAATCCCCCATTTGGTGCACCAACAGAAAACACCTACGAATACATCAGAAAGAACTACTCAGGTTTCCATAACGACATCTACGCCAGCTTTGTAGCGAGAGCTAATGAGTTGTCTGCTACAGGGTTTGTTGGATGCATATCTTCGCGATCGTTTTTGATGTCGCCGCGCCTTGAACACTTCCGGAGCAAAGTCATTCTCCCAAGGATAATCAGTCTTGCAGATTTTGGGCTTGGAGTGATGGATGATGCTCACGTCGAGGCTGCAGCATACGTTCTTGGCCCGGTAGGTGACGATGACTTTTCAGTTGTCGATTTAAGGAAAGTTGTTGCGACACGAGAATCTGCATTATTGACAGCTATCGCTTCAAAGAAGGCCACCTTTTTACGAAGGGAATGGTTTCTTGCTTTACCCCAATCGAAAATTCTCTATGCAGCGCCTGCGCGTGTAAGAGAGTTACTTTCGTCAGGTACTTATTTTGAGCCAACAGTTGGCACAGCGCGCGAAGGCATGAAATCATTCGACAACTTTAGGTTCATCCGACTCTGGTGGGAAGTCCCGTCACATCGCATTGGGCGCGGCATGGGGTGGGAACGGTTTAGTAAGGGCGGTGATTTTTCTTACTTTTACCTCGACACACATTTGCTCCTCAATTGGGCGAATGAAGGAGCTGAACTCAAGGAAATAAACCGTAACCTCAATGGGTCTACTGCCCAAGTGCGGCAAGCATCTGACTACTGGTACACGTCTGGAGTGACATACTCCAAGCGGAGCGCAAAAGGTTTCAGTGCAAGGGTTTTGCCTTCAGATTCTATTTTCACAAGCAATGGCCCGGCGGTACTTAGCACAAGTAAATTTTCTTCACTTTACCTGCTGGGATGGATCAATAGTCGCTTTATCAGGGGGTTCATTCATCTTCAATCAAATTTCGGGGACTATTCGACCGGTTCGTTAAAACGGCTGCCGTGGGTTAATCCA
>Ga0051987_10001699_pt1 | contig 11057 bp, 8 predicted proteins | sample CryGey08umfilter_2_FD_58083 | JGI IMG/M metagenome (GOLD analysis project Ga0051987, IMG submission 58083) | Groundwater microbial communities from aquifer in Utah, USA - Crystal Geyser 4/10/14 0.8 um filter | ecosystem: Environmental > Aquatic > Deep subsurface > Groundwater | place: USA: Utah... | reverse complement strand
TCATGTTTGACTTACCTTACGTTAATGGTAGTATTCCAATATGGGTTATTCCAAAACGGAATAGTCAATAAGGGTAACTAAAGTAAGTCGCAGAATAATGGCCATAATAATTCGTACAAAAGGTAATCCCTCGGTAAAAGTTGAGAAATCAATGTATAGCTTAGAGAAAAAAATTCAAGAATACATTGAAAATAATCCAGAAATCATTCCAATATACGATATTGATCCATCCCTTAAATTAATGATACTGAAAAGGGAATTCATAACAAAAAGCGGCCCAATAGATGTTCTCGCAGTGGACAATACTGGAAGCCTGTACATAATCGAAACGAAATTATTTAAAAATCCCGATAAACGACTGGTAATTGCACAAGTACTAGATTACGGTGCAATGCTATCGGATTCATATCGTGATTTTTCTGACTTTCTTTCGAATATTACGTTTGACTTGCTCAAAGGCTTGAAAACAACATTCCAACTCACAGAATCAGATGCTCAGAATGTGTTTGATGTCATTAAATCAAATTTATTTGATGAAAACTTCAAATTTATGATTCTTATGGATCAGCTAGAGGAACGCTTAAAAAAGCTAATACTTTACCTAAATAGAAAAAGCGATTTTGACATTTTTGCAGTCGAGATAGAAAACTATCAGTGGAAAGGAAATGAGATTGTCATCCCACGGCTATTTGGCGTAAATATTCGAAAGGACTTCTCTGCACAAACAGCCAGAAAGCCGATACCAACTGATGATGAAATTCTGAGTAATTATGCAAATACTGACATTTCAGAGGAAATTACGCAATTCTTCAAATTATATAAAGAAGCCGAAGAAGGAAAAATACCCTTTCTGACTGGAGATAAGACGACGCAGTACGTAAACATACGAGTGACACCAGAAATCTATGTGAATCTACATGTTTCCCCAATGTCTGAGAATAAGCGAATTTCATTCTGGGTCGTAACAAAAGATAAAACGCTTGCACTAAAAACAGTTGAAGTGTTGAAAAAAGGGAAAAACATTACTATTGTTAACCCAAAGAATCCTGACAGTTGGCAGAAGATTGCGTACATGGATATTATGAATTTTAATTATGAAGAGATGCTTCAAATTCTAAAGGAAGTTTCAGAAAAGCTATCGGTTTGCTAGTTTACGATTGACCTAAGAGTGGATTTGTTGGCCCAAAAAGAATAAAATTGGGTATGAAACAACAGCATACGGAAAACTTTGAAGCTACTCTATTCAAGTCAGCAGATAAACTCCGAAAGAATATCGATGCTGCTGAGTATAAACATATCGTATTAGGGCTTATTTTCATAAAGTATATTTCCGATTCGTTTGAAGAACTTTACAACAAGATTAAGACCCAACATGGTGACTACCAGTATGTAAACCCAGAAGATAAAGATGCCTATATTTCAGAGAATGTCTTTTTCGTGCCACCAACTGCAAGGTGGTCTTATATCCAATCACGAGCAAAGAATCCGAGTATTGGTGAGGATATTGATAATTCAATGGACGTTATCGAGAAAGAGAATCCTACGCTTAAAGGAATACTTTCAAAGGTTTACTCACTGCCGAAACTTGATAAGCAAGCACTTGGCGGACTTGTCGACCTTATTTCCAACATTGCCATTGGTGACGAAGCCTCAAAGTCTAAAGATGTACTAGGGCGTGTTTATGAGTACTTCTTGGGCGAATTTGCAAACGCAGAGGGCAAACAAGGCGGTCAATTCTATACGCCAAAGTCTATTGTAAAACTGATGGTCGAGATGATTGAACCGTATCATGGCAGAGTGTACGACCCTTGCTGTGGTAGTGGTGGAATGTTTATTATGTCCGAGAAGTTTATTCAATCACGACAAGGAAAGGTCGATGATATTTCAATCTTTGGACAGGAAAGCAACGAAACAACCTACAAATTGTGTCGTATGAACTTGGCTATTCGTGGTATTGATGGCTCAAATATAAAGTGGAACAACGAAGGATCGTTTCTAAATGATGTTCACAAGAACGAGCAAATGGAGTTCATATTGGCGAACCCACCATTTAATGATAGCGATTGGAGTGGTGATATTTTGCGAAATGACCCACGATGGCAATACGGTACACCACCAACAGGTAACGCAAACTTTGCATGGCTACAGCACATGATTTACCACTTAAAACCGAACGGTATTATGGCTTGTGTGTTGGCTAACGGTTCACTTTCGTCAAACACTTCAAATGAGGGAGAGATTAGAAAGACACTAGTAGAAAATGATTTAGTAGATTGTATTGTGGCGCTTCCAAAGCAGTTGTTTTACAACACAGGAATCCCTGCATGTATTTGGTTTATTTCACGAAAACGAGTTGGTAATGGTGACCGTAAACGAAGTGGCGAGATTCTTTTCATAGATGCTTCTGAGAAAGGCTTCATGAGGGACAGAACGCACCGTGAATTTAGCGATGAAGACCTACAGGAGATTTCGAACACCTACCATAACTGGCGTAAAGGTGAAAGCTATGAGGACATTAAAGGCTTTTGTAAATCAGCGAATGTTGCAGATGTTACAAAACAAGGTCATATATTAACTCCTGGTCGTTACGTTGGCATTAAAGACGAAATTGATGATGGCATTCCTTTTGAAGTAAAGATAAAAGATCTTACTGATAAGTTGAGCGAACAAATGAAGGAAGAAGCCAAACTTAACGAGGAGATTAAGAAGCAATTAGCTAAGATTGGAATTGAATTGAAATAATGGAAAAATATATTGAGCCCACATTTCATTCTAGTGCGTATAATTGTCCTCATTGTGGTGCATATTCCCATCATTATTGGGCAGAAATGCTTTTCAGTCATAGCATAATGAGTTATTACTATATAAGTAAATGTTCACACTGTGAGCGTTACTCTTTATGGCATGAAGAATTGATGGTCTATCCGAATACGGGTTACACAGTTGAACCTAATTCCGAATTGCCTGTTGATATTCAACTCGATTATAAAGAAGCAGCGCAAATATGTAATCAATCACCAAGAGGTGCAGCGGCACTACTCAGGTTATGCGTACAAAAGATAGTTGAAGTTCTTGGTGAAAATAAGGGCGACTTAGATGCTGCAATCGGAAGTCTTGTTTCGAAAGGATTGCCTAAAACAGTGCAGGAAGCATTGGATACTGTGAGAGTGATTGGAAACAATGCGGTACACCCTGGAAGCATAGACTTGAAGGATGATATCCATACCGTAAAACAACTATTCTGGTTGGTAAACTTCATAGCTGAGAAGTTGATATCGGAACCAAAACAGATATCGGAGGTTTTTGATTTGAAAGTACCAGAAAACAACAAAAAATCTATTAAGACGAGGGATAATGGAAAGTAACTGGATGAAAGTAAAACTAGGCGATATTGTTAGGATAAATAGGGGCTCTTCGCCAAGACCAATTCAGGATTACATATCAACACAAGGCATTCCATGGGTAAAGATTGCAGATGCAACAGCATCAAATACACGATATATTACTTCGACAAAAGAATGTATTAAGGAATCGGGGCGTAGTACGACTGTCTATCCGGGAGACTTAATAGTGTCAAACAGTGCCACACCGGGCATTCCCAAGATTATGGCAATAGAGGCATGTGTACATGACGGATGGTTAACTATTAATGATTATTCAGGAGTCGATAAGCTATTTCTATTCTATTTCTTTTTAGATTTTAGGTCACGATTAGAAAAAAAAGCAACAGGGACAGTTTTTAATAATCTGAAAACAGATACTGTTAAGAACCTTGAGCTTTACCTTCCTCCTCTCCCAATCCAGCAATCCATCGCACTAATCCTTTCCTCACTCGACGACAAAATCGAACTACTTCGAGAGCAAAACAAAACGCTTGAAGATCTTGCACAAGCAATGTTTAAAAGATGGTTTGTCGACTTTGAATTTCCTAACGAAAATGGTCAGCCATTTAAATCGAAAGGCGGAAAGATGGTTGAAAGCGAGTTAGGGTTGATTCCTGAAGGATGGAGAGTTGGGAGATTAACAGAAATCGCTGATTTTCTAAATGGTGTTGCCTCTCAAAAATATCCACCAGTTCCAGAGGTTGAAACGCTTCCTGTTGTAAAAATACGAGAACTTAGCGCTGGAATTTCGGAACAAACAGATAAGGCGAGTACCATGATCGATAGTAAATACATTGTTGATAGTGGTGATATTCTTTTTTCATGGTCAGGTAGTTTAGATGTTGTGATATGGATGTATGGGAAAGGAATCTTGAACCAACACTTGTTTAAAGTCTCATCAAATGAGTTCCCAAAGTGGTTTTACTTCTATTGGGTCAAAGAGCATTTAGATGATTTTAGACAAATCGCAACTTCGAAAGCAGTTACGATGGGTCATATTCAGAGGCATCATTTAGATGATGCTCTTGTTGTTGTTCCAGACGCTATAAATCTCGGACGTTTTGATTCAGTGCTTTCTTGCAACCTTAACAAACAAATTCTCAACAATTCAATATTACTCGGAACCATGCGGTTGAGAGATACCTTATTACCAGAACTTATGAAAGGAGCTTATGAACCATCTTGATGCGTCAGTAGTTACAGAATTACTTCAAGTCAAGGATGATGGATATATGTATCATCGAGAGTCCAGAAACTTGGAGTTCAAGGAGCAGTTCAACTTTGCGGGATTAGCTGAGTACTATAAGGATTTTGCTGCATTCTCAAATAATAACGGAGGGTATTTAATATTTGGTGTTAAAAATTCGCCAAGAATTATCCAGGGGCTATCTACAAGCTCGCTAGAGCAATTTGAGAAAATCGACCCTGAGAAAATTTCGGGCGACTTACTGGAATTGTTTTCACCTGAGATAATTTGGGAAATGAATACATTCAAGATTGGTGCAAACTCGATAGGAGTTATTTATATACAGGAGAATGAAAACAAACCCGTAATCGCTAAAAAAGATGAGGGTGATACTATCAAAAATGGCGAAATCTATTTCAGATATGCTGGCAGAACTCAAAAAGTTCTTTTTGCGGAACTAAACAATATTATTCAACAGAGAATAAATAAAACTAACTTGCACTGGAGTAATTTAATGCAAAAGATTGCGAGGATAAAGCCAGAAAATGCCGCAATATTAGATACAGAGAAAGGAATCATTGAAAAGAATGAGAGTAATGTATTAGTTATTGATGAGTCGTTGTTGAAGCAAATCAAGTTCATAAAAGAGGGACAGTTTAATCAAAAAACAGGAACCACTACCTTAAAGTTAGTTGGTGAAGTCCAACCGGTTTCAAGCATTGAAGTTACAAAAGTTAGAAGAAGAAATTTATTAGAGCTGTATCCTTTTACATATAAAGAACTTGAATCAGAAATCAAGATAGTCTTACCCAATGCAAAGCCGTCTGAAATACATGAAGTCATTAAAGATAACGCAATCAAAGCCGACCCTACATACTCAGTGTTCTGCTTTAGAAGCAGGACACAAGAAGAAAAATACGAAAGCGATGCTATTCCTCCGACAAGCGTTAACAGCATTTATAATCGAGCAGCAATTGAGTTCATAGTTAAAGTATTACAAACATAGTGATGTACGAATCAGAAATTGAAAAACTAACAATCGAATTAATTGAGCACCTTGGATACACCTACGTATCCCCTGAAACGCTTGAAACAGAACGCCAAAACCTTTCTGACATTGTATTGGTACAAAGACTCAAATCAGCAATAGAACGTCTAAATCCAACCCTACCGCAAACTTGTAAAGACCAAGCACACAAGAAGGTATTAAGCACAGTAACGCAAAACTTACTTGAAAACAACGAAGCCTTTCATAAAATGCTAGTTGAAGGTGTGCCAACAGAGTTCTTTCAAGAGGGCGTTGATAGAGGTAAGAGTGTTCAGATTATCGACTATGAAAACATTACAAATAATGAGCTTATTGTTACAAATCAGTACACTGTAATTGAGAATAACCATAACAAACGCCCTGATGTTGTAATCCTAATTAACGGTATCCCAATACTCGTTATTGAGCTTAAAAATGCCGTGGATGAGAACGCCACAATGGAATGTGCATACAATCAACTTCAAACTTACAAGAAAGTAATTCCAAGCCTTTTTACATACAACACGATTGTTATTGCTTCCGATGGACTCGATGCAAAATCAGGCACAATTACTTCTGAACTTTCACGATTTTCCGCATGGAAAAGTATAGATGGCGTTAGATATGATAGTGCAACAACTCCACAGATTGAAACCATGGTTAAAGGTATGTTAAGACCAGACGTACTTCTTGATTTAATTCGTAACTTCATTGTATTTGAACGTTCCGAACGACAAGACCCACAAACAGGCCAAAAGATTATTTCAAAAGAAAAGAAGGTTGCTCAATACCATCAATACTATGCAGTGAATAAGGCTGTTGAATCGACTATAAGAGCAACTGCACAAACTGAAAGTTTCCTAAAAGACGCTCCACAAAACTTCTATCTACCTTCAGTAACTGACCAACCAAAAGGCGACCATAAAGCAGGAGTAATGTGGCACACGCAAGGATCGGGCAAATCACTTTCTATGGTGTTTTATACAGGAAAGGTGGTACAGCAATTGAATAACCCAACAGTTGTCGTGGTAACCGATAGAAACGATTTAGACGGTCAATTATTCGAAACCTTTGCAAACTGTAAAAACATATTACGACAAGAACCTATTCAAGCGACAAGTATTACGCATTTAAAGGAACTTCTAAAACGAGAAGCAGGTGGCATTATCTTTACAACCATTCAAAAGTTCGAGCCAGAAGCAGGAAAAGATGTATTCGAGTTGCTTTCAAACAGGTCGAATATCGTTGTTGTTGCGGATGAAGCACATAGAAGCCAATATGGATTTGGTGGCAAAGCCATTGTTGATGAGAAATCACAGAATGTTCTTATGAAGTATGGACATGCTAAGTATATCCGAGATGCAATTCCAAGTGCTACCTTTATCGGATTTACAGGCACACCAATCGAAAAGGTAGATGCCTCAACACCTGCCGTATTTGGGAATTACATTGATGTATACGATATTCAACAGGCAGTAGCAGATGGTGCAACAGTCCCAATCTATTACACTTCACGTCTTGCAAAACTTCACTTGAAAGACGATCAGATTGCACAGCTAGACCAAGAGATTGATGAAGTAACTGAAGGCCTAGAATTTGAAGCTCAAGCACGAGCAAAGTGGGCTCAATTAGAAGCTATTGTCGGACACACGGAAAGATTAAAGGTTGTTGCAAAGGATATTGTTGAACACTTTGAGGAAAGAAATAGTGCAATAAAAGGAAAGGGAATGATTGTCTGTATGAGTAGAAAAATCGCAGTTGATTTATATGCCGAGATAGTTAAACTACGACCAGAATGGCACAATGACGACCTTAGAAAAGGAAAGCTTAAAGTGGTAATGACTTCAAGCTCCTCAGACCCAATCGAATTTCAACCCCACCACACAAATAAAACAGAACGAAAAGAACTTGGCGATAGGTTCAAGAACGCTAGCGATGAATTACAACTAGTTATTGTTCGTGATATGTGGCTTACAGGCTTTGATGTTCCCTGTTTGCACACAATGTACATTGATAAGCCAATGAAGGAACACAACCTTATGCAGGCAATTGCAAGAGTAAATCGTGTTTATAAGGACAAGCCGGCAGGATTAATAGTCGACTATATTGGTATTGCTTCAGACCTTAAGGCTGCACTTTCAATTTACACTGAAAGTGGTGGTAAAGGTAAGCCTACACTGAACCAAGAAGAAGCTGTCGCAGAATTTCTCAGTAGACTTGAGATAGTTTCCAGAATGTTTAATGGTTTTGATTATGAAAGGTACTTTGATGCTGATATACGAGGGCGCTTATCTATTCTCCTTGAAGCGCAAGAACATATTTTAAGTGGCAAAGACAAACAAACTGATGAGTTTATTACGCAAGTAGTTGCATTATCGAAAGCATTCTCGATCGCAGTTCCACACGAATACGCCTTGAATCATAAAGATGAAGTTGCAGTATTTCAAGCCATAAAAGCACGAATAGTAAAGTTGCGTGGTATTGGTGAAGAAGGCAAAAAATCTCCTCGTGAAATTGAGATGGCAATTAAGCAAATCGTTGAAGGTGCGATTGTAACTGATAAGGTTGTCGATATCTTTGATGCCGCTGGCATTAAAAGGCCCGACGTTTCAATACTTTCCGATGAGTTCATGAACGAAGTTAGGAATATGACTCACAAGAATCTTGCATTGGAACTACTCAAGAAGCTTTTATCCGATGAAATCAAGTTTAAGCAACGAGTGAATATCATACAAAGCCAGAAGTTCTCGGAACTACTCAAAGGAGTCATTAATAGGTACAACAACCTTATTACCACTGTCGAAGTTATTGATGAGTTAATGAATATTGCTCGCCAGATGCGTGAAGGAGATTCAAAACAGGTTGAACTTGGACTTAAAGAAGATGAGTTAGCTTTCTATGATGCCCTCTCTCAGAATGAAAGTGCCTTACAGGTACTTGGTGATAAGCAATTAGCCTTTATTGCAAGGGAAGTACTCCAGAAAGTTAGAGAAAACACCTCAATTGACTGGAAAATTAAGGAAAGTGTTCGTGCAAAATTACGACTTGCTGTTAAGAGCGTGCTTAATCGTTATGGCTATCCCCCAGATATGCAACAGTTGGCAGTTGATAATGTGATTAAACAGGCGGAAATAATGGGAGAGGATACAGCTACAGAATAAGGAATTCCGGCTAGACTTCCTCTCAACTTTGCGGTACTTGTGTTGTATGGAAAAAACAATAAAAGTACCGGACATGCGATACTGCCTCTATGCCAGAAAATCATCAGAATCAGATGAGAAGCAGGCAATGAGTATAGATAGCCAACTCCACGAAATGAGTGAATTGGCAAAGCGCGAACATATCAAGGTCGTCGACATCATTACGGAAAGCCATTCGGCTAAAGAAACTGGTCAACGACCGCAGTTTAACCTAATGGTCGAAGGAATAAGCAGTGGCAAGTACAACGGCATTGTAACGTGGGCTCCTGATCGGATTTCGAGAAATGCAGGCGACTTAGGTCGAATAGTAGATTTGATGGATCAAGGAAAACTCTCGCTTATCCGAACTCATTCTCAGATTTTCACAAACAACCCGAACGAGAAGTTTCTGCTCATGATACTCTGCTCCCAAGCGAAGCTCGAAAATGATAACAGAGGTATAAACGTAAAGAGAGGGCATCGTAGCAAATGTCAGGCTGGGATTAGACCAACCATGGCACCTTTAGGGTATCTCAACATGATGAAATCGAATAGAATTTCGAGTGTCATTGTAGATCCAGAGAAATCTCCAATTATTAAACAGATGTTCATGCACGTCGCGGAGAAAGGATTGTCTGGGAGAGCAATTAGAAAATGGTTACGTATGATGGACTTTAAATCTCGAAGTGGAAAAGACCTTTCACTAAGTAGAATTTACGAAACATTGAAGAACCCATTTTACTATGGTGAATTTAGGTTTGGTAACAAATGGTACAAGGGAACTCATGAACCACTCATCACCAAACAAGTATTCGACAAGGTACAAATAAGGTTACAAACAACGCCAAAACAATGGAATAAACAGCTTTACCCTTTCAAAAAGATATGCAAATGTGGAAGCTGTGGTGGAAATATAACAGCAGAGATGAAGTACAGAGTAATCAAGAATGGGGATGTTCATCCACACATCTATTACCATTGCAGCAGAATTAAGGATTATGATTGTCCCGAACCCTACATCACTGAGACTGAACTCATACGACAAATTGTTGCTCTTATGCCTCAGATAAAGCTAGACAAGGAGTACCTCTGGAATCTTTTTCAGGACGAGATCAAAAGATTGGATCATTTACAACAAATTATGCAACGGAAAAATGGTGAGGCATTTGAAACTACTCCGCACAGGAATAACGCGAAAATAGCGAAAGTAATTAATCAAACTGAATCCGAAATGATCAAAGACTATTTCCTTCACATACTCCAGTATGGAACACCAGAAGAAAGGCAGAATGTACTAACTGGAGTTAAAACGTTATTTATATTGAAAGAACGGGAACTTCGTATTAAATACTAGATTATCGTCTTATAACAATGTGCTGAAACATTTCATCAGTATTTTCTTTCCATTGTCCTGACCACGATAGTTTAAGTTCAAGTGGTACCGGATTCGCATTTTTTGAGTAGACACAAATTTTTAAGTTGTAGTCTCCAGGTGTTAAACAATCCTTCTGTGAAAAAAGTGAATTCTCACCTGAAAAAACGAAATTAATTTGCTTTTTATCCTCAGGTGAATATCCAATAAAGATTGACTCATAATGAAAAGTTGAAGGGTCAACGATATAACCAATGTCTGCAAAAAACAGATTACCGGACTGTATTGTTAGTGCGCGCCTTTCGGAATCGTGTTTTGCAGACCAATTTAAAACCACTGGAGTAAAAACCCTTTCTTCAATATACTCACCGGAACTATCTTTCTTTGAAATTCCTTCTAGAAAGACAGTACAATCCTCCGCGGCTACCTTTCCTTCGTTTTTTACAGCAAAACGAAAATAATAGACTTGGTAACTCTTTGTTGTAACTGTCTTATGACAAAATGGGTTACTATGTTTGAAATCTATTTTTAACTTGGGGGAACGGAAGTTATATTTATAGTACTCGGACATCAACGGTCCAATAAATGCAACTAGGAGGGCAATTACCCCAATAGAAACCTGAATCCAATCCGAAATAGTCATCGTCAATTATATATACTTTTGTGACCAAAGAATAGACTTATCTCGGTTCCAAAGCTTAGAACCATCGACTTTTTGCACTTGGTGTTTTTACGGCTTTTAGCGTATTACAGGACTACGTTTACACATTTCCGAAAAGTAGCTATCAAAACAATCGCTAGCTTGGTCGTTAATTGATAAGGTTGACGGGTCTTGAAGGAATTAATCACAAAATGCGGGGCTGACGAGATTCGAACTCGCAACGTCCTTTAGTATTACGACTATCGATAT
>Ga0051987_10001697_pt1 | contig 11064 bp, 11 predicted proteins | sample CryGey08umfilter_2_FD_58083 | JGI IMG/M metagenome (GOLD analysis project Ga0051987, IMG submission 58083) | Groundwater microbial communities from aquifer in Utah, USA - Crystal Geyser 4/10/14 0.8 um filter | ecosystem: Environmental > Aquatic > Deep subsurface > Groundwater | place: USA: Utah... | reverse complement strand
GTCAAACAAAAGTAGGCGAGGATATGGATCCTCGCCTACTTGTCACGTTATTCTTTTAAATTATTTAGGTAACTGACGGACGAAAGCGCCGCCGTTACGCCCATTCCCGTAGCAATGGCAATTTGTTTGTAAGGAGTATCGGTTACATCCCCTGCCGCAAAAATTCCGTCTATATTAGTCTTTCCTAAACGGTCCACGATAATTTCATTAAATTTGTTTTTTTCTACTAAATCAACCATTTGGGAGTTGGGGATGTTGCCGACATGGACAAAAATTCCTCCTACCTCTAATTTTTTGGTTTCCGGGGAATCTTTTACTTTATACTCCAATGCCGTCACCACTCGTTCTCCATAAATTTTAACGGTTTCCGCATTATAAATAATTTCAATATTTTGATCGGCCTTTACTTTATCAATTAAAGTAGTTTCCCCTTTGAACTCCGGATTAATAACGAGAAGATAAACTTTAGAAGCGATGGGAGAAAGCATTAAAGCCGACTCTAAAGCGGAATTGCCCCCTCCGACCGTAGCCACAATTTTATTTCTAAACAGCGGGCCATCACAAACCGTACAATAGCTTACTCCTTTGCCCCTGAATTCTTCTTCGCCCGGTACGCCCAACTGCCGAGGCCGCACTCCCGTGGCAATAATCACGCTTCTTGCTTCATAGGTAGCGGGCTTTCCTTTTTTGTCCGTTTCCAAAATAAAAAGGTTTTTCTTTTTGCTGATATTTTTCACCAGCACTCCTGTTTCGGGAACCACTCGTTGACTGGCTAAATGCTCTTTAAACTTTTCGCTCAATTCAATTCCGCTGGTTTTGGGATATCCCGGATAGTTCTCTATTTCACCGGACATAACCACTTCACCGCCGAATTCTTTGGTAATGATTATAAAATTCAACTTACGGCGGGCGGCGTAAATTCCCGCGGCAACGGCAGAAGCGGATCCGCCGACGATGATTAAATCGTAAGCCATGTTTTTTATTTAATAATTAGTAGCTGGTAGCTAGTAATTGGTAATTGGGAGATGATAGTTTGATGCTAATTATAAATGCTAATTACTAGTTACAAATTACTATTTACTAATTACCAATTATTACTCACTCCCCAACATCAATCTCTTTAGGCAACGGAAATTGAGTATCTTCCTGCTTTTTTTGAATTTCTTGTATTTTCTGAGCTCCTTGTTTTTGAAGAAAAACCACAACTTGCTCAACTAGGTGATCCGGAGCGGAAGCGCTGGCCGTTACTCCCACCGCCGTTGCGTCCTTTAGCCATTCGGGATTAATCTCGGAGTTGTCTTTAATTAAATAAGCCTTGATTCCTTTTTGAGCGGCCGCTTCTTTCAGCTGATTGGAGTTGGAACTGGAAGGATCCCCCACTACCAATACCAAATCACAAAACCCGGACAAATATTTAACGGCGTCTTGGCGATTCTGGGTAGCATAACAAATATCACCCTGGGGCGGTTCAATCAATCGAGGAAATTTCTCTTTTAAAGCACCGATGACGCTTTTAGTATCATCCACGCTAAGCGTAGTCTGGGTTAACACGATTACTTTTGCCGGATCAATCACTTTCAAACCAGCCACTTCATCTTTGTTTTCTATGATTATTGTTTGACTGGGCGCTTCGCCGGATGTTCCTTCTAACTCCACATGCCCCTTGTGCCCCACCAGAATAATAGAGTATCCCTGTTTGGCGTAACGGATTGCTTCTAAATGCACTTTGGATACCAAAGGACAGGTGGCGTCGATTACTTTCAAACTGCGGGCGGCCGCTTCTTTGCGTATTATCGGAGAAACGCCGTGCGCGCTGAAAACAACCCGGCTGCCCCGAGGAATGTCTTCTAGACTTTCTACAAAGATCACGCCTTTTTCCTTTAATCCATCAATAACGTGCTGGTTATGAACAATGGCGTGCCGAACATAGAGGGGCGGTCCGAATTTTTCCAATGCCAATTCAACGGTTTTAATGGCGCGCGCCACTCCCGCACAAAACCCTCTTGGTCTGACTAAAAATACCTGCATAAATTAAGAATTGATTAAGCTGCCGGAACCGGCTTTAAAATGTATTCCTGGTAATCATTGCTTTGCTGCCAAACTTTCCAAGGAATTTCCAAATGGACTGTTTTGCCGCCGTAAATTACCGCCCGCGCGATTGCCGCCACCGGATACCCGCCATAAGCGTAAGCATTCAACAGTCTTATCCAGTTAGCGTCATTAATTCTAAGATGTTCTAAGCCGTATTGATTCTGCAGCTGTCGTTTTAATTCTAAGGCTTTTTGCTGTTCTTGATCAATAGGCAAGCGCGCTTTTCCGTAAGCATAAACAAAACGGCCGTTGACTAAATCTTTATTGATGTAATTTTGATAATCAGTCGATTCCTGCCAATAATCATAATGGATGATAGGATGAACTGTTTTTCCTCCAAAACGGAGCGATTGAACAAGGGCGATTACCGGATACCCGCCATAGACGTAAGCGTTAATTAAAGTAGGCCAGTTTTCCGCTGCAATGGGAATTTTCCCTTCACCGAAATATTTTTCTAAAACGGCTTTTAAGTCTTGGGCGTATTTTTGCTCCAGCTCTACGCTGATTCTCGGCTGATCATAAGGACCGCGAGGAATTTTGCGGTACCAGTTCCAGGAAAGGCGGGGCCGCATATCCAATGTCAAAAGTCCAAAATGGTCTTCGTAAGCGTCTCCCGTTTCCCGATTGCGGATATTATACAAAAATATTTTATCGACAAAGCCGGTCTCTAAAATTGTTTGCGCGGTTTCGGATAAATAGGATTCCTGGAAAGATTCATCAAAAGAAGAACAGCCTAATTCGGTAATCCAAATTTTTTCTCCGGGGCGGTAATTATTCACCACCGTTTGGAGGGAATTCAAATCAGCCAGTAATCGGTCGTTTCCTTCTCGGCAGTAATAGGCGTGTACGGCCAGGCGGTCAAAGTACTGATTGTAATCCTGAAACAGTTTTTCGGCGAAAGCAACATTAGGCGAGGCCAATCCTCCATTCAGTACTAAGGCGTCCGGATCAATGTTTTTAATAGTCCGATAAGCCGTTGCTAAAATAGGGCCAAAGGTTTCGGGATTATTCGGAGTCAAATAAGTGGGCGAGTCCGGTTCATTCCAAACTTCCCAAGCATCCACTTTGTTTTTGTAGCGATAGACAATCGTTCTTACGTAATCCTCCCATGAATCCAAATCGGGCTGCTGAAAATCGCCGTTTTCCGGGCCGTAAGCCAGCATTCCTAAAACCTTAATTCCCTTTTTATGGTATTCGTTTAAAACATAGTCGTACCGCTCGTACCAAGCTTCGGGATTTTCTACCATAAAAACCTCGGTATAAAAGTGTTCCCGAACCCATTTGGTACGGCTTTGGGTCAGCCGATAACTGTACTTACTGTCTTTATCAAATCCGCCCAATGCCCAGTGGACATTAAGGCCGAGGCGATCATTGGTAACAAGCCAAAGAGAGCTTCCCGCCGATCCAATTAAAGGATGCGATAAGAAAATGAGAATGATAATACAAAAAAAGGTTTTTTTCATAGCTTATTTATTATACTCATCCGTCAATTTTAATCAAATTGACAACCAGGCGTAAATCTAGTTAGATGACCTAATACCCGTTCTTTCTACCCTTAAAAAGGAGTTGGCCATGCAACGCTTAATCATCGTTCTGATGCTGAGCGTTTGCCCTTTGGCCAGCGCTCAACAATCTTTGGTTCCGACGGAAAAGTTGGAATACGAATTAACCTGGAGCTTGCCGTTGGGGATTTGGAGTAATTATGCTGGCAATGCCTATTTCTCATACCAGTCAAGAATAGAAGGAGGATTCCTTCTGGAATTCCAGGTAATCTGCCCTGATTCGGCAAAATTGATCGGTGCGGTTGATAATGCTGAGATAGTCGCAGTCGGAGAAGGCGGGCGGATTGAAGAAATACGTTATCCTTCCTTGAACTCCCCCTGCCGGTTACTGAAAGTAGATTATGTCGGTGACAGTATTTCCTATTACCTGGGAGACAGCCTGGTAAACTCCCTTAGCTTGGAAGGAAGATCGCCTGACGATATTTTCAGTGCCGTTTTCTTGAGAAAGTGGCCCATCGGAAAAAGCTTGGAGCTTCCCATTATCGGCCGGAGTTCAAAAGAGGGAGGAATCGCCTGGAAGAAAGCGAAACTGACCGTCAGCAAAGATACGATTGAAGTTGAATATAGGCGCTGGGAATGCTGGAAGTTGGAAGTGGCAATGAATCCGGATGACAATCTGATTTTCAACGGCAAGATGAAATTCGGAAAAAAAACCACTCTCTGGGTTACCGATCGCAGGCATCCGATAAAACTGGAAACTAAGCTTATGCTGTTGGGCGTAATCAACGTCAAAGCAGAGCGGAAACCTCTGTTAAGAGATGACTGACAATCATCTCTTTTTTATCCCCACACCTAAATATGAATAATTCGCTTACCATTGAAGGTTAGAGAGGTATATTTATTTTATGATGATAATAATCATCATATAAGGCCTTTAGGTGTGGGGATAAAAAAACCGCCGGGCTCCGTATGCTAACGAAACGAGGCGGGAATAAAGTTCGAGATTGAACGATCTGGCGCTTAAGCAGGCGGCCAGCTTACTCCTCGGTCAGATAACTTCAGCCCTTTTCTTATCAAAAGCGCGGGGATGACGCCGATGATGAATCCGCCGATTGTGACAGCTACGGCACCAAGAGCCAAAAAAGGAAAGCAGAATTTTATACCCAGCCTTTTACAGGTTCCCGGTTCTTGCTTCATGTCTTCCTCCGTTGTGAGATTTCTATTCCAGATTAATCCAATTATCAAGGCCTGTCAAAAGAAAAAACCGGCATCTCTTTCAAGAAGCCGGTAGTTTTAATGTTCAGAAAGTGGAGCGACTAGATGGTCTGCTGTCGCTCAAAGTACCATTTCAAGGATGGCGTGTTTCCCTGAATTTGACGTAACCGAGAAATATCATTTCTCAGCGTGATTATTTCGGCAGTTGCTTGTTTTTCGATTGGTCGTACCAGTTGTGTTGGATTCATGCATGAACGAAGTTCTGCGCACAATTCCGGCGAAAAGCCAGATTCCGCGAGAAAAGTTTCGAATCGTGGCATGAATTCAGCTCTGGTGGCGTACGAACCATCCGGATTCATAACCATGCTTTGCATTTCCCGGTAGGCATCGCCCTGGAAACGCTCGCGCTTGAGAACGTATTGCATGGCGCTCATGGAAAGCGAAGGGTATTCTTCGATGAACCGGCGGATTTTCTCTACGTTGGGAACACAGCCTTTCAGTTCGGTCTGCATCCGGCTTAAGGCTATAAAGATTGACGAGAAATCTGTGCCGATGTCGCGCATGAGAACCGACCGCCCCATGTGCCCTTCTTGAGTATAACCCTGAAGCGCGGTGGCATTGAATTCCAGCAAAGCATTCGCTTTTCTAAGCAGCATTTCTGCCCCTTCGAACATCCAAAGATTCGTCTTGCCGGGATTAGATGAAGAGCCTTTGCGTCCGACCCGCAGTTTTTTAACGAAAAACTGGCCGGGACAACTGACTAGAAAGCGGAAATCCAGGTTGAACTTGACAATCTGTTCATTGATAGTGCGGAGCGTGCGGAAATGCTGCGCTTCGCGGGTGAAGGAAACAGATTGGTTCACTATGGATTCGTAGTAAAGCCCCAGGCTTTCGACATATTCTTTGCCATGCGCGAACCAATTGATGTCGGGGTAAGCCGCAAAGTGCGAATCGTAATTACCAGTAATGCCGCCGAACTTTCCCGCGAACGGCTTAAAAACATTGCCGTCCGTCATCTCTAGAAGCAGCTGAACTACCTGTTTTACCGGCGTGACGAATTTTTTGGTGCAGGTGGAATTGGTGGAAGATTGCTGATGGGTGAATGCCGGCAAAAGAAAGATGCTATTTTCATCTTCCGTTTCCGGTATTTCCCAGATCCTGGTGTTTTTATATCGGTCTACGTAATCCAAGACGGATTCGCAAAAACCGATATAGGCGGAAACCACGTGTCCAAAAACGAGTTCGCTCAGTGTCAATCCGATAACGTTTCCCCAGTTGTCTTCGGAGGTGTCCATGAAATGAACCGCTTCGATATAGGGAGCCAGATGCGGCAGGTAGCAGTAAATCAATATCTTGAAAGCATCCGCATAGGCCGCGGTATCGTGTTCCGCGACACTTTCCAATATCTCTGCCAGAATGTCGCAGTTGATGTCGTCTCCGAGCGCAAGAAGCTTCTTTTCATCATCCGGCGTCAGTCCCGGAATGATTTTCTTGTCGCGGTGAACGCCCTGGTATTTTTCCATCAGGCAGGCAAGGGATATCAGCCTAAGCGCGAAAAGCCGGTACCTTTTTCTGCCAAGGGCATAGCCGGACGTAACCTGTGTCAGAAAATCTGTTGACTTGCGGTAGCGCCCCCGGGCTGGAAAAGGTTCCATCAGCCGGGCAATATCTTCAGGAGTTGCCACCGCTGCCGCGAGCAGTTCTCCGGGGGAATTATATTTGAATTCCGGCCCGTAACCTTTAATCATCGCTCGCATAATTGATTGCGCGAATTCATCAGGTTGCATACGTAACTCACCTCCCGCCCCTCTTTAAGGGCTGTTTGGTTGTATAACGAACTCTTTTTGTTTATTTTGTTGGAAATTTAATTTCTGATGCAGTAAATAACCTTAGCAAATAAACGCTACTACGGCAAGAAAAAAGACCCACGGGGGTCTTTTAAAAACTATAGTGGGGAAAGGAATTGTTAGTAGTAACCATGCCTTTCTCTTTCCGCTTGGGCTTGCCGCAGCGAATCGCGTTCCCGCTGTCGCTGAGCAGCAATGGTTTTCTCCGTCTCCTGAAACTTCCGCTGCTTCAATTCTAAAACGGTAATTCCCAGTCCCGCTGCTTCTTGCTCCAACGCTGCTTTTCGTTCTGCCCTTATTCGCTGCTTTCGCGCTTTCGCTCGAGCAACATTGGGCGTGGTCTTTGGTAAATGCGGTCCTTTTCCCATCGGTACTCCTCCTTCGAATTTCTTTAGAACAAAAGAACAAGGATTATTTGATTAGGACTTTACTACACAGTTCCTTTTTTGTAAACCCCATTACTTGACCGTAGAGCATTTACCTGCGGCAATAAAAAATCTTGATTTCAAATCACTAACACAAAAAGAGTGATCAGCTTAACCTCCCCTAACCCCCGCCTAGCCTATCATTATAAATTCAAGGTAAGGCGAGGCTGGCCTCCTGCAGAGGAGGGGAAATATAAGGATTCCTCCCCTCGATAAGGGAAGGATAGGAGGGGTAGATACAATGTTTAAACCTAATCGTGTTCTTTAAACTTTTGGTCGAAAACAGGATCGTTCTTCCGCAGCCATTCAATCAGCATGGCGGCATGCTCTTTTTCTTCATCGCGGTTATGGGCTAAGATTTTCTTTAACTCCTCATCTTTGGAGCTTTCAATCCTCTCTTGATAATAATCTATCGCTTCCAGCTCTTCTCGCAAAGATTTGGAAGCCCGCTCCATATCAAGCGTTTTGGGATTCAAATTTTCTTCTTTTTCGTAATAAGGCATAATGTTGGAATTAATAATTAGTAATTTATAATGTATAATCTTTGCCAAAGCATCAAATCTCAAATTCTAAATCCCAAATAAATATCAAATTACAAATCATAAATTATAAGAGTTTGGATTTTAAATATTGTGATTTAGAATTTATTTGGAACTTGGGATTTGTAATTTGGGATTTTTAGTCATTATACCTTTTACATTATAAATTATACATTATTTAACTTATCCACAGGTTGCCATAATGAAACTATTATGTTACTTTAAAAATGGCCAGATGAAAATCTTGGCTAATTCCTGCTCTTTTAGGAATTACTATCAATTGGTATCCCCGTCTCTAGACGGGGAAAATTCCATCCTTTAACTGAGGAGGTGCTAATGAAGCGCTTCAATCTCACCTTGTTCATGCTCATGGCGTCGGTGATTCTGTTCTTTACGCTGAATGTGTCGGCAACGAACGGTTCTCCGATGGTCCTGGGCAACGTGGAAGTGACCGGTTTGGCATTGGTGAAGGCGATGGGACAGGACGTGAACGTCCTGGTGTGCGACGAAATGCGGAATTGCGATGTGAACTTGGCGGAACTGGGAGGTACCGCGGCTACCTGCGTGGATGTGACGGTTTCCTCTCTGAACATGAGCGCAACTACCCGTCTTGGCGCGACATCATCCTACGCAGCGAGCGTTATCCTGGATCAGAATGAATCCCAGAATCAGACCGAATCGAAGTACTCCCTGGGTGTAACCTGGGCGAACAAAATGGAATCTCTACAGTTCTCCCAGATGATCGAATCCGCCGCCCCCATCTCGACGCAGGAAATGAATCCGCAGTTTGCGTTTACCTTGCCCAACCCCTTTAATGGTGGGCGGGTCGCGGCGCGGACCCATCAGCGAGTTTAGACTTAGGTAGTCAATACCGCCTTGGTGGGTATTACCAAATTGATAAACTCCTTTGCACTCGGAACGACCCCAATCGCTTTTGCTGATTGGGGTTGATTTTTTTCCCCACACCTAAATATGATGATTCAATCATCATTGAAGTTAAAATAAAGAGATCTTTATTACCTAATAATAATTACTTAAAGTGTGTTAGGTGTGGGGATTTCCGATTTCAACCGCACAATCGCAACAATGGAAAAGATAACAATAATCGACCCGAACCATTGTCCGGCCGCTAAAATTTTATCGTGAATGAGATATTCCAAGACAATGGCGCTAACCGGAAACATTAATTCATAAATGGTGGACTGGGCGGCGGTTACTCGTTTTAATCCCCAGTAATAAATAAAGATGGCGGTGCCGCCGGTAGTTAAAGCGATTATCACAAAAGCGCCGATCAAATTCCAATTAAGCGCCCGGAATCCGCTAATGCCTTCGTAGCTGGTCTGAACATCAAAATTGTTCAGTAAACTGATAACGGCGATTATGACAATCATAATGCCGGTGGTAATTAAAAAGCGCAGCGCTGTTCCCATGCCGTGGCTTACCTTGGTAACCGCTTTTTTAGAAAAAACAGTGGAGGATCCGAAGGAGAAAGCGGCTAAAATAGATAAAAGCGCCGGGATAAACATTCCCGAGGCGTTAAAGTCCGGCTGGTCAAATCCGAAAGTTAAAAAGTAGCTGCCGATTAAAGCGACTATCGCCCACAAATAAAATGTTTTTTTAGGACGTTCCTTTAACCACAGAATAGCCAGTAAAATGGCGAAAATCGGCTGCAGTTTTTGAAGCAACAGAACCACGGAAATATTAAGGCCTTCGGAATAAACTTTCACGATAGCGGCGATTATCGCCATGGTCCCAATGGCGCCGCCGAACAAGCCGGTCAAAAAAAAGGCCAGCCAATCCTGTTTGTTCAGATTTTTTAGTTCCTGGTATTTTCTAAATAGGAAATAGGCTAAAAAAACGGAGGCCGTGGCATGCAGCATAAAAACAAAAGTGGGAATATCGGAAAGCCCCAAGTCAACCACCCAAGGGGTGAGCACTACGCCGTCAAAAGCCCATAAAAAAGCGGCAAACATAATGGTTAGCGCGGCAATGATTCCAATTTTTTTTAAGCGCATAATTTTTGGCTAATGATTATTCCGATTGACTTTTATACTTGAGCAAACAGCACCACATAGTTTTTGCCGTACTTCTTGGCGCAGTTTGGACAAGTAGTATAGGCAAAATACAGTTTTTTCAGGGTTTTGCCTTTGGCGCTGACATAATCTTTCATTTCTTCAGCCCATTTTCCGACGTTTTGGAATGGGCCTTCAAATACCTTGGTCAAAAAAGTGCCGGAGATGGTGGTCATTTTGGCGCCAGCAACATCTTTAGTCACATCAATATAAATATCCGAACCCCAAAGTGATTTTTCGTCGGAAAGCATTAATCCTTGTTCCGGCTTGGCGTTTGCTTTTTCAATCAGCTGCATATTTTTGATCATTTTCTTGCCCATATTAAGAGGGATATGAAGAAAGCTGGCCACATGGTCTTTTAAAAAAAGCTTGTTTTCCCAAGCGATTTCTTTATCCTGCCATGGTTCGGGATTAAACGGCGGGCAACAGCCCGTGTCTTTGACTGGTTCATTTGGCATAAACTTATTGTTAATGATTATTGCGCTCATTATAGCAGTTTTTTGAAGATTTTGTAAAAAGGCCAAGGGCACTTACCAGAAAGCGCGATTCGCCAATCGCGCTTTCACGCATGGGAAGATTTGTTTAGTTAACTCGCCAACAGAATCAAAAGAATACCGACAGTATTAGCCAAAAAAGAAATCAAAATGAATTTTTTGTAACTAAGATCAATGATTCCTAAAAATCCAACGGCTAATTCATCGGGCAAGGGAGAACCGAGAATAAAAAGACCAATAATCAAAGAGAGCCACTTCGGAAGGCCTCGCTTTTTATTCAGCCGGTTCCGCAAAGTTTCCCAAACACCGTGTTTAGTGTGATTCTTAACAAAGGTAAAAACGGTTAAATCATAAATTGCCGATCCAGCACCAGCAATAACCGCTAACAAAAAAGGGTTAAAATGGTCCGGCATCTTAGAAATAATTACCGCAGCGAAAGTGGAAGTAAAGGCTAAAGCGTACAGGATACCCGCTAAAAAAGCGGCGGGATAGCCGGAAAGTTCAATATTTTCAAAAAAATTTTTTACTCCTTCAATCTGTAAAGCAATTATGGTGAAAACAGCGCCAGTCAAAAATATCACTAATGACATAATAATTTTTTTTCGGGGCATATTTTCCATAAACAATCATTAAAGATTAGCTATCTGTTAATTCCAGTATAACAAAAATAGATGATTACAGTAATAATCATCACTGAGACGTTACTCTAAATGTCGCAGAAAAACAGCAAACCTTATTCCCATAATCTTAAATAAAAGGTATTAACCCCCAGGGTAAGCCCTGGACCCCAATCCTGAAAGCGGGAACGAGGCAAACCTTGAGGTATTATACCTTGTGTTTCTCCGCCACCTTGAATTTGAAAGCGCGATTTCGAAATCG
>Ga0051987_10001694_pt1 | contig 11069 bp, 4 predicted proteins | sample CryGey08umfilter_2_FD_58083 | JGI IMG/M metagenome (GOLD analysis project Ga0051987, IMG submission 58083) | Groundwater microbial communities from aquifer in Utah, USA - Crystal Geyser 4/10/14 0.8 um filter | ecosystem: Environmental > Aquatic > Deep subsurface > Groundwater | place: USA: Utah... | reverse complement strand
CGAAATATATTTTGGAGGGAGAAATAGCCGATACAAAAAAAGTTCTGGAAAATTTAAAGAAAATCACCAAAAAGGATATTATTGCTGTTGCAAAACAGATTTTTATCCCTTCGGGGCTCACTTGTGCCATAATCGGACCACTTAAAGAACGTGATATCGCTCTCCCTGCAACACTATAATATACTCTTGCACAGAGCCTCACTTTCTGGTATTTTTTTTATATGGCGCATTTATTTTGTGTGAGTTTAAAAAAATACATAACTCATACGTCTTTTTTATCATCAAAGCGCGCCATAAAAAAAAGTGGGCTCCGCATTTTTCGCTTCATCACTCTCTTCATCTATGTCTTTTCAACATTTGCTGGATATCTTTTATACCTTCCTCAACAGATCAAACCAGTTCAAGCCGCATCACATACGATTACTTCACGAGTTGATTTTGAAAAAGGACAATATGTAAACACTGAATCTAAATCAAAAGAAGGAGAGGTAAAACTTGTTCCCGGTGGTACATGGGGACCACGTGTGTGGAAGACTCCAAAACTTGGACTCAGCAACCAAACAGCGATAGCGAGTGACGGAAATTATATATATATTTTGGCAAACTATGACCGGTATTTTGCCCGTTATGTGCCATCTGAAGACAGATGGGTTGAGTTAGCTCCTGCCCCGCACGGTGCATATAATGGGTCGGATCTGGTAGTAGTGGGTAATTACATCTATGCGATTTATGGAGGATACCAAAGAGATTTTAGCCGTTACTCAATAATAAATAATACATGGGAAGATTTGGCTTATGCCCCAGATTTGTTTGTTGATGGAGCAAGTTTGGTAAGCGACGGGACATATCTGTATGCTACTCACGGAGGATGGACACAGGACTTTTGGCGGTATGACCCCGCAACAAACTCATGGATGACAACGCTCTCATATCCACCTGCAGGATTTCAAGCAGGCTCTGACATGGTGTATAAGGATGGTAATATTTATGCGGCTCGTGGATACTATCGAAATTTTTATAAATATGACATTGCTTCAAATTCCTGGTCAAATCTTGTTAACATCCCTGCCGATTTCTATCCAATGTACGCCAATCATAACCTTGGCATAAATGGAGATTACATCTATTTTACCCGTGATTATAGTTCAACAAAAACATTTTATCGATATAAAATTAGTACGGATGTATTCGAGCCTCTGGTTGATCTGCCTCAAACAACCGGGTATGTGGGAAATGTATATAACGCAGCAGACGGGTATCTTTACATATTTAGAGGAAATGGAACATATGACTTTTGGAAATATGATATTACGAATAATATCTTTCTTGGACCTACCGATACTCCCAGCTATCCAGGTAGCGGGGCAGATTTAATAAATAATGCGGGTTACCTGTATTACACCAACGGAAGAAATGTAAGTAATTTTTATCGATATAATTATTCGTCAGGAATATGGGACACCCTTACTAACAGTCCGATAAATTTTAATGATGATACAAAAGGAGTAAATGCAAATGGGGTGCTGTATTATTTTCAGGGGAGTAACACCATGGGGTTTTATAAATATGATACCGTAACAACTACTTGGTCTCAACTTGCCGATACCCCATTAACAAACTATTATGGAGCTACGTTAACCTATCCAGGGACTGGTGACTTTATATATGGAACACGTGGGGCGAGGACGCGCACCTATTGGCGTTATAGTATAAGTGGAAATACTTGGTCAGATGTTGCGGTTGCAGATTTACCTGATAATGCAGAAGCTGGTTATGGTGCCCGATTAGCAACGGACGGAACAGATATATATTATACCTCTGGTCATAGTACTGCAGAAATGTATAAATATACCATTGCAACAGATGCGTGGTCAAAATTAACCAATCTTCCATTTGCACCATACTGGGGGACTGATATTAGTTTTTATAATAACAAAATCTATGCGCAAGCAGGATACTTTAAAAATGATTTTTGGGAGTATTCAATTGCAACTAATATGTGGCGTTATTTGCCTCCAATGCAAAATTATGGATATACAGAATTGGGGCCATGGAATGGTGGCTCCCTTGAACAGGATGGAAGTGGTCATTTTTATTCTATCTATGGGATGAATGTATACCGCATGCAAACATTTACTCCCTCAAATAATAACTATTTAGCCTCCGGCACGTGGACGAGTGCGCCAATTGACCTCACCTATGTTTCATCCCTTACTTCATTAACTACGGAAGCTCAAACTCCTGGTAATTCCAGCCTGATCTTCGAAACACGCACAAGCAGCGACAAAATTAACTGGTCCGCTTGGGAAATGGTTTCTGGTGGAGTTATACAATCTGCAGCAGCACAATTTATAGAAATAAAAGCTACATTTACGAGCAGCACGGACTTTGTACAAACACCTGTTTTAGAACATATTGTCATCAACTATATCGGGGATGAAAACCCGCCAACAAATCCAAATGCGGCTACGGCCCTATCCACTCAAGTTGGGGGGGTCAGTTTAACGAGTGGGAGCAGTTATAATTATGCACATCCCTATTTTAGCTGGTCTGGAGCCTCAGATGGGGAGAGTTCAATCAATGGATACTATGTATATTTCGGGACATTGCCTACCGCAGATCCTATTACTGATGGAAGCTTTCAGGTAGCTTCCAGTTATACCGCAACAACACCCATGGCCAATGGAACCTATTATTTACGAGTGAAAACAAAGGATACCTCTGGGATTATAAATTCGGCAACATCATTATTCACTTATGTGTATCAGGGAGTATCCCCACCACTGCAAATTACCGCCACATCAAGTGCGGACTTTACTTCAGGTACGGCCGTGAATATGACTATTTTTGAAGACCAAATAAAACTAGCATCAAAATCGAGCTTTTGGGAGGAGCAGCGGCTCATGTACTCTCCTGCCGGTGTATATTTGGGAGGGGACTTTGCATTTGATAGCACATCCAATAAACTCTATTTACTCAGGGGATATAATACGACTTCATTTTATGAATACGACATTGGGACTGACATATGGGCTGCTAAGGCCAATGCGCCAAATGGTGCCTATTATGGTTCTGATTTAGCTGAGGGTCCTCCAGGCTTTCTATTTGCACTCAGAGGAGTCAATACATCTGATTTTTGGAGATATGACATTGCGAATAATACATGGTCAGATGAGGCGGCGGCAAATCTACCCCAATATACATCATACGGAGGAGCATTGATGTCAACAGAAAACGGGAGTTATATTTATGCACTTCGAGGAAATAATGACGATGCATTCTATCGATACGACACAGCACTTAACTTGTGGGAGCAAATGGCAAACCTTGATTTTGGGGCGACTGCGAATCAGATTAACAATCTAGTTGGCGGTGGTGGAGATTTGGCATATGATGGGAATGATACAATTTATGCCATTCAAGGCAATGGAAGAACGGGCTTGAGCGCTTATAGTATTACAGGTAATAATTGGACACCTCTCCCGAACGCCCCATTTCTTGAATCTACTGGATCAAAAATTGAATATGATAGTACGACTAATGCTCTCTATTTCTTAAGTGGTAATGGTAAGGTATTTTTTTACAAGTTCAATATCAGTACTCAAACGTGGACAGAACTCCCAAATGTCCCAAGAACCATATCATATGGGTCAACATTAAAAAATGTTAGTGGAGAGCTTTATGTAATGATAGGAGGCGGCAGCAACCTCATGTATAAATATAACATTGCCAAAAACTCCTGGCTTTCTCCAAAAGTTGGGTTGTTTGGGGGATGGTTTAGAGGAGCTGATTCACGGACGTTTTATTATGGAGCAGATATTATCAAAGGAGATGATAATAATTTTTATTTTACCAGAGGAAATTATGACAATACCTTCTTTCGTTTTAATGAAACAACAGGCGAAGTAAGTCAGATTGCAGATGCACCTGGTAACTTTTTCTATGGAGCTGAACTTGTATATGATAATATCCGAAATCAAATTTATGCAACATCAAACTATTACGATCGTAAATTTTATATGTACGATATTGCCACGGATACCTGGAGTGAAATTACAACAGATCCACCCCCTTATGATCCCTATGTAGGCTCGGCAATGTCGTTTGATGGAGGGCAGTATATATATTGGTTGAGAGGAAACGCAAATACCTTTTATCGTTATAATATAACAGGGATAGCGGGAAGTCGATGGGAAATACGGACAAATGCGCCTTCAACCATGTCTTATGGAGCCGATCTCGTTTATAAAAATGGATATATTTATGCTGTTAGAGGTGGAACGGGATTGGAGTTTTATCGATATGATCCAAATTTAAATACGTGGAATGATCCAATAGTAGCAAATCTTCCTATGGGTAAAGGTATTTATAATGATGGCTTTTTGGTGGATGGAGGAGGGGATAAACTATATGCGTGTCGTGGATGGAATACAAAAGAATGCCTCAGCTATTCAATTGCCAATAATAATTGGGAACTAATACATTCTGTAAATGCTCCTTACATATCGGCGGGTGGAGCAGGGGCAAGTAATGGGGTTGATAAAATATATGTTATTCCAGGAGGAGCGGCTTATAATACGTTCACCAATGGTCTTTATACATTAGTCATGCAAACAGATACCAGTTCATTCGAAGAAGTAGGTTCATATATCTCACCAGTTTATGACCTGACCAGCGTATATCGGTATGCAAATATTTCATTAACATATTCAGCAGCAACCAACAATCTATTGAAAGTCAGCACGAGAACTTCAGATGATTCTGTCAACTGGTCTGACTGGACGGCTGTTTCTGAAGAAAAAGCTATCGCATCTATTTATACCTATAAAATAAATTCATCCGTAGCTCGATATATACAGGCAAAAATTGAACTCACATCTTCTAATGGGATATATTCTGGATCAATTCAAGACTATACAATTAACTATTACCAAGATATCAGCGCTCCGACTAATCCAACCGATCTGTCTGGTTATGATTCGGCAACTCAAAGCGCCTCAATTATAACTGATGCTTGGTACAACCATACGTCGCCAAATTTTGATTGGCCGGATGCAGAAGCCTCAGGCGGAGCAACCGATGGTACCGGAGGATCGGGAATTGCCGGTTATTATGTTTATTTCGGCACGGACTCGGCGGCTGACGCTTCGACCAGCGGGACTCTTACAACCTCATCCACTTACACGGCTTCCGGGCTAACCTCAGGCAGTACTTATTATTTACGGATTCAAACGATTGATGACGATGGTAATTTTTCAGCCGAAAACTGGCAACCATTTATCTATAAATTTGACTCTGATATTCCGAGTAATCCAGTAACAATAAGCGTTAATCCAGCTGGGTATACGTCAACTAATAGTTTTGCATTTACGATGAAAGGAGCAACGGACAGCGCATCACTTATAGGATCATATTGTTACAAATATCTAACAGGAGTGGGTATTTATTCAACTGAAATCTGTTTAACAACAATGGAATCCAATGGTACGGCAACTGTGAGTGGAGTTTTAGCATATGATAATGGAGAGAACAACACATTTTATGTACGGTCGAAAGACAATGCCGGAAATTATGCAACAACTTATGCTACACAAATTTATAAATATTCAGGGACAGCTCCTTCAAAACCAACCAATTTAAGAGTTACATATCCAACCGGAATTGATTCCAATTCAATCAACGAATTTGCTTTTGCTTGGGATCCTCCGGAATCTTTTTCAGGAGCTCAGTCAGGACTAAGATATTATTATTCAATCAATGCTTTACCAACATCAAACAATGTTAATGAAATCGGTTTATCCGATACATATTTATCAACAGGCGCCTATGCTACTCAAAAGGGAGATAATATTTTGTATGTTATATCTAAAGATGAAGCCAGTAATTTAGATTATACAAATTATGCTCAGGTTACTTTTACGGCAGATACATCAGCTCCAGGGATACTGCGAAATATAGATATTTCTGATATTTCTATTAAAGAAACTTCAAGTTGGCGGTTAGCATTGTCTTGGGATGAGCCTGAGGCTACGGGGAGTGGAGTTTCAAGCTATAAGGTATATCGTTCAGCAGTTACAGAATCCGATTGTAATACTAATTATGCCGATTTTAATTATATTGCTACAACAGGGCAGACATCATATGTTGATACAGGGTTGACTCAAACAAAAAAATACTATTGTATTAAAGCGTGTGACTCAACAAACGAATGTTCTGCTGTCTCTGATACAGTTGGCTTATATCCTGATGGGCGGTGGAGAGTTGCACCTGAACTTGTTGCAAGTCAATCTGCAACGGTAAAAACAAAATCAGCCATTATTAGTTGGTCAACTAACAGAACAGCGAACTCGTTCGTCAAATATGGAAAAACATCGGGGACGTACGATAATGAAGCAGGTTCATCTGATCAAGTGACTTTTCATTCTATTCCATTAAACAGTCTTGATCCAGGTACGACCTATTACTATAAAATAGTATGGACTGATGAAGATGGAAACACGGGAGAGTCAGAAGAACTTTCATTTTCTACAAATCCCGCTCCGTTTGTGTCGAGCGTAAAATTTGCGCGAGTCAATATCAATTCCGCGGCAGTGACATTTACGATAAAAAGCGCCATAAAAGCATCGGTTGAGTATGGAAAAACACTATCCTATGGGAGTTTACTTAGTATTTCCACATCTAAATCGGAGACGGCATATACGATAGAAATCCCCAGTCTTCTCGAAGGCACACTCTATCATCTGCGAATAGCGGGGGAGGATGATGAGGCGAACGTATATTATAGTGATGACTACACATTCGAGACACTGCCAACGCCGAAAATAATTGGTCTTCGTGTACAGCAGGTCGTGGGGATGCCTACTGCCACTCTCCGCTTATTATGGACAACTAATACACTCGTCAGTTCGATAGTCACCTATTATCCGACAAAAGTTCCTCAATCAGCAATTGACAATGTGAGTTTAGTGCTCAAAAAGAGCCATGAAGTTATTTTAAAGAATTTACTTGATGATACTGACTATACCATTTTGATTAGAGGTAAGGATTCGGCAGGAAATGAAGCAAAGACAGAAACACGGTCATTGAAAACAGCAAATGACGTACGACCACCTGAGATGCAGAATCTAAATGTTGAATCAACCATCGTTGGAGTTGGTGAAAATGCAACTGCTCAGATTGTCATAACGTGGGATACAGACGAACCAAGTACGACACAGATTGAATATGGACAAGGAACGGGATCATCCTATAACCAAACAACGCAGGAAGATATAAATAGAACATCAAATCACACAGTTACCGTCACTGGTTTAAGTCCATCAAAAATATATCATTTACGTGCACTTTCGAAAGATAAGGCTAATAACGTGGGACAGTCACTTGATACGGTAATCATTACCCCAAAATCGACGAAGGACGCATTCAATTTAGTAATTGACAACCTTTCAAAAACATTTGGCTTTTTAAAAAATTATTCAGGAACTAAATAATATGACCACCACAAATACGTTGTTACAGATTCAAGATATGCATAAATCGTTTCCGATAGGGGATGGAACGGTGGAGATATTAAAAGGAATAAATATTACGGTTAATAAAGGAGAGTTTGGAATCATATTCGGCCCATCAGGGTGCGGAAAATCTACATTACTTCATTGTTTGCTTGGACTAGAAAGTCCCACGTCAGGTAAAGTCCTTATGGAAGGAGCGAACATTTATGAAATGACAGAAGATCAGCGATCTATTTATCGCAGACATAAGGTAAGTATTATCTATCAACAACCCCTGTGGATTTCTGCTCTCTCCGTTATCGAGAATGTCATGTTCCCTCTTCATCTCCTTGACTATGCCGAGGTAGATATAGAAAAAAAAGCGCACGAAGTATTAACACACGTCGGTATGGAGAAGTGGGCGCACTACGTCCCAACGACCTTGAGTTCCGGGCAACAGCAGAAAATAAGTCTTGCCCGCGCTCTCATGCTCGATCCTTTGATGATTGTTGCGGATGAGCCCACGGGAAATCTTGATACCGTCTCTGGTCAGGAGTTATTTCAGACGTTTATGGGACTTATCGATTTAGGGAAGACGGTCGTGATGGTTACCCATGATCTTGAATACCTTAAGTATGGGACGAAGATATTTCATATGGTGGATGGGGAAGTGGTGGAAACGTATGAGCCGAAGAGTAAGTCAAAAAAAACGATTGGAAAGAAGGGCGGAAGCGGGGATGATACGGCAAATGTTCGGGACCCTAAGTTTTTGGAAAAATTACATCTGTAACAATCGATGAAAAAAATAATTTTAAGTATTATAAAAAGCATACTATCCATCCAGTTTTGGAAGAGCGTGGTGCGCGAGCTTTATTTTTTCAGTACATTTTTCATTCTTCTCATTCTTTTTCTCCTGAGTAAGATGTTTTCCCGATTACTTTTCATGCCTATTATCGGAAGATTCATTCGAGGTATCAACTTTGCAACGGGTAAGACGATTCCTCATTATGAAGAATTGTTGAGTTCAAAATTAGATGGGATGCGCCCCGCGGAAGTGAAACGGAGTTATCTTATCAATCTTGCATTCAAGAATCTACTTGCAAAAAAGACACGTTCGTTGATAACCATGTTAGGCATGGCAGTGGGTATCGGTATCATTGTATTTCTCCTTTCACTGGGGTATGGAATTGAGCGATTGGTCATTTCACGGGTTGCCTCGCTTGACGAACTTCGGATGATCGATGTATCTTCAAGTGAGAACGCCTCGCTCAGACTCAGCAAATCTATTTATGACAAAATAGTGGCACTTCCTAAAATTGAGAAAGTCATTCCTCTTGTTTCGATCGTAGGTAAAATAGCATATAATCGAGCTCAAACCGACGTTCTGGTATATGCGGTTCCAAGAAGCTATTTGGACGCGCAAAAGATTCAACCAAAACATGGAAAATTGTTTACCAACAACCAGTCATTTGACTCCGTAAAAGCTATGAGTAAAGAAGGAGAAGTCGCGGGAGCAAAAACGACAATTGAAAAAGCGGAGATCGGGACAAAAAGGGATGTGTATGACTATACAATCACTATCCTGCCGCAACAAACAGTGTTAGTATCGGAAACATGCGCAATTACCAGCAAAACCTTGGGGTACACCACTCGCATAGAAGGTGGATTTACGGGCAATCTCTATTGGGGAAGTCAATATTCACCATTTGACGATTTTGGGAGAGGTGGATATGATGCCAAGAGAAATGAGTATATAGGAAAATGGGTGAAGGGAATAATGCCACTCTATCAGAAAAATACGGATAATTCACTCACACCGCTCCTAGATTCATCGGGGCGTCAAACGTGGCAAGAGGGATGCATTCAGGAGAAATACGTCCAAAAAGAACAAATCATTAAGATTCAAAAGCAGGAAGTGTTGGGTGAATCGACCGGAAGTGCCGACCTTGAACCCACTCCCGCGGGATCTACCTATGATGTGGTGGTTATTGCAAGCGATTCATCGGGATTTGAGATGGTGTCGCTCAGCGCGAGCGGGTCTGCTGCTACAGCTAAAAAGGGGACAGAACGGCTTGAATTTTCTTCTCCACCTGAGGGGGTCGCGGTTGTGTCAACAGGACTTCTCAATCTCTTAGGGATTACCGAGAAAAAGGCTGTTGGTACATCGTTTAAATCATCATTCATTATCGGGAAAAGCCTATTACCCAAAATTGAAGGTAAAGTTATCACCACCGATCAAACATTCAAAATTATTGGTGTCATCGATGATATAAACAACACGTATTTTTATATTCCCTATGCGGATTTGAAAAAACTCAACATCATTGGGGTGTCACAACTAAAAGTAATACTAAAAGGAACAGAAGGTCTCGCACAAGTGCGTAAAGCAATTGAGACATTGGGATTCCGGACGAATAGTACCTATGATACGGTAAAACAAATTGAATCACTCTTTGTAAATCTTCGTATTGTGCTTGCAATTCTTGGATTGGTGGCTCTTGGTGTCGCGGCTCTTGGCATGTTTAATACACTCACAGTATCACTTCTTGAGCGAACGAGAGAAATTGGAGGCATGAAGACAATGGGTATGGTGAGCGAAGAAGTACAGGATCTCTTCCTTGCGGAGGCCATGATTATGGGATTGTCAGGTGGAATAGGGGGGCTGGCTCTTGGATTACTCGCAGGTAAAGGACTTTCGTTTGGCGTATCTCTTATTGCTTTATCCCAAGGACAGGGATATATTGATCTTACCTATATCCCTATGAATTTCACTGTCTTTATTTTGATAACCTCATTTATTGTCGGCGTCGTCACCGGTATTTATCCGGCACAGAGAGCCAAGCACATTTCAGCATTAAATGCGTTACGGTATGAATAAATTCATATGAAAAAGACAAAAAAACAAAAACCATTAGTCATAGTTGAGGTAACTGAAACAATCCACAACACCGCTCAATTTACGAAACCAGCACTTTCATTTTTTGGAAGCTTCATACTTATCGTTTGTTTTGTTTTAGGTCTTAATTGGTACGGTAAGCAGCTTTATCTCAGCGTTAAAACAATTTTTCGTGCCCCTCTAGCTATACGTTTGCCCGTTGCGCGATTTGTTTCCTCCACTTCCTATTATGATCCACTCGACTTGATTGAAGCAGTGAGAAAAAATAAGACAGATATTATCTTTTTAGATATTCGAAGCACTGAGGAGTATCAAAAAGGGCACGTGAAATATGCGGTTTCAGTGCCTTTTTATGCATTTGAAAATAACATAATAAAGTATACAGATGTTCAAACAACTCTCAAACAAATAACAATAGATAAATCAAAATGTATAGTAGTTTATGGACCTAGTACCTCATTTCAACGACAACAAGAGGTGGTTTCTCAACTGAAAAAAAACGGATATACAGCCCAACTTCTTGCAGTAGGATGGAATGAACTACGCCATTTCCAGAATATATGGGTGCCAGAGGGACTTTGGGGAAAAATAGATATCAATAGTTTTATTGATGGTGCATCTCGTGTAGAATGAATTCTGTGAAGAAGTCTTTCATCATTATCTTTCTCGGCATCGCTCTCTAT
>Ga0051987_10001693_pt1 | contig 11070 bp, 10 predicted proteins | sample CryGey08umfilter_2_FD_58083 | JGI IMG/M metagenome (GOLD analysis project Ga0051987, IMG submission 58083) | Groundwater microbial communities from aquifer in Utah, USA - Crystal Geyser 4/10/14 0.8 um filter | ecosystem: Environmental > Aquatic > Deep subsurface > Groundwater | place: USA: Utah... | reverse complement strand
TTTCCAACGTTTTCGAAGTAGTATTTTGATTTACAAAATTTGATGTATCGGAAATGATACCGGAGAGGAGGCATGTGGCAAGATTCTTTTCGATAACGACGCCCATTTCGCCGATGAGTTTAAAAATAATCTCGGCGCATGCAGAAGATCCAGTATCCTTATAAAAATAATCCGCAAAATTTTCTGCCTCCCCTGTCTTATGATGGTCAATAACGATTATCTTTGAGCCCGATTCTCTCGCTATGCTTATCTCTTGGGGGAAATCTGTTCTATCTAAACTTGAAACATCGATTACCAAAATAGTATCAGCCGGCTCAAAAACATCTTTCGTTTCGCAACCGACATATTTATTCAAAAAACCAAAATTATTCGGCAGTATTTTTAGAAAGACAGTAGGCTCCTTGCCCAATTCCAAAAGAGCTGACGAAACAGCGCACATCGAAGACAGCGCGTCCCCGTCCGTATTTTTATGCGAAACTATGCTCACTTTTTTTGAATGAACAAGCAGTTCTGCGATACCTTTAAGCTCAATGTTTTTTTCTATCATCCGTTTCTATCTTACTTAACAAGCTTTCGATATGAAAAGCATATTCGCCCGTTTTGTCCAGATGGAGTTCGATCTTTGGGGTAAACTTTATCTTTATATTTGAAGCAACCTCTTGCTGGACTAAAACCGTTTTTTCTTTTATACCCTGAAACTTCTCATCTTGATCTTCGCCGAATACGCTGATCCAAACATCCGCTTTTTTTAGATCTTTAGTCACATCTGCTTTTAGAACAGTAACAAGCCCGTATTCCCCATCCAAAACCTTGGGAAACGCCTTCGATACCTCGTCTTTTATCAGATCATTTACTTCGTCTATCCTACTCATAGTTTTAATTTAAATCCCAAAACACAAGCATCAAATTACAAATAAATATCAAATTACAATTTTCGAAAATTCTAATTTGGTTTTTTGGATTTGTTTGTTATTTATATTTTGAAATTTGTTATTTTTATTCATGGGGTTTCATTGGATATTAGAAATTGTTAATTGGAAATTTCCTACAACGTTCTCTTTCTCTCCTCGATCCTTATCTGCTTTATGACATCTTTTTCCTCAATCTCGATCTTTTCCGCAAAACCGAGTCCGCATTCCGTTCCTTCCGGAACCTCAGTAACTTCATCTTTCTCTCTCTTTAGAGTTGTAAGACTGGCTTCTTTTATCTCTTCTTTCCCTCTGAATATCTTCACTTTGAGGCCTTTTTCTATCTTTCCGTTTATGACTTTTCCTCCGGCGACGGTTTCTTTTTTATCTATCTTGAAAACTTTCAAGACTTCCAGTGCACCGGTCTCTATCTCGACGATCTCCGGCGGAAGAAGTCCCTCCAGTGCGCCTCTTACGTCATCGAGGAGCTCATATATCACACCGTACTTTGAAAATCTGACACCTTCTCTTTCGGCAAGTTTCAAAACAGAAGCGGATATGCCCACGTTAAATCCAAAAACTATTCTAGTCGTTGAAGATATGGCCATCGAGATGTCTTTATCCGTAACATTCCCCACGCCTTCGTGAATTACGTTAACCGCTACTTCCTTGGTATTGAACTTTTGAAGTGCTTCTTTTATGGCATCCAAAGATCCCTGCATGTCCGCTTTCAAAACTATTTCCAATTCTTTTGTACCGGCTGCCTCTACGGCTCGTGTAATTTCTTCGACGCCGATCTTCTTTATCTTAGTCAAACTTTTTACCGTTTTCATCTTCTTCTCCATCTCGCATTCTTTTTTTGCGTCTTTTTCGTCATCAAAAACTTGAACTAGTTCTGAAACTTGAGGAACGCTCTTCAAACCCGATATCTTTACGGGGGCTGAAGGACCGGCTTCTTCTATCTTCTTCCCCCTAAAATCATCCATGCTTTTTATCTTTCCATAGGTATCACCGACCTGCAGAGAATCTCCCAAGCGAATATGTCCGTTCTTGACAAGAACCGAAGCTACGGGGCCCTTGCCAGCATCCAAATGCGACTCGATCACAACGCCTTGTCCCTGAGCATCGTAATCTGCTTTGAGTTCTAAAACATCGGTCGAAAGAAGTACCATGTCTAAAAGATTGTCCAGCCCAATCTTTTCTTTTGCGGAAACCTCCACCGTTACTATCTTTCCGCCCCAATCCTCAGAAACTAGACCTATCTCTGCAAGTTCCGACTTTACCCTGTTTACATCGGCTCCCGGCTTATCTATCTTGTTTATCGCTACAATCATAGGAGTATTTGCTCTTTTTGCATGATCCACGGCTTCTCTGGTCTGCGGTTTCACCCCGTCATCGGCAGCGACCACGATGATCGCAAGATCGGTAACTTGAGCTCCATGTTCGCGCATTTTCGCAAACGCTTCATGACCGGGAGTATCCAAGAAGGTAATCTTTTTCCCTTTTCTCTCGACTTGATAAGCGCCAACGTGCTGGGTGATTCCGCCTTTTTCTTTAGCAACAACATTCGTCTCTTTTATGGCGTCAAGAAGCGAAGTTTTTCCGTGATCGACGTGTCCCATAACTGCGACTATCGGCGGTCTTTCTTTCAAATTTTGAGTCCCACTTTTACTTTCCTTAGGCTTAGCTACTTCTTCAGTTTCTTTTGTTATGAATTTACCAAGATATTCAGAGATGATCTCGGCTGTTTCAAAGTCGATATTGTCGTTTATGGTCGCCATCACTCCGTTTTTTATGAGTTCACTCATAACAGAAGAGACCGGCAGGTCGAGCTTTTTAGCAAATTCGCCTACGGTTAGAATTTCCGGAATAATGATTTTTTCTTGTTCTTTTTCCATTAATTTTCAGATTTTTTAATAGTTTCACCCTAAATATATTTTCCCCGTTCCAAAAGAACAGGGAAAATAGCAAAAAATAAATTGATTAAATATTCTAAAGATTATTTATTTTCATCATCTTCTTTTTTCTTTTCGGTTTTCTTCTTTGTCTCTTTATTGTCCGTCTTAGCTTTGACGGAGTCGGATTTATCCGTCTGCTTGTCCTTCGAAGCTTTAGCGGAGTCGGAAGTTTTCTTATCGTCCGTAGCTTTAGCGGTGGATGAAGCGGAGACGGACTTTGGTTTTTCCTTTTTTTCTTTTGCAACAACTTCAGGTTTTGAATCTTCTTTTGTTACTTTTTCTTCCTTTTTTACCGCTTTATTTTCTTTAAGAGTAAGCGCCAGCCTGTGGTTGTCTATATCGATAGATAGTACTCTGAAGTCATATTTCTTTCCGATAGCGACGATGTCCGACGGATCTTTCACGTGATCTTCAGAAAGTTCGGATATGTGGACCAAAGCTTCAAGGTTGTCTTGTATCTTTACAAATGCGCCAAAAGGAGTAAACCTCGTTACCTCGCCTTTTATGCTATCTCCGACTTTCAACTGTTTTACAGATTCAACCCAAGGATCATCCAAGAGTTTCTTCATTGAAAGCGAGAGTCTATCTCCTTCTATTCCGATAATCACAACATTTACGATGTCACCGATCTTCACATATTTTGACGGATCATCTACTTTATCCCAAGCAATTTCCGAGATATGTATCATCCCTTCGATTCCGTCGATGTTTAAAAATACGCCAAAGTCGGCTATTCCGGTCACTCTTCCTTTCATCTTGTCGCCTATCTTGAACTTCTGGATCTCTTTTTCTATTTCGTCTTTCTTAGCAATCTTTTCGGAAAAGATAACTTTGTTTTCTTTTTTATCGGCATCTAAAACTCCGATCACCATCGCTTTTTTAATAAGCTGTTTTAGGCGGATCAAGATCTCATCCTTGTCGGTTACTCTAGGATAATGTTCGGCTGTTAGCTGTGAAACGGGCAAGAAGCCCCTCACTCCGTCAACCTCGATCATAAGACCGCCTTTGTTTGCCTCAAATGGCCGAACTAGGATAGTTTCGCCAGTATCTTTGAGACGTTTCAACATATCCCAAGATCTTTCCTTTGTGGCTTTTTTGAGCGATAGCAAAACTTCTCCATTATCAAACTCTTGTTCGATAACAGATGCGCTCATCTTGTCTCCGATCTTGATATCTTTCCTGAGCGTCGGGTCGGATATCTCTATCCCAACCACGAGTCCGGTGCCATGTACGCCAAGATCAAGCCAAATCCCGTTTTTCGTAATAGCAACCACCTCCCCTTCGACAGTTTCGCCGGGCTCTATCACTTTGACTTCATCTTTCGCCTGATCCAGTAGATCCTGCATGGTTAGTTGTTTTGACAATGGCATAAATTGTTTCTCCTTTCAAACAAAAATTTAGCAGCCTTTCCGACCACTCGTAAAATAATACCCGTTTTCCATCCTTTTGTAAAGTAGAATTGTGTTCTTTCTTTTATACTTTCCGACTATCAGTTCGAAAAAAGAACAATCAAATGAGCGAAAGTTTGAAAATATGACTCCGGGTTTCATACTTATTGTCATTTTTCATACTTGAGTGAATGAAGATTGTGACATTTTGAGAATCTTCCTAGTCGGCGCTTTTTCTTCCAGTTTTTGGCGTCAAAAAGTGGAAAGTAAAACATGGTCTTAACCCCATAAAGCACTAACACTAATAAGCTTTAAACCTTTTTCATACTCTCAGCGAGCATAATACGACTTCGATGATAGTAGTATAAGAAAATCCCAAGTATCCAAACTATAGCTATCACGTTCTCTTTCGGTCCTGCTGTGGATAGCGGAGCTTCCGCACTTCCTGTAGCCCCCTTTCCTGTCCCTCCGTCCAAGACCTCTCGATCTTGACCTCCCTCTTTACCTCCGCCACCATTGGGGACAGGAGCTGGAGCAGTAGGCTTGGCTGCCAAACGAGTAATATTTGTACTTGTCGCTGTACTTTTACCGCCCTTTGAGATTGCCTCTACATCGATGGGGTTTTCACCCTCTATTAGTGTCAGCTTATACTGAAAACTGCCATCTTCCGAAACGTCGGCAGGATTCCCATTCACATTTACAGTATTTTCCGGGTTGTTTGTCGTCCCAGTTACAACAAGCTCGGATGCTTCAGTTATTATGGCCTCTTTTGGTTCAGTAATAGTTACTTCCGGCGCTTTTCTGTTTTTCTGAAAATTTACCACACCGATAACGATCCCTATCAAAAGAAATAACAAAAAGAGAGGGACAGCTATTTTTTTAATGATTTCCAATAAATTTTCCATAATTTACTTAAATCCTACTCGCTAAGATATGAGAGTTCAAGACTAAAATATACAAAAATAAAAAGGACACTAGTACCGGCTAGAAGGAGGTGACCAAATAACCAGAGATCTAATGTCCTGTTTAGTGCACCCAATAAATTGGATGCAAATACAATATATCAAATAAAATTATGCTTGTCAAGTTTTCCACACATTATTGTCCACAGGGTTGACAATACATGGTATATATTTCCAAAGAATCATTCTCTTTAGTCTTTCCTCAACTTACCCAATTTATCCTTTATCTTCCCTTCGAATCCATTTTCAGTTGGATGATAGTATTTTTTGCCCCTTAGATTCTCGGGGAGATAATCTTCTTTAACCCAATTTTCTTTATAATCATGCGGATACTTATAGTCCTTGCCATGTCCGAGGCTTTTCGCCAACTTGGTCGGAGCGTTTCGAAGATGAAGCGGTATAGGGTCCAGCTTTTTATTTTGTATGTCATCGAGGGCATCGAGGATCGCCATTTTGGAAGCATTGGACTTCGGAGCCGAAGCGAGATAGAGAACACACTGTGATAATATCAGCTGAGATTCCGGCATACCGATAAAGTTCACCGCGTCAGCAGTAGATTGCGCCAGTATTAGTGAATGCGGATCGGCGTTTCCGATATCCTCCGAAGCAAATATTACCATCCTCCGCGCGATAAACTTCGCATCTTCACCAGAAGATATCATCCGCGCCAGATAATGAACTGCCGCATCAGGATCAGACCCTCGCATACTTTTTATAAATGCAGAGATGACATCGTAATGATTGTCTCCACCCTTGTCCCATCTCAAGTTTTTGGACGCTATCGCCTGCTTTACAAAATCTAATGTTATTTTATCCCCTTTCACTTCGCTAGCGATAACTTCCAAAACATTCAAGGCCAGTCTTGCATCGCCATTTGCAAAACTGGCTAGATAGTCGAGAGATTTACTGTCAATATTTAAATTTTGATTTCCAAGGCCGTTTTTCTTATCTTTTAAAACATTTTTAAGTATACGCTTAATATCTTTATCAGTAAGAGACTCCAGCTTAAAAAGTCTAGACCTTGAAAGAAGAGCACTATTGATCTCGAAACCCGGGTTTTCCGTTGTCGCACCGATGAGAATGATGGTTCCGTTTTCGATATGCGGGAGAAATGCGTCTTGCTGGGCCTTATTGAAACGGTGGATCTCATCTGCAAAAAGAATAGTTTTTTGTCCTAATCTTAGATCCTCTTGAGCTTCCTTCACAACTTTCCTAACATCAGCTACGCCGGAAGTTACCGCGCTAAACTCCACAAAGCGAGACTTTGTATTTTTCGCAATGATCCGAGCGATAGTCGTCTTCCCCGTCCCTGGAGGACCCCAAAGAATTATCGAAGTCAGATTATCCGACTCGATGACAGAGCGCAATATCTTACCGTCAGCCAGCAGATGCTCCTGTCCGACAAAGTCTTTGAGTGACTTCGGTCTCGCCCTCTCGGCTAATGGAATATTATTATTCATGCCAAAATCTTAGCATGAATAGAGAAAAAGGATAAGTGGACAAATATGATAATCTCCTAAATTTTTCCTGAGAAATATTCTAACGCTTTTAAGGCATAAAACTGTACATCATCAGGGATACCGTAATCATTTTTTTCTATTTCTTCTTTTGTAAACCATTTACATTCATCAGTTATTTCTGTTTCTGAAAGCTTTAGTTGATCGGTTTCTGTTTGTACGAAGTATATAAATGCAATGTGCTCATGACTGTCTGAAATACGATGCCTATTTATATATTGTGGAGGAATAATTGATAGTTTATTTCCTTTAAAAACTGGTGTTTTGTTTTCTGAGTCCACTATAACAATATCTAACCCGACTTCCTCCTTCACTTCTCTGATGGCTGCCTCGTTTGGATCCTCATCCAGCTCTATATGCCCTCCGACGCTCAACCATATCTTGAACTTGTCATGCTGTCTAAGGAGAACCTTATTATTAAACACAATAAATGTTTCGGCACAAAAATCAATTTTTTCATGTATATGTGGCATAGGATTTGATTTATTTATTTATATTTTTGAAACTTTCTGATGTTCGATCATTCTTAGCAAAATATTAACATGAATAGAAAAATATAATAAGTAGACAAAATCTTTTAATTAGGAGTAAGAAGTGCTAAAATTCCCTTTATGGCGAATACTCCAGAGTTAATATTACCTGCTGCTGATTTGAATAAAACAAAATACGCCTTTATGTATGGCGCGGATACCGTCTATGGCGGATTGCCTGGGTTTTCCTTGCGCAAAGCCGAAGTGAATTTTACCCTTAAAACTCTGAGTGAAGCTATCGATTATGCACATAATTTGAAAAATAAATTTTATATCACGCTCAATATCTTCCCAAAAAATAACCAGATAGATACGCTTAAAAAAGAAATTGTGAAGTTGGCGAAGTTAAACCCTGATGCATTTATCATCTCCGATCCGGGGCTCATCCAAGTCGCAAAGAAATTAGCACCTAAAGTACGGATTCACCTATCTACTCAAGCGAATACCTTGAACTATGAATCGGTGAAGTTTTGGAAATCACAGGGGGTGAAACGGATAGTTTTGGCGAGAGAATTAACATTGAAAGAAATTGCCGAGATAAAGAAAAAAGTACCGGCAATGGAACTCGAATGTTTCGTCCACGGCGCGATGTGTATCTCCTACTCTGGCAGATGTCTGATGTCCTCATTTATGACTGGCAGAGAGTCCAATCAGGGGCTTTGTACCCAACCCTGCCGGTGGCAGTATAGGGCAGTAAACAGTAAACAGATAACAGATAACAAGAAAATCCGTGTCAATCCGTCCATTGAAAATCCGTGTCAATCCGCGTTTCTCGAGGAGAAACAAAGACCCGGAGAATATTTTCCGATAGAAGAAGATGTAAATGGAACTTATATCATGAACTCGAAAGATTTATGTTTAATAGAGCACTTGGAAGAACTCCAAAAAGCAGGGGTAAGTGCGTTTAAGGTCGAAGGGAGAAATAAGAGTGAATATTATGTCTCTATTGCTGCCAAGAGTTATAGGCAAGCAATTGAGACAATTTCCAATTCCCAATATCCAATATCCAAGAAAAAGAATGATTTAAAAAAATTAAAGGAAGAATTGGAAACGTTGAATTACCGAGACTACACGACTGGGTTTATATTTGGCAAGGCAAAACTTATGGGCGAAACGTATAACGACCGCGCGCCGATAAGAAAGTATGAGTTTGTAGGAGTGGTGGAAAGTCAGTTAACAGCAAGCAGCAAGCAATTAACAGGAGACATTCCTTTCCCCGTCATTCTGGCGACGGCTAGGAGACCAGAATCCGAACAATCGCAAAAGAAATATGATTCTGGACAAGCCAGAATGACACAATACCGCATCCAAGTTCGAAACAAAATAAAGAAAAACGACACCCTCGAGATCATAACGCCGACAGAAACTGTAAAGTTCAAAATCAAAGACTTTTATAATCTGCGAAAAGAAAAGATCGCCGAAGCCAGCCATGGAAACAAGAACTCATACATATTCGCCGAACTGCCAAAAGTACCGATCGGAAGTTTGATAAGAAAGAAGCTAAAATGATTTAACGAAGCGAAAGCTTTCTCCTGTAAATATTAATAAGAGGGCATATCCCTGTCCTCTTCTTTTAAGTGTCGAAAAATACTTATTCTGCCTTCTTTGATTCACCGCTTTCGCTGCTTTCTTTTTTTTCGTTATCCTCTTTAGATTCGGTTTCTTCAGGAGACTCTGGCGCCTCAACTTCCTCTTTTTCTATTTCGTCCTCTAGTTCTTCAATTTTTTCATCTAACTCTTTTGCTTCATCACCTTCTACTTCGTCTCTTTCTTCTTTGCGTTCTTCAAGCACAGCTTTATTAAAATCCCGCTTTTTTTGCGAATCGTTTATCCTAGTGCCCTGAAGCTCCTCGAGTTTCAAATCCACTGGATACAATAAATCTCCTGGAACCGCACTGTTTGACGCTCCAACGGTAGATGCTCCCAAAACAAAAATAACGCCTGCTGTAACGATAGGAATTTTATATTCTTTTAGAAATGACTTCTGATTTTGGCTACTCATAATTTCTCCTTTCTATGAAGCTTTACATATTATGTATATAATACTGCTTATGGGTTGATATTGTCAAATTCAAAATTGAAGACTTTTACAATCTGCGAAAAGAAAAAATCAACGAAGCCAGCCCTGGAAACAAGAACTCATACATATTCGCCGAACTGCCAGAAGTACCAATCGGGAGCTTGATAAGAAAGAAGCTAAAGTAATTGGTTAGCTCTTATATTCTAGCCTTATTTCGTCTATAATATTGCTAGATGAAAACATTTCGCAAACTTCTTTTAGCGTTTTTAATGGGAGGGATATTATCCTTCGGGATATCTATCTTTGTTCCTTTTATCGCCCCATACCTCTCGAGCCTCGGTTTCAAAAACTCTACCATCAGTTATATGGGTTCTTTTGGAGCTATCGGGATCGTAGCCATCTCACCCGTTATGGGGACTGCCTCTGACCGGATCGGAAGGAGAAAGGTCATCATCATGGGCCTTTTACTAGAGATCATGTCAATGCTTCTTTTGATAAATTTCGCTCGGTCCATCATACTGGCAACAACCGCGATGGTACTCCAGATCACCGCCGTTTTTGTCATCGCACTTACCTTACTCTCATACGTTGAAGACAATATGGACAAGAAAACCCGCGGTTTTTTCACTGGTATAAATGAAAGCATATACAGTATCGGCGGGCTGATCGGTCCTCTTGTTGGGGCTTTTTTGGTCAGCTTCTTACCGATCAATCAAGTTTTTAAATACAGCATCTTTGTAGATCTAGTACTCATAGCTTTAAGCTTTTTCTTAGACGAAGGCGACTCTCTATATAAAAAGCCGAAGATAGGAGATTTCAATTTTTTAAGAGAAATAAAAGAATTCTGGTCAAATAAAAATCTGAAAGGTATGGGAATCCTCGGCATCTTTATGCATTTTGCCACTCCCGGACTGTTTATTTTCTTACCGCTTTTTATAATCCAAGATCTAAAGGCGCCACTCAAGTACGTAGGTATCATGGCTACTATGGCCACCGTTTTTAGTGTTTTTCAGTTCATACACGGATGGCTTTGCGATAAAAAAGGAAGTGAAAAATTTATCATCCTGGGCGCAAGTATAACTGCAACATCCATGTTTCTCATATATTTTGTGCATTCTATATCAGCTCTTGTTTTGATAATACTTATTTACTCATTTGGTGCCAGCATGTGGAATACATCTGCTTGGTGCTATATGTCTACCATCGGTGAAAAAATGAAAAAAGAAGGCCAAACAACAGGTTCTTATGCCGCCTTCGCCAGAACGGGAGCATTCGCAAGCTTCCTTATAAGCGGAGCGTTGGTTTCGGTCATTGAGATAAGGGGACTTTTTCTAATCTATGGAACGCTCAAAGTAATGGCAATCATAGTTTCAACCAAATATATCTTTTTTGATGAAAGAAAACCGGTAAGAAGTCCCCTTTTTGAAACACAAAATGCAAACTAGAAGAAGTGCTTTAATGTTTATGCTCGTTCAGCTATAATGAGCCTATGACAAATTTTAGAAAACTTATCCCTACATTTATCGTCGGCGGATTTTTCAATCTGACTATAAGAACGATCACTCCTTTCGTCACGCCGTATCTTAGCTCCCTCGGATTTACAAATACAACTATCAGTTTTATGAACTCGGCCGCTACGCTGGCCATCATCTTCATAACTCCAATCATGGGAACCATCTCTGACAGAGTTGGCAGAAAAATGATAATATTCTTCGGCCTCCTATTTGAGATATTAGCCGTCTACCTTTTTGCGCATAATGGATACTCCCTTATATACGCTACTTTGG